>ERZ773112.1297-NODE-1297-length-14459-cov-134.939531_pt1 | contig 14459 bp, 14 predicted proteins | sample MGYA00580566_ERZ773112 | MGnify/ENA primary metagenome ERZ773112 (study PRJEB29015, sample SAMEA2737842) | human gut metagenome | biome: human gut; feature: human-associated habitat; material: faeces | place: China | collected 2012 ... | reverse complement strand
TACAAGCAAAAATATACTAAAGACTAATCATATGGCACAGGGGCTGTCGTACACAAAGTACGGCAGCCCATCTTTTTATAGGAAAGGAACATAATATGCGCTATAAAATAATCACCTATATTCTCTTTCTGCTCTTTGCCCTCGGCCTTATCGGCATAGCCTCCATAGTAAGCGCACAAGCGAGGCCTGCCAGCACCTATACAGCATATGTGGTACGCATTATAGATGGTGATACCATTCATGTACGCGATATAACAGGAGAAACCCACCGCATCCGCCTTGCTATGATAGATGCACCGGAAAGAGAGCAGCCCTTTGGCACGGAAGCAACAAAAAAACTAAGCGAACTGTTACGCCAAGGCACAGTCCGCTTGAAGGTGAAGTGTATTGATAAGTATAACTGTGAAGTTGCTTTTGTATATTGCGAAGGAAAAGACGTGAGCGCCGAAATGCTGAAGGAAGGCATGGCACTGCATTACCACATGAACTTCGATAAATGCGAAATGTATGATAAATTTGAGGCAGCAGCAAAGCGCTGCCGCCAAGGCTTATGGTCACAGGAAGAAGTTGAAAAGCCTTGGGATTTCAGAAGAAAACATCGGAAGGAGAATGAATAATGTTTATCAGAACTTTTACAGCACCTAATTGGCCATCTGACTTTGCTGTTTCAAATCATTCACTGGGAGATAATTGCACGGAAGAAAATTATTATGATAACCATTGGGATTATATGAACCGTTTGCCGGATTACATCAACAGCGATACCATTACCAGCCTTGTTTACGAAACCGGTGACTGGTACTTTTATACGAATGATAAATACGTAGACCATTACTTTGTCCTGGCCTTTGTCAACTGGTCCAAAATGCCGGTCATCCTTTCCATGTGCGAAACGGAAGCAGAAGCGCAGGAGCATATAAGGCTACTGGCTATAGAACTGAACAATAAATAATAAAATGCTCCGCCTACCCTAAAAAAAGAGTAAGCGGAGCATTTTTATTGTTGAAAAAAGAATATTTTAAGAAATAAAATATATCAAGCAGTCTGCAAAAGTTGCTGCATCTGTGCTAGGAGTTTAGACATGGATCTCTCATACTTGGTTGATTGTTTGTTTCACTTCTATTGTACCAAGTTTTGATGCTTTACGCATTTTTTATCTTCTGAAATATGCAGAGCAAGTGGACAGATCATGATCTGGTGGAGTACTGTATTCGCGAGAATTATCTCAGCAATCTGGCATTATTGTTGACAAAATGAAGTTAAGTAACTACCCAACCAATTATTTATCTGCCGTATTACTCAGATAAATTATATGATAAACGCAAGCAGGATAAACTATCTTCAAATTTCTCCTGCTTATTTTTTGCGTTAGGAGGTGAATAAAACGACAAAAAAAGCCATTAGTATAGTGAGAAACAAAAACAACCGCTTAAGCGCTTTTCCTCAAAGCACCCAAGCGGTCATTCACAGCCTTATTCACTTCTCATATTTAAACTCAAACACGCCAAAGCCTTTTCCCTGCGTCAGATGACTGACGTCATTCAAGCGGAAAACAGCATGCTCATGCCATTTGTTAATCCCCAGAACAGTTACGCTGGCAGGCTGCACATCAACCGAAAAGTTAAACGCCGCCACCTGCTGCATATCCATTCCCAGCCAACGGAAAATTATATTCTGAATCGTTCCCTTATGCGCAACAATCAGCAGATTTTCCTTGTCGACATCCGCACAATGCCACAAGCCGTGTACATTACGGCGATAGAACTCATTGCGCGTTTCACCGCCGGGATAGTTGCGGTGGTCCAGCTCCTGCTCGGAAGCAGGCTTACAAAAATGCTTCTTGGCCTCTTCCTCGGTCATGCCGGCAGCAATGCCGTTATTCTTTTCCCTCAGGAATCGGCAATGCTCTATTTCGCCCTTAAAGCCAAGCTCCTCGGCAATAATCTGCGCCGATGCGGAAGCGCGCTGCAAATCACTTGCCAGAATCCGCAGCTTGCAATTACGTCCGGCAAAATCCTTCGCCAGCTTTACTGCAGCTGCCTTTATTTGCGACCTGCCCTTATCGGTCAGCTTTGAATCCGTCCAGCCGCCGGTCAATCTTTGCGTATGATGCGTTGCTTCACCATGCCTCACTAAAATAATCATCATTAAGCCTCCGACTATTCTTCGTTATGACTGGCATAGTTTTTGAGCAGCTCAACCTGCGTTTCCAACAGATGCAGCATATTTTTTCGATGCAGCGCCGCCTTTTTCACCTGCTCGTTATAAGCCTGTTCGGCCATAGCAGCCTTGGCATCAGCCTCAAAAATAATTTTACGGCTGCGTTCCTCTGCATCTCCCACCAGTTTACGATATTTAGTATTTGCATCCAGCATCATTCTGCCGGCTTCGCTGCGTGCGTCCTCCAGCAGCTTGTTGGCCTCGCTGGCAGCACTGTTGGCACGCTTCTTGCAGACATCCTCGGTAGTAATACGCAGCTTATCTGCATCCACCTCGGCAGTGCTGCGCAGCTTTTCGGCATAGGACTTAGCTTCTTCACGCAGCTTATTGCATTCAGCCATCGCTGCCTGCAGCATGTTGTCGGTTTTGTTCTTCGTCTGATTATACAAATCCTCAGCATGCGCCATGGTATCGTCATGCAGCTTCTGCGCCGCAGCTTTCGCTTCGCTCAGCTGCTGCTCGCACTTCACTGCCGTTTCCTTCTCCAGCAGTGCCGCCTTCTTTTCGCTGGCGTTCTTCACCTCGTCAGCAGTTTCCTGCGCCACCGCCAGAGTGCTCTGCATGGTAGCCTCCATCTGCTGATAATATTCCAGCTTGGAGCTGACGCGCTCGATAGTTTCCTTCTGCTCCAGGTTATCCAGATAAAGGTATTCGTATTCCTTAATCAGCTTGGCAAGAAACTTGTCTACCTCTTCTACCTCATAGCCACGAAAACCCTTGGTAAAAGTTTTTTTCTTTAAATCCTCCGGATTAAGCATGGTTTATCCTCCTAGATATAACGCTTCAGCGTTACGCTGATGCGTCCTTTTTTAGTAGTGCCGCGGATTTCCTCAATCTCTACTCGTCCACGGCCGCGGAAGGAAATTACATCGCCCTCGTTCACCGGCTGTGCCGCCTTCTTGGCTTCTTTCCAGTTAACCTTGACATTCAGGCTTTTGATTTCATCCGCCATACGGCTGCGGCTTACGCCATAGCCTGCCGCTGCCACGGCATCAAGGCGCAAATCAGCGACTGTCGCGTTAATCAGCTTAACCTTTTCTTCCTTCTGCAGCAATTCCTCGCGGGGAATTTCCGTAAGCGTTACCGGCGCAGCACCAATCTGCGTCAGATTGCCGGTAAGATAATTCACCAGTGATTTTTCTACTACGAACTGCGCTCCCTCGGGCACAAAAACTATATCGCCCAAGGCCTCGCGCTTGCAGCCCGTACCCATAAACGCACCCAGAATATCGCGGTGCGACAAATCATAATAGCGCTTATCCCAGGCCGCCAGAAAATAGGCCATACCGAAATCCGGCTGGCCGTAAAAATCATCGGCAACAAAGGCAGCCTTCACCCTTTCGGCATTACTGAAGCCGCCGTCACTTTCCAGACGCACATTTTCGTAGTTCGCTGCAATAATTTCCGCAACATTATAGGCATGAGGATCAAGAAACTCGCTCACACGGAACTTGCGTGATTTATTGGCGCCCTCGGCCAAGTCCAGCAGCTTGGCCGCCAGCTGTTCGTCACCGCCGGCTTTAAAGTAACGCAGAATTTTTTCTCTGTCTGCCATAAATTATTTCCCCTGTAATTCCTTATCTCTTTGCAGCACTGCCTGCACCGCATCATAAAAAGCACCGCGCACGCCATGGTTTTCCAAAGCATGGATACCGGCAATAGTAGTGCCGCCGGGGCTTGTTACCTGGTCACGCAGCTGTGCCGGATGCAGGCCGCTTTCTACACACAGCTTGCCGCTGCCTGCCATTGTCTGCGCTGCCAGCTTGATAGCCAGCGCACGCGGCAGACCGGCACGCACACCTGCGTCAGCCAGTGCATCAATAATCACAAAGCAATAGCCCGGTCCACAGCCGGAAATAGCTGTAATCGCTTCCAAGGATTTTTCATCTACAAATTCTATTTCACCGCAGCTGCTGAAAATTGCCGCCGCAGTCTGCTTCATAGGCTCGGTTACAGCCTCATCGCAGCAGATAGCAGTCATGCCTGCGCCTGCTGCCAGCGGAGTGTTCGGCATCGTGCGGACTACCGGGAACCCCGGAGCATAGGCATGCAGCTGCGCAAGCGTAACACTGCCCATGATAGAAAGTACCCAAGCATCTTTTTTCATCGCAGCTATCAGCTCAGGCACCAGCGCCACCGGTGCAACCTGAGGCTTAACGGCAAAGATTACCAGGTCAGCATCCTTTACTGCCTCTTTATTATCCGTAGTAACATTTACGCCAAAGGCTTCATGCAGACTGCGCGCATGTGCCTCAGTCGGCTCGCCTACGGTAATCATTTCCGGCGCAATCAGACCGCCGCCGATAATTCCCTTGATAATAGCTTTGGCCATAGCGCCGCCGCCGATAAATGCAATCTTCTTTACTGCTATTTGTCCCATGGATTATTTCCCCTCTCGTCAAGCTCGTGCTCTTCGCCCGCATCTATATCTACGTTTTTCGGGGCGCAGATAACAATATTGCGGCCCAGCTTTTTCATGCTGCCGCCGATAGCATAAACAGTACCGCTGATAAAATCGGTCATACGCTTGGCAACAACATTGTCTGTCTTATCGTAATTAACAACTACAGCCTGATTATCACGCAGATAATCGGCAATCTTAGGAGAATCATTGAAATCTACAGGCTCCAGCAGTACAACTGTCATAAGCTTATCGGCAATAGGCAGGTTAATGGTTTTGCTGCCCATTTTTTCATTTTTAACCGGCTCCGGCTTTGCTGCCGAACCCTTAAAGTTCAAAATGGATTTGCGTTCACGCTTAGGCTCCTCTGCCGGTGCTGCAGCAGCAGGCTCCTTGCTGCCGAAGAAACGTTTCTTGGGTTTAGCGGGCTCCTGCTCGGTCTTGGCAGGCTTTTGCTCCACTTCTTCCTCGATGATTTCTTCCTCGTCATAAAGACTTAATGCATTCATGATTTTATCAATAATATTCATTACGTCACCAACCTTATCTATGTCTTAAAATTTCAGACTATAATCACGCTGTCCGAACAAGGCTGTGCCTACACGCACAATATTAGCGCCCTCTTCAATCGCAACTGTGTAATCGTTGCTCATACCCATAGACAGAATATCTGCCTGCGGATACTGCTGCTTTAAACGGGCAAATGCGCGGTAGCCTGCCGCAAACACCGGTCTTGTCTGCTCAATATCTTCGCATTTTTGGGCAATAACCATCAGCCCGCGCAGACGTACATGCTTATATTCCGGCAGCTTCGGCAACAGCGCCAGATAATCCTCTTTATCCAAGCCGGACTTCTGCTCCTCATGGGCAATATTCAGCTGCAAAAGAATATCCTGCACCTTACCGATGCGTTCTGCCTCCTTATCAACCGCAGCCAGCAAATGCTCGCTGTCTACCGACTCAATAAGATCAAACAAGGCAACAGCCTGACGCGCCTTATTCGTCTGCAGATGGCCGATAAGATGCCAGTAGCCGTGTTTGCCCAAGGCCTCCTGCTTATGCTTAGCCTCCTGCACGCGGTTTTCGCCTACGTTGGCAATGCCCAAGGCTTCAATATCCGTAATAATTTCGGGCGGATGATTTTTCGTCACCGCCACCAGCGTTACCTTATCTCCTGTGAGCAGGTCTTTATTTTTACGCTGGTCCAAAGCAGACGCTATCTGCTCCTGAACCTGCTTTAAATTATCAGCTAACAATATATTTGCCCCCCAATTCTCAGCAAAATGATTTGTGGCAAAGATTCTGCTTTTTATTATGCTTTAAAAGCTCTTTATCTTTATATTTTAGCATACGTGTAAACCATTGTCACGAATAAAAACAACAAAGAGCTGCCACACAAAAGTGCAGCAGCTCTCAATAAAATTATCTTTGTTATGATAGCTATTAGTATAACAGCTTGTTGGCAATAACCAAACGTTGAATTTGGTTGGTGCCTTCGTAGATTTGCATGATTTTAGCGTCACGCATCATCTTCTCTACAGGGTACTCTTTGGTGTAGCCATAGCCGCCCATTACCTGAACAGCGTCTGTAGTTACCTGCATAGCGGTATCAGCAGCATAGCATTTAGCCATAGCAGCCTCTTTGGAGAATTCCATGCCCTGGTCACGCATCCAGCAAGCCTTTTGAACCATCAGGCGAGCGGTCTCAACCTTCATAGCCATGTCAGCCAGCATGCCTTGAACCATTTGGAAGGAAGCAATCGGTTGGCCGAACTGACGGCGCTCTTTAGCATATTTAACAGCGCAGTCCAGAGCAGCCTGAGCGATACCTACGGAAACAGCGCCAACGAACGGACGAGCACTGTCTAAGGTGTTCATAGCAATACGGAAGCCTTCGCCTTCGCGGCCTACGCGATAGGACTCAGGGATAACAACGTCTTGCAGAACCAGCTCGGTAGTATTGGAAGGACGGATGCCCATTTTGTTTTCTTTCTTGCCAACAGAGAAGCCCGGGGTGTCTTTCGGAACGATGAAAGCAGTCAAACCACGGATACCGCCGGTTTTACGGGTGTTAGCGAACACCAGGAAAATTTCTGCCAGGCCACCGTTGGTGATGAACATTTTGGTACCGTTCAGAGTGTAGGTACCCTCTTCCTTGTTGTGTACAGCACGGGTAGAAACACCGCCTGCATCACTGCCTGCACCGGGTTCGGTCAGAGCGAAAGCAGCCAGACCGCCGTTGTTCAGGATATCGCAATACATTTTCTTTTGCTCATCGGTGCCTGCCAGCAGAACAGGTACAGTTGCCAGGCTGTTGGCAGCCAAAGAGGTTGCAACACCTGCGCAGCCTTTGCCCAGCTCTTCATAAATGGTAGCAACAGAAATGCTGTCCAGGCCGGGGCCATCTAATTCTTCCGGAACAATAACGTTCAGCAAGCCCATTTCGTTAGCCTTGTCAATCAGGCCGTCACGCATATGGTTTTCTGCATCCATTTCAGCAGCGTAAGGGGTAATTTCTTTTTCAACAAACTCCCTTACCATTTCCTGTAATTCTAATTGTTCCTCGTTTAATGCAAAATCCATCATATCCTCCTTGATATCAAGCGGTCTTCCGCGTCATTTCCCTTCCAAATAAACTCAGGTAAGCTCACCATTTGGCGGGTATCTCTTTAAATCTGTCGACGACAAACATTGTTGTTAAAATCGTCCCAATTAAATGCTCTTTGCTGTCAGTCATTTCAGCCTCTATAACCATCGTAGAATGTCCGGAATGCTTGATATGGCTTCGTACCGTTAAGGTAGTCGGCTCATGGACACCTTTGATAAAATTCATGCTGAAATTAAGAGTTGCCACTACAGCGCCCACGCTTGCACCGGTAACACCCAGAACGGAGTCTGCCAAGGCCAACATCACTCCGCCGTGACATATGTCACGATGATTAAAATGCTTCGCCGGATCAACGTCAATGCTGACTTCCGCACTGCCACACTTTATCTCACCAATATGCACACCGAATTGAGTCATAAAATTATTATCTGTGTACATCTGGCGAATATAGGCAGGAACATCCTTGACCTGCTCCACAGCTATCATCGCCTTTCTTCGGACAGCAGAAAATATTACTGTCAATATATCTTTGATATTTTACCACAAAACAGCGCTTAACTCAACAGTTTCATGCAAAAAAATAAGCTGAAAGGAAAGTTTTAGGGATAATTTTTTCAATAATCGCACTTTGGTATAAGCGCGAAACAAAATGGCTGCCGCACTTTGAGTACAGCAGCCATGCAAGAAGCAGATAAATTAATCGATAATATTTTGCTTGTAATCGTGATACAGAGTCTTGAGCTCTTCCATAGTTGCTCCCATCTCAACTTTAAGCTTGGAAACAGTATCGTAATCGCCTTCGGCAACAGCTCTGCGGATAGCGGTGAAGATGCTCTTCTCTTCGAAGGAATCCTTAGCCAGTTTAGCACGCAGGTTCTGGATTTTACGCCACATTGCCAAGTCGCAGTCGGTGCAGGTTTCCTGGTTGTGCAAGCGCTTCATATCGATAACAGCCTGATAATTTTCCGGAATCAGACGAGTCAAAAGCTCGGTTTTCCAGCGAATCAGCGCACCCTGCATGAAGGAGTCGATATATTCCTTCTTCAGGATATTGCCTTGAGTGAGCACGGCAACTTTTTCCGGATATTTTTCGAAAGCGCAGAGATTTTCCCAAACGGTAGCAGGCGGTTCACCGAACAGCTTGCTGCGTTCTTCAGCACTGAAATCTTCAAACACATCTTCCTCAGTACGGTATTGACGGTCGGTATCCAAATAGAAGCCCTCTTCGCCGGCCTTCTTGGAAATCTCCTTTTCCAAAGCCTTCAGGTCCTTGCCGGATTCTACGCAAGCCTTGATACCGTCGAGGCAGGACAGGTAGAAGGCTGCAATGGCGATGTAGGTATTGGTGTACGGGTTTGGAGAACGCATTTCGATACGGGTAGCTTTATCGTTGTCCAGATCGCGGATCAGGCCTGCAAGAATGGTTCTGTTACGGGACGGGTTATCCGGGCTCAGACCGAGGCTGGTAACGATGCAGACAGGAGCTTCAAAGCCGGGTTTCAGACGGTTCAGAGAGTCAATGGTGCAGGAGATAAACGGATTGGTTACCTCGTAGTTTTTCAAAAGGCCCATGAGAGCGCCGTAGCCGATAGCGGACAGGAAGTCCTCATGCATATCCTTCGGCGAGAACAGGTTAACAATCTTGCCGTTTTTCATTTTTGCGGCAATGCCCACATGCGTATGCTCACCGCTGCCTGCAACGCCGGGAATCGGTTTAGCCTGGAAGGAAACCTCCAAGCCGTTCATACGGAAAATCTCTTTAACGATGATACGTGCCAAAAGCTCGTTATCTGCAGTCTGTACGCCGCTGCTGAACTTCCAGTCAACCTCAAGCTGCTCCATAACGTGAGTCATATGACCTGCGGCATCAATCTGACCTTTAACGCCGCCACATTCCTTGTGGCCCATTTCAGGCTCCAGGCCGTACAGCTCCAAAGTCTGAATAGTCTGCTCCAATGCAGTACGCACGTTGCCACGAGTACGCTGCCAATATTGCTCCTGCATTACCTGAGAAGAGCTCAGAGCCTCCAGCGGTGCGTCCTCACGCGGAGTTTTTACCCAAAATTCCAATTCGGTAGCACTGGTGAAGAGCAACTTTTCAATCTCAGCAGGATTTACATGCTCCAGACCGGCAATTACCGGATGCTTAGCAAACAAATCCATGATTTCTTTTTCTACATAAGCCAAAGTATCATTCAAAATAGAACGTGAATCAACATGATTGCCGTTGTGAATCAGATAGCAGGGAATGCGCAGAGTACCGATCATGCGACCGCTTTCTGCGTCAAAATGCTCATAGTTATAATCAACAAACCAGTTAACGGTTTTATCAACCTTCATATCAACGCGGGCATCGTTCAGAGTAGCGATACCGGTCAGCACAACGGAAGAACCGTCAGTCTGTGCTGCGCTGCCTGCCAAAAAGCCATCGATATCCTCGAGGAAAATCTTCATCGGGATTTTTTCGTCGGTATCATTACCGGCAAAATCCACACCCATCAGAGATACAAACTGAATCTCCGGATGCAGAGTCAGAAGCTCACGCAGAGTGCTTTCGTTTTGTTCTTCAGGTTTAATTACATACAGTAAATCTTTGTTGTTCATGATCAGTGCAGCCATAAGGCTGCCTCCTTTCTCAATACTCCCTAATTATTATGCTGCAGAAACATGCTCCCTACATATTTTCTGCAAGATAAACGAAAAAGGACCTTTTTAAGCATGGACACACTACTTCCTTACTCAAAAAAGTCCTCGTTGACTGTCTCACTATTATAGCAGATATTAAGTGCTTTTGTCCAGCTTTAATTTCTGAGGGTAAGATATCAGGCAAGCAGGCGGACAAGAATTTCCTCCAGCTTCTCATATCCGCGTCCGCCCTGACGCAGCTTGATATTCATATCAGATAGTCCCAGCAAAGCTTCCGTCAGACGCTTTTCATCAAAGCGCCTGCTGTCGCGCTCCAAAAATCTGTAGGCATAAGGACTGCGCATCCCCAGCTCATCCATAATGCCCTTCTGGTCGTAGCCTCTGCGCTTCAGCTCCAGATAACACAGCACCTGACGCAGTTTAAATGCGACAGTTGCGCTGAGCGGCAGGATATAGGTTCCGTGCTTGCGTTCGCTCGCCAACAGCTCCAGGCACTGCTTCAGCTTGCCTGCCATAATATAATTGGTCAGCGCAAAAGATGAAGCGTTTGGCAACAGTGCAAAAACATTCAGCACATCTTCTTCCGTCCATTCTCTGCGTCCTGCGGCATAAATTGCCAGCTTGCCGATTTCCTGCTGCAGCAAATCCAAGGGAATTTCTTCCTTTACCGGTTCAATATATTCGCTGATAGCCGCCAACGCATCTCTGGTAAAATGCGCTCCGTATACTGCTGCCTGCGCGTACAGCCAGTCATCAAGATCTCTTTCCTTAATGCGCTCGCACGGACAAATCAGCGCACTTGCTTTAAGCTGCTTATACAGCTTGGTCCGCTTATCCATTTTCTTACTGCTGATTACAAGCAGGCAATAATCCGGTACGTCGCTGACAATCGCCGCCAGCTGCTCCATTTTCTTGGAATCGGTGTCCTTCTGCGCATCAGCGGCGTTATTTGCTTTGGCAGGCTTTGCAGCCCACAGCTTTTCGTCCTTCAGGAAAATCAGCGATTTGCCACAGAAGAAGGGATAGCTGTTGACAGCCGCCTGCAGTCCGGATATGTTGGTATCCTTGTCAAAGACCGTTATTTCGCGGTCAGCCTCCGGCGTATCGCCAAAAACATATTCCGGCAGCGCGGCAATAATGCTGTTGCGGTAGTAATCCTCCTCGCCGCACAAAAGCAGTACCTGCGCCTGCGGCAGCGGCTTATGCTGTTGTAATAGTGAAATCAGGTTTTCCGGTTTAATATCCATCTGTATCCCCTCTTATTATTTTTCTAACGGTACAATAGCTAAGGTCTTGCCTAAAGGTGCAAGTATTTTTAAGATTGTACTGATTTTAGGAATAGAGGTACCGTTTTCCATTCTGGCAATCACAGGCTGCTTTACTCCGCTCAAAAGCTCCAATTGCTTTTGGGTTATTCCCTTATCCTGACGTGCTTTAATCAGTTCACCTATTAAGGCAACGCGCAAATCACTTGTAGAAATTTCTTCCGGTGTAAAGATATTCTTTCTTACATCCTGCCATTCATAGCCTACTGCACTATTCTTCACTTTCCTCACTCCTTAATTTCTCTCCTTTAATTATAACTTATAAGTTATATTTTGACAACAGCTTCACTGTAAATCAGCATAGCCATAGCATTTTATTCCCTCTGCGTCAAAAACAACTTTAATGCACCCCAGCTCATCCGTTCTGACAACATTGCTGCCTATGGCCTGCAAACGCTCCAGCGTTTCCTGATGCGGATGGCCGTAGCGGTTGCCGCGCCCGCAGGAAATAACCGTCAGCCTCGGGCGCACCTGCTCCAGAAATTCCATACTGCTGCTGTAATGCGAACCGTGGTGTCCTGCCTTCAGCACAGCGTACTGCTGCAGCTGCAGCCCTCGCTCGCGTTCTTCCCCCATGTCGCCTGTAAACAGCACGCTGCCCTGCGCACTCTGCAGCGCCACCAGCGTGCTGGCTTCGTTTCCCGGCACGGCCTGCTGCGGCACATCAACCAAAACAAGCTCTGCAGCAGCGTCCAACGCATAGCGTTCACCGCTCTGCACAACATGAACCTGCGTCCTGCCGGCCTGTGCCAAAATTTCCTGCTGCACCCTTTTGCTTTCCTCCGTCAGTGCTTCGTTAGGCAGGAGCAGCTTTTTCACCCGCAGCTGCCGCAACAAATCCGCCGCAGCACCAACATGGTCAAAATCATAATGGCTTAAAAGCAAAATATCCGCCTCACGCTTACCAAGATAGCGCAGAAATGGTGTTATCACGCGCGTTGCAGTCGAAAGATTTTTTAAGCCGCCGGTATCAATAATTGCCACCCTCTGCGACGGCATGACGATAACAGCGCAGTCCCCCTGCCCAACGTCCAGAAAATAGCAGGCTAACGGCAGCGTGCAATACTGCTGATAAGCAAGCGTCCCGGCAAGCAACAAGGCATGCAAAAGCAGGATACAACGCCGCTCCCTGTTGCTCCAAAATTGCAGCCAGGGGAAATCTGCCCACACAAAGAGCGCTGCATAATAGATTACAAAGCAATAAGCAGGCAGCTTGCCGATAACTACAGTGCTGTACGGCAGTTCGGCAAAAAAACGCGCTTGCGTCAGCACCTGCGCCGCAAACCAGGCAGCAAGCTGCAACAGATAATCACCGCAGGCAGGCAACAGTGCGCCCACGAGTGCCAACTGCGCCGCGATTTCCAACACCGGCACCAGCACGATATTGCTTACCAGGGCAATCAGCGAAATTTGGTGAAAATAAAAAACCTCCAGCGGCAGTACAGCCAGCTGTGCTGCCAACGAAACTGCTGCCGCCTCGCCTATCGGCGCAGGCAAAGCCTGCGGCAGCAGCCTTTGGCATGCAGGCAACAGCCACAAAAGACCGGCCGCCGCCCCGAACGATAACTGAAAACCGATATCTGCCAGCCATAACGGCTGCAGGCACAACAGCAGTGCCGCCACCAGGCACAGCAAGCGCCCGCGCTCCGCACCGCTGCCGCCAAGCAGCAGAACGCTGCTCATAGCCAGTGCTCGCAGCACCGGAGGACGCAAGCCGCAGAGCAAAGCATAGGCAGCCAGCAAAATGATAACAATAACCTTACGCCAGGGCAGCGGTACCCACTGCAGCAAAGCAAGCAGCAGGCCTGTGAGCAGCACAATATGCGTGCCCGAAACAGAAAGAAGATGTGCCAGCCCGTTATCCGTAAACAGCTCGCGTGTTTCTTCATCCAGCCTGCTGCTGCCGCCAAGCACCATGCCGCTCAGCAGCGCCCCATATTCAGCGCCGGCTGTTGCTTCTATGCGTTCACTCAGCTTTTTGTTCCACAAGGCAAAACGCTGCCACCACAAAACCTGCGGTTCTATCTTTAGTAGCTGCGCCTTGCGCAAACGTCCGCCCAGTGCCTGCACTCTGTTATAGCTTGTAGCATCAAAGCTGCCGGGGTTACGCAGACTGTCCAACTGCTCCAGCGTCCCCTTGAGTACCACACAGCCTGCCTGCGGCAGCTCGCCCTTCACGCTCACGCGCAAACGACCGCTGTAAGCAAGCTCCGTATCGCTATAAACCTTTTGACAACGTAGAATCGCACTGCTGAAGCCATCCTGCCTGCGCACGCTCAAAGGCTCCACCGCACCCTGCACAACCAGCTGCCGCCCGAAGCAGGCAGCAAGCTGCTGCTCGGCGGACGGCGGCACGGTAAGCAGACGAAAGAATAATATACAAAGCAGCATGAACGGTAAAAATAATCGTAGATAACGTGTTTTCTGCAGCACTAATCCACCTCCACATAATCACGCAGCTTTGCCAGCTTGGCTTTGCCTATTCCCGGCACACGCAGCAAATCATCCGCACTGGTGAAACGCCCGCCTTTTCTTGTTTCCACAATGCGCTGCGCCAACGCCGGTCCGATACCAGGCAGCTGCTGCAGCTCGCTTACGCCTGCGCTGTTGATGCGCACAATCTGCACTGCAGAGTTATTTTTTTCTGTGCCTGCTCTGGTACTACCAACCTTCTTCGTGCTACTTGCACTATAACCGGCAGTTGCCTGAGCGTTTTTCCTCTGCGTTCTGCTTGTCCGTGCAGCCTTCTGTACCGGCACTCGTATCTGCATACCGTCGCGCACCTTACGCACCAGGTTTACGCGTTCACTGTCGGCATTTTCCGTCAGACCGCCGGCAGCAGCAATGGCCTCTTCCACTCTGCAGCTGGCAGGCACATCATAAATTCCCGGCTCCAGTACTGCGCCGCTCACCTGCACGCGCACTGTTTTTGCTTGCACTGCTTTGGATGTGACAGCACCTTGCGCGGACTGAGGCAGGCTACTGCCGCCAGGCAACGTTTTTGCTTTGTCATTGGTGCTTATAAGACTGGTGATGATGCAGCCTGTGAGGAGAACGGCGATGAAAATCAGTTTTTTAGCTTTTGCTTGCATGGTGATACCTCCTAATGGTGTTGGGAAAAATATTGCGTATGATTTCGATACTCAACCCTTCCGTCTGCTCGCTAAAGCTCGCAGCCACCTCCCCTTTCAGGGGAGATATAACTGCACTAGTCAACAAATTTTAGACACAAATCATAAAAAAATATACAACAAAAAAT
>ERZ773112.1292-NODE-1292-length-14521-cov-2.987211_pt1 | contig 14521 bp, 15 predicted proteins | sample MGYA00580566_ERZ773112 | MGnify/ENA primary metagenome ERZ773112 (study PRJEB29015, sample SAMEA2737842) | human gut metagenome | biome: human gut; feature: human-associated habitat; material: faeces | place: China | collected 2012 ... | reverse complement strand
TATGTCCTGATTAAGGTATGTATGAAATAGTTTATGTTTTTGCGCTTCGGTTGCATCCGCACATCCCCAGACGCGTCTTGCCGACTGACTCCATGAATAGGAAAGATAATCCGGCTGCGCAACGCAATAAAGATAAGCCAACTGTACGGCATCTTGAAGCTTCATTTTTGCAGTTAGATTCCGCTTTGATGGATCATATTTTTTGTTTAGATGAAACTGGATAATCACATCATCAAGTACATCAGGTTCCGAAATCCAGATTTCTTCGTCCCAGTTTGGCCGAATCCGGTATCGTTTTCGCTCATCTGGAAATACTTCCACATTCAGATCTCCGAATACAGATAAATCTACGCCTTCCAGCTGATTCTTATTTTGAGCATTCAGATTTCTAGCCAGAATTGAGATATCTTTATTTCTCGCTTCTGCAAACAGATGTTCTGTTTCCTCTACAAATCGATTCACGTTCTGGCTGATGATGGCAATTCTTTCCGATGCTTCCTTGCAAAGAAGACTGATACGGTCACAAAATTCAAGGAGATCCTCATCTTCTGTCAGCTTTTTATAATCCCCGGGGCTTAATAATTTTGGGTCAAGACCAAACAGGGTCGGTGCTGTACAAAGCGAGCGCGGAGAGGATTCTATATTATCCGGTATGATATCGATCACCAAACAGTATTCTTTTTCAGAATACAATCTGGTTCCGCGGCCAACCATCTGCTGATACAGGGTATTTCTGCAGGTAGGGCGCAGATTCAGGATTGCATCACAGATTGGTAAGTCTGTTCCTTCTGTCAGAACCATGCAGTTAATCAGACACCGTACGCTTCCGCTCTGAAAATCCGCAAGAGCTTTTGTACGTTCGTCTCCAGGCGTGTCGCCAAGAATGACCCGTATGGTATCATGCTCCGATTTTGGTAAAGATTTTTTCAAAGTTTCTGCCAAAACCATGCAAATCCGTTTTGTCACGCAATAAATGATTGTATGCTTTCCTGCGTTATGGCATTTCTCAATATATGTTTTCGCCGCTACCGGAATTACACCCAGTTCATTATCGCCAAGTAGAGCGGCTTCTACCTGCGTCGCGCTGTAATCGCCGTTTGTTTTCGTGATTCCAGCCAGGCTGTATTGTCCGCGGATTTCTTCGCAGCGTATGCGTGAAAGATATCCGTGCGTAATGCCCCAACGGATATCCCTGTCAAAGATAATATCGTCAAAAACGCATGACAGACCGATATCGTCCCCTCGCTTGGGGGTTGCTGTAAAACCGAGAATTCTAGTTGCGCCTGAAAAATGATCCAGTACCTTTCGGTACGTTGGTGCGGCGGCATGGTGTGCCTCGTCTACAATGACGGTATCAAATGTATCAGCAGCATAACTGTTCAGTCTTGTATCCTGTGATAAGGACTGTATGCTCGCGGAAACGATGTCTTCACCATTGGCATGCTCATCTGCCTTTTCGATGCCAAAACTTATTCCTCTTCCTTTGTAGTATTTTTCCGGCTGGCGTACCAGTTCATCCCGGTGTGACAAGATCAGTGTGCGTCCACGGTTTGGAATGCCGGTGAATATCACGGTCTTACCAAGACCGGTTGCCAAAGCAATCAGGTGTTTTCCAGCTCCGGCGGATTCAATGGCATCGAGGCATTCTTCCTGATAAGGTCGGTACTGTAAGTTCTGCATATATGGGTTCTCCTTTTGAATGTTTTGTATACGGAAAATACCGAAAGGCAAGCTTACTGCGTCTTTCGGTATCCTGTTCTATCTATAATTATAATATATACATTATGCTGTGACAGATCGCGTAAATCTGCGGATAAGTAGAATCTATGTTTTTAGACACATTTAACATGCAATTCGAATCATTCGACTGTTTAACGCCTCTCTCAGTACATCTTCGCGGATCTGCCTCTGTGTCTCCTCGAATAAAACGGCTCCACGTTTCTGATATTCCAGCAGAGGATCTGTCTGCGCATACGCAATTAGACCGATTCCTTCTTTCAGTTTATCCATAGCTTCCAGATGCCGCATCCAGTTCACATTCATCGCGCGCAGCACGGTACGGCGTACCAGTCTCTGCATGGCTTCTTCTCCGCCGGCTTCTACTTCCACTTTCTTATAATGTTCCCGAACCAGGTGCTTCAGTTCCTGTTCAAGATCCTTGGTATTCTTTTTGTGGCCATCTGCCAGGAAATCTGCATTCGGGCGGACACCAAGCACATCGCAAATTTTATGCATGTCTGTGTGATTATCGCCGTTTAAGGTATCCGCAATAAAACCATCCGCATAATACAGGAGCACATCTTCCACACTGCTGTTTTTCAGGAAAATATTTCGCATCTCATACAGTTCTTCCCTCTGTCTGCAGTTTACCGTATCATATTTCAGTATAAATTTGCTAGTTGAAATCCACAGTCAAACCAAGTTCAGGCTTTCGATTTTTTTCTGCGCATTGGTGATTGCTTTGGAAAGCAATGGGCTGCCAATTTCCTCATCTTTTTCGATATCCATGCTGTTAAAAAGATCCATCATGTTTTTACCTGCAAAGATTCCCATAAGCCGGTCTTCCAGGGAAATATAGAATTTTGACTCCCCGGGATCCCCCTGTCTGCCGGAACGGCCGGACAACTGGTTGTCGATTCTGCGCGATTCATGTCTCTGGGTTCCAATGACATACAGACCACCGGCTGCCCTGGCTTCATCATCCAGCTTAATATCCGTGCCTCTGCCGGCCATATTGGTCGCAAGGGTCACCGCTCCATGTTTGCCCGCCTGCGCAATAATCTCTGCTTCCAGTTCATGGTTCTTTGCATTCAGGACTTCATGTTTTAATCCTTCTTTTTTTAACATGGCGGACAGAGTTTCGGATGTTTTGATATCCGTAGTGCCGACAAGGACCGGCTGTCCTTTTGCGTGTACCTCTTTGATTTTGTGGATAATGGCACGGTACTTTTCATCCATGGTCTTATATACCGCATCTTCGTGATCCACACGAATCACCGGGCGGTTTGTCGGGATAGCAATCACATCCATACCGTAAATATCGCGGAATTCTTTTTTCTCAGTCATGGCGGTGCCGGTCATTCCGGATTTCTTCTCATATTTATTGAAAAAGTTCTGAAAAGTAATGGTAGCGTAGGTTCGGTTCTCCTCCATCACCTGCACGCCCTCCTTGGCTTCAATAGCCTGGTGTAGTCCGTCCGAATAACGGCGGTCCGGCATCACGCGCCCCGTGAACTCGTCCACAATCTGGACGGCACCGTCTTTCACCATGTAATCCTTATCGCGTTTCATCAGCTCTTTCGCCCGCAGAGCCAGAATCACGTGGTGATGAATGGTCAGGTTTTTGGGGTCTGACAGGTCATCAATGTGGAAGAACTGTTCTACTTTGCGGATACCGTTTGCGGTCAGGACAATATTCTTTTCCTTTTCATCAACAGCATAATCCCCGGTTTCTTTCATTTCATCCGCATCAAAAATTTTTGTGGCAGAAAATTCTGTCTGCGTTCCACGCTCCAACTGCCCGGCAAGCACATCACAGATCTCATACATTTTTGTGGACTTTCCACCCTGTCCGGAAATAATGAGCGGTGTCCGGGCCTCGTCGATCAGTACGGAGTCGGCCTCATCAATGATGGCATAACCAAGTCCCCGCATGACTGTCTCGCTTTCGTCCATAGCCATGTTGTCGCGGAGGTAATCAAACCCCAGCTCATGATTTGTGGCGTATGTGATATCACACGCATATGCCGCCCGGCGTTCCTCCTGCGACATTTCGCCCAGGATACAGCCAACCGTAAGACCAAGGAAACGATGAATCTGCCCGATCTCATCCGCATCACGCTTTGCCAGATAATCATTTACGGTGACAACGTGTACAGGTTTTCCGCTCAGAGCACTTAAGTATGCAGGAGCCGCACATACCAGTGTTTTACCCTCACCAGTCTTCTGTTCTGAAATGCAGCCATTATATAACATCAGGCCGCTCAGTAACTGCACCGGGTACTGCTTCATGCCCAATGTACGGAAAGAAGCTTCGCGGACTACAGCGAATGCCTCCGGTAGAATTTTTGCAACCGGTTTGCCGTCACGGATCCACTGTCGGAATTTTTCTGTTTGCCCTTTCAGTTCCTCATCGGACATCTGCTGCATGGCAGAGTCAAGACGCAGAATCTCCTTTACGATTGGTTTTACCTTTTTCAATACTCTTTCACTATGTGTTTTGAAGATATGCATAAAAAGCCTCCTTGTTAATTTTCTGGAGGAATTATGGGTGAAAATAAAAGAAAATTGGTCAAAAAAGAGGACTGGCTGGCAGTCCTCTTTGTCGTATTAGGGATTATTGTTCTTTTGTTCGTCCAGATACTTTCAGAAGCGAATCGAATCAGCCGAGTCTGCATGAATAGTATTTGCGCACGTTCGCTCATTTGATTTCCTCCTTATGTGCAGTTATTCTATGGATACATAGTATAGAGTGAAACGATAGGGCTGTCAAGTTTCTGACAGTCCTATCAGATTTTGGGTATCTGCTGCAGATATATGCATTATTTAGTCTACACAGACATTTCTGATCCACATTTTGGGCAGTAGAGCCATTTTACAGCAACGTACTCTGCGTCACTTCGTCCGGCTTCTACGGCATTGTACATCTCCGTTCGATATCCGCATTCAGAACACTGTGTCCACAAATAATCGTTGTATTGTGCACGGTTCTCCCACTTTGCCTTTTTCCTTTTTGATGAACTTACTTCGGAAGGCTGTATTTTTGCAGGCATACCATCGGTGCTTTCAACTACGCCCAGAATTTCCACAATTTTCCACTGTCCTGTTCCAAACTGTTTGGTTTCTGCCCAAGCCTCGTCATCCGAGAATCCGGCTTCATCGTTCTCTGACGCCTTGATGATTTCATCCAAAGAAGCATAGTTGGTCATCAGCAGAATATCTTTAACCATAGCGTCAACCGCTTCCTGTTTTGTTGCACAGAAATTCTCACTAATGCTTAGTTCATCCCTGGTTACGGACATTAATATAAACATTTCTTCTCCTATCCACAGTATCTCCTCCCTTACAGGAGATACTGCTTTTGTGCCTGTAAGGGAGCTTATGATGAATGGTTATTTTCCGAATTTTGCAACGAATATATCTTCCGACAGGATCGGAATATTCAGTTCATGCGCTTTTTTATTCTTCCCACTCGTGCTTTCCAGATCATTATTGACCAGATACGTTGTTTTGGAAGAAACAGATCCTGAAACTTTGCCGCCACGTGCTTCTACAGAAGCTTTAAATTCGTCGCGGTTTTTGTAGATGTGGACATTTCCGGTAATCACGAATGTCAGTCCCTTTAAAGACTGATCTACTTTCTGAGCCGGCTTCTCCACTTCCAGTTCTTCCATCAGAATATGAATCATCAGGTTCTTCACGGCGTCTGATTTCGTAAATCGGCACCAGTCATAAACAGAACATGCTTTGACATCGCCGATGCCATCCAATTCTACTAAGGTTTCGTAAGACGGGTTCTCATAATATTCCAAGAACTTTTTCGGATCTCCTTCCCAAGCAGATAACTTTTTGGAGAGGTCATTCCCGAGCAGCGGGATTCCCAGACTGAACAGGATTTTCTGTAGTGTTGTCTTTCTGGAAGTGTCAATGGCATCCAGAAGATTTTTCCAGGATTTTTCGCCCCAGCCGTCTTTCGCCGCTAATGCCGCCGGAAGCGTTCCGTTGGTACGTTTTTTTAATGTATATGCTTCTGCTGGATAAAGTTCCAGTAAGCCGGTCTGCTGCAGATCCTCAATCTGGGACGGTCCAAGTCCTTTTATGTTCAGTCCTGAACGGCTGAACGCATTTACTAACATCCCTCTTGTCCTTGCTGGGCACCCAGCGTTTGGGCAATACAGCACTTTAACGCCGTTACGGTTTTTCTGTAAAGTCTTTTCACCACACACCGGGCAGGTTTCTGGCACATGAATGGGATGCATGGCTTCAGCTTGTCCCGGAGTCTGTGTGTAGACTTGTGGAATGATCATGTTTGCCAAGCCAACCTGGATTTTTGAACCAATCTGCAGTGTGGAAGGTGTATCTTCCTCTTCCGAAGGAATACTTTCCATGACGGATAAGTTATGCATGGAAGCTCGCGTTACTGTGGAACCCGCACCGAGACGAATCGGATCAAAAATTGCCACCGGAGTGATGACGCCGGTTTTCCCGACGGACCACTCGATATCACGTAAAGTGGTTTCTTTTGTTTCATCCGTCCACTTCATGGCAATGCTGCCACGCGGATGATGCTCTGTACTTCCCAGGCTGGCTGCATATTCTTGATCGTTATAGGCAAGAACCAGTCCATCCGTTGGGCATGGATTGTCTTTTAACTGTTCCTGCCATTTTTCAATATCCGCAAGGATATGCTCACGGTCAGTCAGGCAACTTGTTACCGTCTGGATGCCAAGGCCACGCAGAAAGCTGAAACGGATATCTTCATATCGCAATGTCTTGACAGAAGCATCTGGCTCCACCAGTTCAAAGGCATAGAACTGGATTTCGCGTTTTCTGGAATCACGGCTGTCAAGCATACGAACGGTTGCGGCAGCCAGATTTCTGGCGTTCTCGTAAATCCCATCATTTTCTGCGTTGACGCGCTCAAATTCCGCATACGTCATGACCGCTTCGCCGCGTACTACAATATGGCGTTTGTCTGCGATCTTTTCAGGAAGCCCTTTAAAAAATCTCGCGTTATGTGTGACTTCCTCACCTTCCTCTCCGTTACCTCTTGTGACAGCACTGGTCAGTCTTCCGTTGTCATAGGTGGCTACCACAGTCAGACCGTCCATTTTCCAGGAAAGCATGCCCGGTTTATCGGACAGCCAGCTAAGCAAGGATTCGCGCTCTACGTACTTGACTTTATCCAGTGACTGCGCGAGCTGCTCATGCCGCACAGTTTTCAGTTTTGTTACGGCTACCGGCGCCCCGACAGCAATGGTTGGACTTCCCTCATAAACGAATCCGTTTTTTATTTCCATCTCTTTGAGTCTGGCCGCTTGGCGATCAAACTCAAAATCTGACATGGAGGCAGCGCCTGTGTTGTAATACTGATCTGCTGCAATTTTCAGGGTTCTGGTTAAAAGTGCCTGCACATCTTTATTTGCATCTGTTAATGTTCTGATTTCCATATTTTATCTCCTTTTATGTTCAAATCCATCTTTTTTTTGCATTACCTATTATCATGAGCACTGTTTCTCTTTCTCACTCATTGTAGCACAAACATGTGTTTGCGCATAGCAGTTTAGCTCATATACAAATTTATCGCAGGGATGTTGGAAGTTTCTTGAAATGTTCATCGCTGTCGTACTGGAACAAGGTTTTGCACCATTCTTCTGACCTCAGTTTTTCCATAACGGCATTACGAATGCTGGAATGAACGTAAAAGCATTTATGGGTTTCTTCCTGTGCATCTCTGCTATGGTCGGTCCATTTGGTAACTCGCATCAAATAATATTGTTCTTTATTTGCTCTAACTGGCTGCGCGTAAATTTCTCCGGTATACAGGGGTTTTATAGGCACATGGAATTGTCTCGCATGTTCCTGTTCCATTTTCTCACGTACTAGCGCCATTGCAATATTGATTGACTGACGCAAAACGGTGGCATCATACTCTTTCGCTGTAAACACCCGTTCTGGGTTTGCGCTCGGGTATCTCCAACCGCTTGGAAGATATCCGCATTTGATGCGGTCCAACTGCTGTAAAACTGTCTCGAAGTCCATATATTCAAGTTCTTTGATATCTTGATTTGTATATTCTGTTACCGTGTATGTTCTTGGCATATTCATTATCCTTTCACGTATTTAAAAATGTTTTGTCTGGCATTCATAATGGTTTGCAGATCAAGTTTCATGATTGCTGCAGCGGCCTGTTTTTCGCATTTTCCACTGAAATCTGATTCCTGATAAGATGGTTGGAATAAAACTTCCATGACCGGGTCAAATTTGCCGATCTTTATTCCATGTTTCTTAAACTCTGCACCCATATAGCAAGCCATTAGCTGACGCATTTGTGTCCGTTTTTCAGGATGGTTCTTGTAATACACTGTGGCCTGATCAGCTGCATGCACGGTTTTGGGCACTTCAGGAATAGTTGTGGATTTTGTCAGCGTCGTTGCAGACTTGATGATTGTGCTTTTTGTTTTGGTTTTCTTTCCATCGCAGTACGGTTCCTCGCGTCTTGCACGTATACCTTTTGTCAACCAGAATCTGATAACCGGATCGTATCCATGATCTTTTGAAACGATTATGAATTCCTGTTTGTCCGGCTCGCAGAAAGCGATCATGAAACCCATGGCACTGACAATCTGGGCATCTAGCGCATTCTTCTCTCCGTTGGTACAATGTTCCAAATGAACTTGCTTTTGCCTCTGCAGGATGATTTCCAATGCCCCAAATGGAAGATTGGAAGACTCGTCCGTATAAAACAGGTGCAGTGCATCGTTATCTCCTATGGATCGAAGCAGTTCATAAATTGCCGCTCCGTTTACGTTTTCCGTATCCACCAGATAGTGGGTTCCATAATGCGGTACAAGCTCGGTCATGGAATCGCAGCGTTTGGACATGTCGAACTTGTTGCGGTCCATAACATTCTGTTCCGGATGAAGATGTGTGCTGTCCTTAACTGATGCGGATTCATTTTCTATCGTCCATGGTTCTGTCGATACCGGTATTTCACAGTTTTGTTGTCCAGGAAGCTGTTTATATTCCCAGAGATCCAATGCCTGTTGCACTGCTTCAATTAGGACGGCGTTGCGCGGATAAAGCGGCAGATTGTTTTTCAAAAACCGAAGTTGTTCTTTCATGGTTTCCACAATCTCCATTGCATTTCCATCGTGGATTGCCTCTGTCAGGATGTCGCCTGGCGTGCGTGCTTTCCAATCTGAAAACCAATATTCCGTTTGGAATGCGGATAATGTTTTAAGGATTTCCGGTGTCATCCGTGGAATATCCTGATTGTCTACCAACTCCTCGTGCCCATTTTGGGGCTCATCCGGCTGTTCGGTAGGGTCCGGTGCTGGAATCAGATGTTTATAACGGTACCAGCACGTCCGTACTGCAGGTACAGTCGTTTTTAGCTCCGCCGCAATCTCTTTCCATGATTTGCGGCTGGCTAAGCCGGCACAAATCACGTTGAGACGCCGCATACGCTCTGCCTCCTGTATCTCCAGCATTTCTTTTCTTGTAACACTCATTTTGTTTAATTACCCCTTTCTCTTATGACTTATGATTGTTTCGAGAAAATTATGGATGTGGATGCAACGCGCTGGGTTTTGGCATAAAAAAGAGGTGCCAGAAACAGGCACCTCATAGAAAGGATCACTACCATTTAGAACAGTGAGATTATTTTGTCATCCGCGCCGCAGCTTCACGGAGATCATCCGCACTATATCCCATCAGAGACATATGTATCCACTCTCCGTACTCTTCCACGCACTCGGCTTCCATATACAGGTCGTCCTTCGTGATGCGGCAGCGCACAATAATTTCATCCAGTTCCTTTTTCTCTTTCTCAGACATATTTTCCTCCATTTTCTAATCATATACAATTTCGATCAGTGCATACCGCTCCGGGTGCGCAAGCACAAAATCCATGGCTTTTTCCTCCATGGTTACACCATGACAGGGCCATTCCATGCCGTTTTGATCCTCGTACGTGAAGTATGCAAGGTTGGATAGGGAGCCGTAAGAAAAGATTCCGTCGGCCGCATCCAGTGCTTTTCGTAATTCATACAAGGATGCAGGATAATGGATTTCTTCAAATGTCCCGGTTTTGCTGATCTTTGCGGTTAAAAACTGCGACAGAGTTTCGAACCCTTCTTTTTCTGCCTGCTGTTCCAGATTTTGAAACTTGCGAATACACTGCTTGGCATTTTCTACGTTCCAGTTCTGAACGCATGTTTTGATACGCTCTGGAAATTCTGTGCCTAAAATGAAGCTGTCGCTGTCCTGGGAGACATCAGGAACATATTCTTTGATGTAGTCAATATGTCCTTTGTAATCTTCCATTAAGTCGTATTCCATCTTATTTCTCAAACGTTCTGCTAATTTTACACGGTTTTCGGGAGCCTGTATGCGGATACGAAATGCTTCGCGATCTTTCTGATCGATGATATCGCAGCCATTTTCGTCCTCAGTCACATTGACAAACACCATCATTGAACAACCCATATTTTTTCTCCTTTCGCTTACAAAGCCGATTCTATTCTTCTGGATCCGGGTCCCCGGTTTCCCAGAGGAAATTTCCATGTACGTCTTCTACAATAATGCAGTCGCCGTCAATATCTTCCAGTTTTCCGAAATCCGCATCCGTGTACTCATTGACGGCCAGTTCCTTGGCTTCCGTAACGGTTTCCGCAAGGACTTTCACGATAAACCTGCCTTCGACTTTCATCGTCACATAATATTCCTGCTTTTCCGGAATATAATGCTCACGGTAGAATTTCCACATTTCTTCATGGTCGTCCATCAGCTCGATCAAGCCCATCATGTAACCGGGATCCTGGAATTCCGCCTGTAAAAATTCATCCAGGCAGACCCACAGACTGCCATCGAATCCAGTATCCATAATGAAAGCATCGTGCGCTTCATTCATAAGTGCTTTTGTACTGTTTTCGTCCGTCGCAGCATTCATAGCATTATCTTCTACAGATTCTGCAACAATGTCACCGATTGTATTGAATAATTCTTTCAGCGTGTCTCCGTGGGCGATCATCCATCGAAGCTTATAAGCTTCATAGCATTTTTTCTCAAAAACACTTTTTTCTGCCTCCAGAGTGCTTTTCACTCCATCAGATCTGTTTTCTTTTTTCATCGTCTTTCCTCCATTATTCCCATGGCCCGGTATAATACCATTCGACTATGTTTGCATGTTCTTTTTTCGCCTTTTCTTTCGAGTTTTCCTCACCATCCCATGGATTTTTCCATGAAGTAGGGGTGTGCTGATAACGATCCACAAGCTCGAACAAATATCCTTCGCTGGTTAAAATACGATACAAATCCGGGATGTCTCCGTAGTTTCCGCCGTCTAAATAAATTTCAGTTGAAATGAGCGTTAATGGGTCAATGTATTTACGGGGAGCATTTGTTTCCCAGACGGTCAGTTCATCGTATAATTTCGTACCATGTGTGATCGCAATCAGGCGTTTATTTTCTGGTTCCATCGCAGAACCGTTTGCAGGTGCATCCTCCTGGAATTCCGGGAAAGAAAGACACCGCCCGATTAACTTCTGGCTAAATTTCTGCATGTCATCAGTAATAACGCTATCAACCACATGACGGTCAAAAAACATCTCCTGAACCACAGAGTGCTCGTCATACCGCAACGTGCCAACGAAATAATCCGACGTCAGAATATCCAAGCAGCCTTGCTCTTCGGATTTCCGGGCATAAAAATACGGTTCGATATGGCCTGTCTGAAAATCCATCATTCTCGTGAAAGCATTGGTCATTTTCGTGCATTTATCACCAAGCTTCCACAGCTGCACCAGAGGTTTCGTTTCATCTTCGATGAAAAGATAGATTTCATGCATTTTATAAAGAACCTGGCAAATTGGAGTGGTGATGGCCCAGTCATAGCCCAATTCCGATAATTCGTCCTTCACGCATCGCATGGATAATTTTGGATCGTCATCGTTCATGTACGGCCCGCTGATTAGTTCATTCCATAAGGTCTTCAATAATGCTGGTTCCGTCTGTGCTTTGCTGAATTCTTCAACGATCCATCGAAATTCTTCTGTCACCGTATCGCTGAATTCTTCTTTGCTAAAGATGGTTCGTAAGAACAAATACATTGCCATTGAGCATGCTTTCTCTGTCACATTTAACTCCTGACAAATTTCTTTTTCTTCTATTTTCATCCGTTCTCTCCTTTTTCGTTTAACACTTCCGGCGCCTTATGTACTGGTACAGGCTCAGGTGGCGCAGCCTTCTGCAAACATTCTTCTTCAGTCTCACATTTCACCAATATACCGTCTGTGCCCTGGCAGAAATAGGAATACTCATGCTTGCTGCGGTCAAATAACTGAATGCCCGTATATGTTTTTAAGTACTGCTGCACTTGCACCATTGCAGCATCAATATCCGGACAGTTCATTGCCCATGATGTCAAAATCCCATCCTTGATTCCTCTGACCTGGTATCCTTCCCACTCAAAATCTTCCAGATGCTCATTCATGAAGCGAAATGTGGTATAGGTAAGATCTGCAAGTAACCTTGCCATTTCCCGCATGGCTTCCTGACTATCCTCCAGAGTTTTGAAAGTGCCGAGCGGGATGACCGTGTGTTTTGGGTGTAAAAACTCCAATCCCACATCCAGATAAATGCCTTCGCTCATTCCATAGTTCAGAGAGTTCCAGAAATTGCATTCGTAGCTCTTAATTTCCACTGTCTTTGAATCTGCTAAGGTATAATCAAGAATTTTCGGTAAATCCACTCTCGCGCATAGTTCCGTGAAGAGTTCCTTGTTTGTGTACGGTTTTGTTCGTTTTGCTTTCATATTTTTTCTCCTTGTATGAAGCCGCCTCTGTGCCAAAGGCGCAAAATGAAGCGGCTGATGTGTGTCCCTACAGATAGCCAAGAAAAATGCGGTGGCCGCACCAGTCATACTGTCCGTCTGGCGTTTCCTTATCGGCATCATCAAGAATGTCTGCAATAAATGTTTTCAGTTCATTGATATCGTCTGGTTCCAGTTTGTCGAACAACTTGGCCGAAACCAGAAAATATGACGTGGTGTTTGCATCGCCGTCAATCTGGAGGATTTCAAACTCACCGGAATCAAGCAGTCCCATCAGTTTCTTGAGTCCTGCAGCAGTCATGTAATCATCTGGGCAAAACTGAAGCCCGGCAACCGGGAAAGGTTTCTTTACGCTGTCCGGATTCGCAAAATCGCTGTCAATATCCTGCGTTCCGAAGCGTTCCTGTGCCAGAAAACGATCAAATGGCTGATTTTCAAAATCTTCAAAGAATGAATCTGACGGTTTTGAATCCGCATTCGGAGTCATATATTTTTTGAAATACTTGATCAGCTCCAGTATCGGCATGCCATCAAGCACTTCATCTACTCTTTCCTCGATGTCTTCCTCTGGTCTTCCATAAACCGGTTCCTCAATAAAGTCACGGATTGCATCCTCTCCGCCGTTTAAAATAGCAGCCTTGATCTTTTCACAGATTTCTTCCAGATCAGAGGAGGATGGATCGCAGTTCTCGATATCTCCGCGGACGTTCACGATGATGCCGCCATCAGCGGTGGTACCGATTGCCTTATATGAAATATCTGACAGAAGTGGATCACCAACCAGACGATTAGACATACAATCAAGTAATGTTTCCTCGTCTCCCGTGACCAGTTCGCTCATATCAAAAAGAACATTTCCTTCCAGATATCCATTTTCATCGCATAACATCCACTGCTCCATCAGCGACATGGGATTCGTCAGAAAATCCGGTGCCCCGATCACATGCATATCTACGTTATCTGGTATAGTTACTTTTGTATTTTTCATGATTTTTCTCCTTTTTCTGCGTTTGATGCCGAGTAACTTGAAGGAACGTACATTGCATAGTCCGTTCCAATAGTTTCGCAGATTTGCATCTGTCTTGCACAGTCTCCTGTCAAAATCCAGGTAATTTTTCTTGCCATTTCCCAGGATTCCAGATCATAGTGACTCATGATCCAGGATATTCTCTCAGTCATACAATAATACTTGAAAGAAAATGGCCTACTGGTCTTGCGTAAATCTGCAATAACGGCTTTGATTTTCTCATTCTTTTCTGCGTTTTTGTAAAGCTTGATCATTGCGTATATTCTCCTTTTCTGTATTTTCTTTTCCTTACCATCTTTCCTTTCTGCTATTACCACACGATATCCAGGTGATCGGAAGCGATCTCACGGCATTTTAAAATCTCGCAGATGGATTTTTTATCCATATGCTGCCAGTCGTACGCATAAGAAATTGCCCCGAAATTATCCCAGGAATGATATTCTGTGCAACCGATGGCAAACTGAACCGGATCATATGTTTCTTCAGTCATGCCGAGAAAGTCCATGATCGCTTTTCGGTCACCCCAGCCATCATCCTTAAAATCATTCAGATCCACTTCTACCTCGCCGAACTGGTACAGATCTTCCGCATCCGGATAAGGTCTGCATAACAGCATTGGAAAACAGGTATCAGAATGTTCTGTATCCACCAGAACTCCGTGTTCAAAAAAGTCCCGGTCTCCATAGTTTCTGTACATTTTGTTTTTTCCTTTCTTCTCTTGTGTCTTTTATAGTTTCGAGAAAATTATGGCTTTGGAAGAATACTCATTACATTTAGTGCAAAAAAAAATACACTCCCGAGAATCCGGGAGTGTATTGGAACGATCAATGATTTCTGTTCTTGATTTCGCGATCCACATTCGCTTTATGCGCCGCATCTTCCGCAGTCAAGCCGCGCATCCTCCAACGAAGTGCTGAAGCATAATCCTGTTCTTCGTTGAC
>ERZ773112.1286-NODE-1286-length-14551-cov-16.358237_pt1 | contig 14551 bp, 9 predicted proteins | sample MGYA00580566_ERZ773112 | MGnify/ENA primary metagenome ERZ773112 (study PRJEB29015, sample SAMEA2737842) | human gut metagenome | biome: human gut; feature: human-associated habitat; material: faeces | place: China | collected 2012 ... | reverse complement strand
TGTAAATCCAAGCACCTCGAACATCTTGCTCTGGATCTCAGGGTTAAAGATTCGCACACTTCCTCCACCAATCTCATTTCCATTCAGAGTAATATCGTATGCTTTTGCACGGACTCTTCCCGGATCACTGTCGATATACTGAAGATCTTCTTCCATCGGCATTGTAAATGGGTGATGCATTGCTGTGTAACGATTCTGTTCATCGCTCCACTCAAGTAATGGGAATTCTGTAACCCATAAGAACTTATACTGGGATTTGTCGATCATATCGTACTGTTTCGCAATGTGAAGTCTTAAGTTACCAAGTACATCAAAGACAACTTTGTCTTTGTCTGCGGCAAATAGTAATAAGTCTCCTGCCTGTCCATCCATTGCTTTGATCAGTGCATCCATCTCTTCTTCTTTCATGAATTTAGCGAAAGATGATTTCACTGTTCCATCGCTCTTTAACTGAATATATGCAAGTCCTTTCGCTCCGAAGTCTTTGGCGTAGTCAACGAATCCATCGATCTTCTTACGTCCAAGATCTCCTAAACCTTTAGCGTTTAATCCTCTTACGGATCCACCATTCTCTAATGCTCCTTTAAATACCATAAAGTCGCATCCGGCAACTGTATCGGATACCTTCGCAAGTTCCATTCCAAAACGCATATCTGGTTTATCAGATCCGAAACGGTCCATTGCTTCTTTATAAGTCATGCGAAGCATAGGAAGCTGTACATCAATATCTAATACTTCTTTAAAAATCTTGATGTAGTCGTCGAGGAATCCCAAAAGTCCCAGCCACACGGTCGTGACGAGCATGAGAATCATGTAGATGTTGCGCAGACGTCCCAAAAGCAGGCAGGGAACGAGCACCGACACGATGATGATGATGCCGCCCATCGACGGCACGTTGATTTTCTGAACGCCAAACGGGTCGACAGAGGCGTCGCGTTGGGTTTCACTGATGTGGTGGCGCTTCATCCATTTGATGAAGTATTCACCGAACCAGGCCGACACCACGAGGGCTATCATCAGCGCCAGCAGGGCGCGGAAGGATACGTACGACCAGAGATTTGAACCCGGAACGCCGAATTGTTCCAGGAATCGAAAGAAATAGTATAACATTATTCGGTTGGTTTACAATGGTAAGTAGTGGTACCATTAAGTAGGTGTTAAAAATTAGTTTGAACACCTACTTACTAAATGCGCTTATGCTTACGCCGTCGCTCTGTCGTTATTCAATGCCGAAGGCGGCGCGCACTTCTTCGTGGTCGTCGAAATGGTGTTTCACGCCTTTCACGTCTTGGTAAGGTTCATGTCCCTTTCCAGCCACGAGAATCACGTCGCCCTTCTGCGCCATCATGGCGGCGGCGCGGATGGCTTCGCGTCGGTCAACGATGCTGATCACCTTCTTTTTCTGTTCCTCGTCGAGTCCCGCCAGCATGTCGTTGATGATGTCTTGAGGTTCTTCGAAGCGCGGGTTGTCGCTCGTGATGATCACGCGGTCACTGCTGTTGGCAGCTTCGCGTGCCATGAGCGGCCGTTTTCCCTTGTCGCGGTTGCCGCCCGCTCCGCAGACGGTGATGACCTGCCCATTTCCTTTGACAATGTCGTTGATGGCCGACAACACGTTGGCCAGGGCATCGGGCGTGTGGGCATAGTCGATGACTGCGCTGAAGCCCTTTGGCGAGCGGATGGCCTCAAAGCGGCCGTTGACAGGATGCAGTTCGGAGAGCACGCGCAACACCTCCGTTGGCTCGTGTCCGAGGCAGATGGCCGCCCCGTAGACCGCCAGAAGGTTTGACACGTTGAAGCGTCCCACGAAGCGTACGCTCACTTCCTGTCCGTCGATGTTAAGCAACATGCCTTCGATGCTCTCTTCAAGAATACGTCCCTTGAAGTCGGCTGCCGTTCTGGTGGAATACGTCTTCACCGTTGCGGCCGTGTTCTGCACCATAATCATGCCGTTTTTGTCGTCGGCATTGGTGATGGCAAAGGCGTCGGCGCTGAGGTTGTCGAAGAACGCTTTCTTGGCATCGCGGTAGTTTTCAAACGTTTTGTGATAGTCAAGGTGGTCGCGCGTCAGATTGGTGAAGAGCGCCCCTTTGAACTTCAAGCCACCGATGCGCTTCTGATGGATGGCATGCGAGCTACATTCCATGAAAGCATAGGTGCATCCAGCCGCCACCATGTCGCCGAGCAGGCGGTTGAGGGTGATGGGGTCGGGCGTGGTGTGTTCCGTCGGGACAGCTTCACCGTCGATGTAGTTGCAGACAGTGGAGCAGAGGCCGCATTTGTAGCCGAATTTGCGGAACATGTCGTAGAGCAGCGTCGCGATGGTGGTCTTTCCGTTGGTGCCAGTCACGCCGACGAGCGTCAAGTGGCTACTCGGGTCGCCATAAAACTGGGTGGCCACTTTCCCGACAGCGTCTTCCGTGTCGGCCACGCGAACGAAGGTGACGCCTTCCGGACGTTCTGCGGGGATGGGTTCACTCACCAAAACCGCTTTGGCGCCGTTTTCAAGCGCCTTGCCGATGAAGGCATGGCCGTCGGCCTGCGTGCCTTTGACGGCAACAAATAAGTCGCCCGGCTTTACCAGGCGGGAATCCATGTTCACGCCTGAGATGTTCTCTTCAAGCGAACCGCCAACTTCCAGCGGTTTCACTTTCTTTAATACGTCTGATAATATCATGTGGTATTTCTCTATGTGTTTGACTTGAACCGGCATCGGCTGCCAGACCATTCCTTAGGCCGCAGGCTCCCTCCGCGGTTCAAGCTTTCTTTTTCTTGTCTTTTGCAGCCGTGGCCTTGGGCTTTTCCGCCGTTGGCTTTTTGCTTGGCTGCGGTTTTTCCTTGCGTTTTTCGGCGGCAGGTTTCTTTTCAGATTTCCTTTCCGGCTTGGCCTCCGGTTTCTTTTCTGGTTTGTTTTCCGGTTTGTTTTCCGCCGTGGCATTTTCCTCGTGGGTCGGTTCCGAAGGTTGTGCCGGCTGCGCCGCTGGAGCAGGCTGGGCGTGTCGTGCAACCGTTCGCTGATGCTCCGTGTCGAGCGTCAGCGTCACAGTTTCTCCGTGTTTGATGGCATGTCCCGCGCCCAGGCTTTGCAGTTTCACGCGCCCCATGCCCTTGCATTTCACGCGCAGTCCGAGCGCTTCAAGACGGCAGACAGCGTCGCGCAGTCCGTATCCCACCACGTCAGGCATCACGTCGGTCTGCTCCGTTGTCTGGGTATATTCCATTTTGTTGTCCACGCGGTGTACGCTGCCCCAAACCGTTTGTCCGTTGTTGGCAAACTCCCCGTTGGTTGGCAGTCCCACCATGTCAAAGAGGCGCGTCGTCACCGTCATATTGCCGTTGAGACATACTGTTGAGTGTTCGTGTGTCGTGTCGCGGGCTGCGGTGTAGTCGTTCACGTGGTTGCGTGCCATGACCGACTCGGCCACTTTGCGGAACACTGGGCCACACATGCCACCGCCCGAGGCTGGCGCCGGTTTGCGGATGCAGACGATGCAGGAATAGAGTGGTTTGTCATACGGGAAGTATCCCGCAAAGGTAATGAAATATTCTGAGGTTTTCCCTCCTCCTGTCCAAATCTGTGCCGTACCTGTTTTTCCGGCCACGGGGAAGAGTTTGGAAGCCGCGGGCTTGCCCACGCCGACCGTTGTCACGTTGCGCAGACATTTCTGCACGTCGCGCACAGCCTCATCCTTCGCCATGTGTTCGCGGAGCACCTCCACGGGAAATTCCTTCACCACTTCGCCGTTTCTCAAGATGGCCTTGACGATGCGCGGGCGCACCATGCGTCCGTTGTTGGCAATGCCGTTGTAGAAGTTGAGCGTGTTGATCGGCGTGATTTGCGTTTCATATCCAATGCTCATCCAGGGCAGTGTGGTGGCCGACCAGTAGGCGCCTTCGCCCGGGCGTCGGATGCGCGGTTTCATATATCCCGGAATGGGGATTTTGAGGTCTTCGGCCGAGCCGATGCGGTACAGGCCGTCGACAAACTTACGCGGGTTGTCGTGGTAGGCGCGGTTGACGAGCACACTGACGCCCACGTTGGAGGATTTTCCGATGATGTCTTCAGCCGTCAGGACACCGTAGCCTCCTGAGCGCCAGTTGTGGTCCTTCATCTTGCGGTTTCCGAAGTTGTAGATGCCGCCAGCGATGTCCACTTGGTCGGTGATTTTAATCAGTCCGTCGTCAAACCCAACGAGGAACGACTGCGGCTTGAACACAGAGCCCGGTTCGTAGAGGTCCGTCACGGCCAAGGCGCGGTCTTCGTGGTAGGTGCCGTCTTTGTGGCGTGAGAGGCTCGACATCGCCTTGATGTCGCCCGTTGCCACCTCCATGAGGATGCAAACGCCCGAAATGGCATCGATTTCAGAGAGTTTCTCTTCCAATGCCCGCTCAACAATCTGCTGCATGTTGACATCGAGCGTTGTCTGCACGTCGCATCCGTCCTCCACGGGGCGGTCGATGATGGGCAGACCGCGGTTCATCACCTTCTGGTAGTGGTATTCGCCGTCGCGTCCTCTGAGCACAGAATCAAACGAGAGTTCCAAACCATAGCGCGGCGTGTCTTTGAACTTGCCGACGGTGCAGTTTGCCAAGTTGCCATAAGGGCGCGTGCGCATGTCGATTTTGATGGGGTTGAGGCTCGACGTATATTTGAAGAGCGGCAATTTCTTCACCTCCGTATAGTCAACATAAGAGATGATGCGGTTTTCGCGTTTCTTCAAAGGCAGTGTCGTCACTTCTTTCACGTACACTGGCCAATATTTGCTCTTCTTCTTGCGTCCTTCAAGCAGGTGTGCCTTGAGCTTCTCGGGGATGATGTCAGGGAAAATCCGGTGCATCCCCTCGCAGATGACGTTGATGTTGTTGTAGAGCGCCGTGTCGCGGCGGTATTGGTCTTTGCGGCGGAGGGCCGTGTCTTTCTCCGACGACATATAGTCGAGGCGCAATTCATATTCCGGCAGTGAGGCCGCCAGGATTTCGCCGTTGGCCGCCAAGATGTTTCCGCGCTTGGCATAGAGCGGGCGGCCGAGTTTAACTGGTATTTTCCCCATAGTCATCCAGCGTTCGCGTTCGACCGTCATGATATATACAGATTTGCATACGGCTGAAACGCCAGCGAGCGTCAGCATGAGCACCACGAGAAAATAGCGTGGCATGGTTTTTTTGCTTTGAAAGTTCATGTCTTTTTACCTCTAAAGTATGATTATTGCTTATGTTTTAATCCTCTTCAACGCTGTCGACAGGCAGATAATAGGAAGATTTCGTTGACGTGCGCAACGTGGTGTCGCTCAGGTTCTCTTCCACACTGCTGCGCATGGAATATTCCGTCAGTTCGCTGGAGATGGTGAGCGCCTTAAATTTGCGGTCGTTGAGCTGCTTGCTGAGGTCTTCGCGGCGGATTTCCTCGCGCTGGTAGGCATAGCGGTTGCTGATGTAGATGATGGCCAAAACGCAAAGCAGGATGAAATAGCCAATCTGGCGCCGGAAGCGCTTGCTGCCGAAGATGTCGCCGCCGAGCAGACTGCGCAGCGATATGTCGAAATCCTCGTCTTCGTCGGCGAAATGCCGGAAGGCGCGACGTGCGCGTTCTTTCTTGTCTTCCTTCTTCCGCTTCTTCTCTTCTTTTCTCTCTGCGGCCTCGTCTCTGGCCTCATCTTCTTTGCCGTGTTTCGCTTTCTTACCCTTGGGCGGCAGCGGATCGTCGGCCTCGTCTGTTTCGTCAGCCCTGTAAATCGGCTCGGCGAAAGCCGGTTTATCGTCCGTTTGCTCGTTGGCAGGCGAGCTCTCGGCATTTTCCTGTCCGCTGCCATTCATGGCGCGTCTCAGCATCTCGTTGAAAGCCTCCCCACGGGAATTGTTGTTCGATTCGTCTTTCTTCATCTGTTCGTGTCTACTACTTTGATTTATTGTAATGGTAAGTAGGTGCCTGTATTGGATTGAAGCGGCGTTGGTGTACCATTTCGCGCGTCACACCTTTTCGGCAATGCGGAGCTTTGCACTGCGGCTGCGGGGGTTTCTCTCCTGTTCCTCTGCCGTCGGCACAATCACCTTGTTGTTGACAGGGCGCATGGGGCTCAAGCGGTTGCCAAAGAAATCCTGCTCCACCTTCCCCTCGATGTTTCCCGCCCGCATGAAGTTTTTAACCATACGATCTTCGAGCGAGTGGTAGGTGAGCACCGTTAGGCGTCCGCCGGGGCGTAACACGCGCAGCGCCGCTTCCAGCATTTCCTGCAGCGCGTCCATCTCGTGGTTCACCTCAATGCGCAGCGCCTGAAACACCTTTGCCATGTCCTTCTTCACCCTTTCGCGCCCCATGAGCGGTTTGACCACGTTGATGAGTTGCTCAACGGTGTTGATGGTCTCGGTTTGGCGTTTCTTGACAATGGCCGAAGCCAGACTGCGGCTGTTTTTCATTTCGCCGTAGAGATAGAACAGTCGCGCCAGCGCTTCTTCGTCGTAGCGGTTCACCACGTCGGCGGCCGTCATTCCGCCGCGTTCATTCATGCGCATGTCGAGCGGCGCTTCAAAGCGGAAGGAAAAACCGCGCTCCTCATCGTCGAAATGATGGCTCGACACGCCGAGGTCGGCCAGGATGCCGTCAACGTGTTCCACGTCGTAATAGCGCATCCAGTTGGTCAGATATCGGAAATTGCTTCTCACGAATGTGAAGTTCTCCAGTCCTTCCGGCACATTCTTCTCCGCATCGGCATCTTGGTCGAAACTGAAGAGATGGCCGCTGCCAGAAAGTCGTGAGAGGATTTCGCGACTGTGTCCGCCGCCGCCGAAGGTGACGTCCACATAGGTTCCTTCTGGCTGTATGTTGAGTCCGTCCACCGTTTCCTTGAGCAATACGGGGACATGGTATACGGGTTCTGTCATAAAATCGTGTTCGGTTTTGTTTTGCAATGTTGTGGAAACGCGTGGCTGCCAATGCTGGAAAAGCACTCAAATGGTGCCGTTTTCCAGCGGAGAATCGCTGCCGTTTGCCAGTGAAAGGCCAGACATGACGGTGCTGGCGAAGGAGACGGCAGCTCGTCTTGCAGCCTCTTTCGAGGTCCGCATTTTCCCACATGGAGGTGCTTCGGCATCGGTTTCTATCATGAAGCGGACCGACGGGCCGAAACAATTTTCAAAATTACATATTTTCACGCAGATGAACCCGCTTTGTCGTCAGATATTTTCTTCTTGCAGGAAAATAATGTCTTCTTTTAGGCAGCGTTTCCCCTTGATGTCGAAATGGTCTGTCTGGATGGTGTCGCCAAAGTGCTTTCCGGCGAAGACTGAGGCGGCGGTTTTTTAGCAAAAGCGGCAAAGGACGGGGCCACCGCTCCCCTCTGCTGGCTTCTTTCCGCCGCTTTGTCAATCCTTCCCTAATTCTCGTCCCGCGTTCGCTGACAAGAATTAGGGGCGTGGCGCGGCATATAGGACTGTGGGGACGGATGAGGCGCGGGGAAGAAAAAAAGAGCAGACGTTCAACGCGGGGATTGAACGTCTGCTCTTTTATGTTGTTGAAAAAATGTTTGCTTATTTTTTATATTTATTCAGACCGCCTTTGAGGAAGTCAACGAAGTGGTCTACGCTGGTGTCGAAGGTGTAGGCTGGAGCCAAAGGCTTGCCTTCGTTGTTGAGCGCCACGTAGAACGGCTGGGCGTTGGCTCCGAATTTGCTGCGTTGCAGGTAGCTCCATTTGTCGCCAACAGTGCGCAAGCGCGTTTCCTCTCCGTTTTCCATCACGGTGATGGTCTCTGGCAGGCGTGTCTTGTCGTCGACATAGAGCGAAATGAGCACGTAGTCCTTCAGAAGCAGGTCGCGCACTTTGGCATCGTGCCAAACGGCCATTTCCATCTTTCGGCAGTTGACACAACCGTGGCCAGTGAAATCAACCAACACGGGGCGTCCCGTTTCGCGGGCATAGGCCATGCCGGCGTCGTAGTCGGTGAATTTGGCTTCAATCTTCACAGGGTCGAGGTTGAAGTCCTGGGTGCTCATCGGCGGAGCGAAGGCGCTGACCGCCTTGCAGGGAGCGCCCCAAAGTCCCGGCACCATGTAGATGGCGAACGAGAGCGAGCAGAGGGCAACGAAGAAGCGCGGCACGCTCACGTGGTTTTCGTCTTCGTCATCGTGCGGGAATTTGATTTTGCCCAAGAGGTAGAAACCGAGGAGGGCGAAGATGGCAATCCAAAGGGCGAGGAACGTTTCGCGGTCGAGCAGGTGCCAGCCGTATGCCAAGTCGGCCACGGAGAGGAATTTCAAGGCGAAGGCGAGTTCAAGGAAACCCAATGTCACCTTCACCACATTGAGCCAACCGCCGCTCTTGGGCGCACTCTTGAGCCACGTCGGGAAGAGGGCGAAGAGGGTGAACGGCAACGCCAATGCGAGGGCGAAACCAAACATGCCGACAGTGGGGGCAAGGGCCGAACCGCCGCTGGTGCTGACTTCAACGAGCAGGAAACCGATGATGGGGCCTGTGCATGAGAAGCTCACCAATGAGAGCGTGAAGGCCATGAGGAAGATGCTCAGGAGGCCCGTGGTGCGCTCGGCTTTGCTGTCAACAGCCGAACCCCATGATGAGGGCAGCGTGATTTCAAAACCGCCGAAGAAGCTGGCGGCAAAGACGAGGAGCATCAGGAAGAAGAGGATGTTGAACACGGCGTTGGTGCTCAAATCGTTGAGGGCGTTGGCTCCGAAGATGGAGGTGATGATGAGGCCGAGCGCCACGTAGATCACGATGATGGAGATGCCGTAGATGATGGCATCGCGGATGCCCTTGGAACGGTCTTTCGAACGCTTGAGAAAGAAGCTCACCGTCATCGGAATGATGGGCCATACGCAAGGCGTGCAGAGCGCAACAAGTCCGCCCAGGAATCCGAGTATGAAGATATACCACCAAGCCATCTGTGCCACGCCCGCTTCGTCGCCGCCCATGTCTTTCAGTTCCTTGACAACCGGCGTCCAAAGGCTTTTCAGAAACGTGGAGTCGGTGGGCGTGGTTGCCATTTCGGCGGAAACAGTCATGGTGTCGGCGGCCACTTGCGTGCCGTCTTCCGCTGTGGCTTCAACGGCGGGTACAGTCTCTGCGGCTGTCTTCTCGTCTTTCTTGGCCACCTCTGCCGATGGGCCGTCGGTGCCTTTCTTGCGCACTTCCTCCTTGCCCATGGTGCAGGCGCCGTTGCCGCAGGCCTGATAGTCGAGGTAAGCCTCGATGTTGTAATTCTTATCTGTCAGTTCCACGCGCTGCGTGAACTGGCATGAGCCGGCAAAAGAGCCCACGTTCATGTCAAACATTTCATCGTGTTCAACCTTTTTGCCCGGTCCTTCCACCAGTGCGCCTTTGAGTTTGGCACCTTGGAGTTTGTCGACCTGGAAAGTGGTCGGCGTGGGGCCGCCTTCGTCCACGTGAGTGGAATAGACGTGCCAACCTGCGGGGATTTTACCCGTGAAGACAATGTCCAGTTCAGTGGGGCTAACCCTCTTATAGGACACGCTGAAGGTCACCTGTGCCACCATCGCCGTGATGCCCAGCACAAGGAGTGTGAGAGTGGAAAATAACTTTTTCATGGGGTATAAAACCTGTTTCTTTATTTTAGTTGACGCAAAGTTAACGGAAAAGCATGGAATATAGCCCCGCCAATAGTTTTTTTTAAATGTAAAAGCCAACGACGTGCTTGGTTTATCATGATAATGTCCCAATTAATTTTTATATTTGTGGGCAAAATGTGCCCTTCGGTGCAGAAAGGCCAGCGTGGTGCTGCCGAAAACGCCTGGCGTTGGGGTTGCCCGCTGGCGATGCCTTGCTAATGCATGCTAATCTATCAATCACAAAAACAATATGAGAATCTTATCTATCTTTGCGGCCTTCCTGGCCAGCACACTGATTGCCAGTGCACAGACTTGCCTGTTTCACACGGGCGACAGCACGGGCTATCCTTATCGCATTCCGGCCATCGCGAAGGCCAAAAACGGACAACTCATCGCGCTCAGCGATTTGCGCCCCTGCGGTGGCGACATCGGTTATGGTCGCGTTGACATCCTCAGCCGTGTCAGTGCCGACAACGGTGCCTCATGGAGCGAGGCTGTTCCTGTGTTGCAGGGCAGCGGAAAGGGCGCTGACGCTGGATATGGCGACGCTTGCCTCGTGGCCGACCGCGACCGCAACGAACTTCTTCTGGTCTGTGTGAGCGGCGACGTGCCCTATTGGCAATCATCGCCTGAGCACCGCCAGCGCATTGTGGCCACTCATGCTCGTTACAACAAGAAAAACGGCAAATGGGAGTGGGCGCCGCTACCTCCATACGACCTTACCAAACAGGTCTATGACGACATTTTCGGCGGCCGCATCCGCGGACTTTTCATGGGGTCGGGCCGCATCTGCCAGAGCCGCATGGTGAAGGTGGGAAAATATTACCGTCTCTATGGTGCGCTCTGCACCCATCGTGGTAATTTCGTGATCTATTCCGATGATTTCGGCCGCACGTGGAACGCCCTTGGTAGCGCTGAAGTGTCGTGCGCCCCGTCGGGCGACGAACCGAAGTGTGAAGAACTTCCCGATGGCAGTGTCCTCCTCAGTTCGCGTCGCAGCGGAGGCCGTTTCTTCAACGTGTTCCGTTACACCGACACCGCCAAGGCCAAAGGCGTATGGGGACAGCCTGCCGACACCCGTTTCGCTCCTGGCGGCATCAAAAACGAGTCGGGGGCCTGCAACGGCGAAATCCTCATCGTTCCTTGCCACCGTGCCGACGGCAAAGCCACCACATTGGCCCTCCAAAGTCTGCCGGCAGGCCCCGGACGCAGCAACGTGACCATCTATTGGAAGGAACTCGTTGCCGCCGCCGACTACAATACACCGTTGCGCTTCGCCTCTAATTGGCAGGGAGCCTTCCGTGTTACTTCCTTAGGCTCTGCCTATTCAACGATGGTGCAGCAGGCCGACGGTCGTATCGCGTTTTTCTATGAGGAGGAACCGCAGTATTACCAGATGATTTACAAAGCCATTGACCTTTCTGAGATAACAGGCGGAAAGTTTGTGAAATAAAAACGCTTGAGAAAAGACGCTTTTTCCTCGCCTGCCAATGGGGGTGAATATGGCTGACTTAAAAGGGGGTGTCCTGAAATGGTTTGACATGACGGGGCGCGAAATATAGCCCCCTCTAAATCCTTAATCAAATAAGTATATTATGGCAAATTACATCAGATTTGACTGGGCCATGAAGCGTTTGCTCCGCAACAAGGCAAATCATGCCGTGTTGGAGGGCTTGATGTGTTCTCTCTTGAATGAGAAATTCACCATCAAACGTTTCTTGGAGAGCGAAGCCAACCAGTATACAGAGAACGACAAGTTTAATCGTGTGGATATTCTCGCTGAGAGCGAGAAAGGCGAACTGACAATTTTCGAAATCCAAAACACGCACGAGCTGAGTTACTTCCACCGCATCCTCTACGGTGTCTCAAAGGTGATAACCGACTATATAGACCTTGGCGACGACTACGACAAGGTGAGGAAGGTCTATTCCATCAACATTGTCTATTTCTCCCTCGGTCAGGCCAAGGATTATGTGTATCATGGCAAAACCGTGTTTAGCGGTTTGCATGAACCACACGACATTTTGAAGTTGTCACGCCGCCAGTGTGAGGTCTTTTTCGGTGATGAAGCCGAAAAAGCAGAGTGCGTGAAACGTGAGGCCGGCGACATATTCCCAGAATATTATCTCCTGTGTGTGGATAACTTCGACAAGTTGGCGGTAAACAATCTCGACGAGTGGATTGCTTTTTTGAAAACGGGAGAAATCAAGGACGGCGACAAAGCTCCCGGCCTCGCCATAGCTCGCAAATGCCTGGACGTTGACAAACTCTCGGTTGAAGAGCACAAGGACTATCTCAAACACATGGAAAACTTGCGCTATCAGCGTAGCGTGATTATGACGGGATATGACGATGGTCTGCAAGATGGTCGCATGAAAGGCCTGCAAGAAGGCCGCGCGGAAGGTCGTGCGGAAGGCCTGCAAGAAGGTCGCGCAGAAGGCCTGCAAGAAGGTCGCGCGGAAGGTCGCGCGGAAGGCGAATATATGCAGAAAATCAAGATGGCTGAAATGATGCTTGAGGATGGTGAATCTGTTGAAAAGGTGATGCGCTATACTGGCTTCACAAAAGAACAGGTGGAAAGCCTGAAGAAATGACAGTTCATATAGTAATTGCTCAAGCTATTTTTCAACATTACTTAATGGCGAAAGAATAAGATGAGCCGTTTCGGCCATCAGCTATAACAATGCCCAGCAAGCCGTCGGGACGGTTTTGCTGGGCATTGTGTTTTCTTATGTAGCTTTGTAGTCTTCGGTTTAGTCGGAATTTTGTGGGATACAAGTAGGGGTGCGGGAATTGGATGATATAAGAAATAAGAAACAGGAGGCAGACGCTTTTTGATGGGCGTTTACCTCCTGTTATTTGTATAAAAAACTGACGGCTAAAGGGCTTATTTCTTGTCGGCGCCAGTTTTAACCTTCAATACTTCAACCTTGAAAATCAAAGTGGCGTAGGGTGGGATGGCCTGGTTGCCACGTTCGCCGTATGCCAAGTTGTAAGGGATGGTGAGTTCGTAGATAGAACCTTCTGGCATCATCTTCAAAGCCTCAGTCCAGCCTTTGATGACTTGGTTGGGGCGGAAAGTGGCAGGCTGGTTGCGTGTGTATGAAGAATCGAAGACAGTGCCGTCGATGAGTTTGCCTTCATAGTGAACCTCAACCTCTGTGGTGTCGGTGGCAACGGCACCAGTGCCCTGCTTAAGCACCTTATACTGCAAGCCGCTGGCTGTGACCTTCACGTCCTTGTTTTTGGCGTTCTTGACGAGATAGGCCGCGTTTTCAGTGCGCATCACCTGCTCTCTGTATTTGAACTGCTTTTCGGCCACCTTCATGGCAGAGTCAGCGCTCATGGCGGCTTTGCCCGTCAAACCGTCGGAAAGGCCCTTCGTGTAGAGGGCCAAGTCGGTGTAGACAGTGTCCTTAGAGCCTGTTGCGCTTTGGTTGAGGGAAGAAATCACCTGGAGCTTGTTCATCTTGGCGATGCGCAAACCGGCAGCGTAGGCTTCTTTCTGCTTGATTTCTTCGTCGCTCAGCGTGCTGGCTTCCATCATGGCTTTGGCAGCAAATGCGATGTAGGCGCTGTCAACGCCTTCGCGCTGAAGGAGGAAAGACTTGAGCGATTCGCTCTGTCCGACGCCCATAGCATAGCTGAAAGTGGCGGCATCCACTGGGGTGAGTTTCTGTTCAACGGCTACTTTGGCAGCTTTTTTCTTTGGTTTCTTTGCCGTGGCGGTCAGTGTGGTAGCAGCCAGGGCAATCAAGAGGATTGATTTCAGTTTCATGTTTGGAGTGATAAGTTGTGAACCCTTTTCCGGCCTGTGTGTCGGGCTGGGTGGTTCGGATTTTCAACGAAAGTCATGTCGGAGAATCAGTTCCGACATGACTTTCTGTGTTATGTGGCGCAGTGTCTATTGTTAAGTAGGTGTTCAAAATTAGTTTATATTGAATTGTCGTATTATTTTGTTCCTACAGCTGTCTTGAAGAAGGAGCGTAGCGGGCTACGTGACTGATGAAAGACAGTTGTAGGGGCAAAAGAATGCGGCAAGGCAATATCATACTGGAGTTCCCCTGCATGGATACTATAAAATAATTTTGAACACCTACTTACTTACTGCTGCGGTGTGTTTTCGATGCTGACAACGGTGAGGGTGAACACCAAGGCAGAGAAAGGTTTGATAGCATTCCATGTAGTTGGCATAGCAGCCGCAGCACTGTCCGCTGGAATTTGATACGAATGCTTACAATGTGTAGGCTTTCGACCGATTCCTTTTCCACTTCCGGCATAGCTATCGGCGATGTTCAGCCACAAAGTTCCGTCTGGTCGAAGCACTCGCCGTACTTCTCGAAATACGGCAGTCAGCTTTTGTATATACTGTTCTGGAGAATCTTCGATTCCAATTTGACCAGCATTGCCGTAATCCCGCAAGCCATAGTAAGGTGGGCTTGTGACACACATGAAGACGCTGTCATTTGGAAGTGTTCGCAGTTCTTCCAAGGCATCTGCACAGAGAATTTTAATCATCGGGAAGTTCCACTTCCTTTACCAATTCAGAATATGCAATCCGCTTCCCATCCCGAATCAAATACACATCATCGGAATTTCCGTCGTGCAGCTTGATGTAACGTTCTACTGCCACATCCACAAATTTCGGTTCCAGTTCCACACCGAAGCACACACGATTTAGCTGCTCGCAGGCAATTAATGTAGAAGCACTTCCCAGAAATCCATCCAGCACCATTCCGTTTGTCTGCGTACACTGGGAAATCAGATAGGCGATCAGCGGCACCGGCTTACTGGACGGATGTCCGCAGCCGTCCTTTTTACTGTTTTTAATGCGGTCAAACTCAAATACCGTTTTCTGTTTCTGGTCACCATACCAGATATGCTTTCCGTCTTTTCTCCAGCCCCAGATAATCGGTTCATGGAATACTTCAAGTCATCGTCTGCAAATAATATCTTGATCATTTTTTCTGTT
>ERZ773112.1270-NODE-1270-length-14674-cov-4.221151_pt1 | contig 14674 bp, 16 predicted proteins | sample MGYA00580566_ERZ773112 | MGnify/ENA primary metagenome ERZ773112 (study PRJEB29015, sample SAMEA2737842) | human gut metagenome | biome: human gut; feature: human-associated habitat; material: faeces | place: China | collected 2012 ... | reverse complement strand
ATTGGGAACCACAAATGCGTCATACAATAGATTGGTCTTCAATTTCCAAAGGATGTGATTCTTAATCTTCCGGGAGATACGGCAGCGGATGCAAAAGAGACTGCAAGAATCCTTACTGCGCTTGGTGTGGATATTGTGAAACTGCATTCGCTTTATATTGCCAGAAATACACGGTTGTGCGATTGGTATGAAAATGGTAAAATAACGGTATGTTCAAAGGAAGAATATTTTGAAAGAGTGATTACGTTTCTTGAACAGATTCCGGAAACCGTGGCAGTAGAACGAATGTTTTCAAGAATTCCTGAGAAAGATGCAGTGTTCTGTAACTGGGGATGCAGCTGGTGGAGGCTGAGGGACGAACTGCTGCAGAAGATGGAAGAGGAAGGCAGGTATCAGGGTAGGTGCTGTGATTATCTGAATGGTGCGGCACTGTGCCTGTTAAAATCCGAATAGATTTGGAGGCTTGATTTTTGGCTGGGAAAAAGAAGAATACGGAGGTCGTCAGCCTCCAGAAATATAAACGAAAAGGACATTTAAATATTGGTACGATTCTGTTTGGAATTATTTTTGTGTATCTTGTTTTTACCGTTCTGATCTATTTTACAAAAGACAGAGTGAGTGTATATGAGGTACGGGAAGGAAGCATTTTAAAAGACAGGAATCTAACCGGAATGGTTCTCAGAAAAGAAACGGTGGTAAATGCTGAAAAAAGCGGATATGTCAATTATTTTGTAGATGATGCACAGAAGGTTGCACTTGGAACCAATATTTACACCATTACGTCTTCCAAGCTCGAGACACAGACGGATCAGGACAGCAATGAAGAAGTTTCCCTGAATGCAGATGAATGGAACAGTATTCTGCTGAAGGCACAGGGATTTAATGAATCCTATTCACCGGAGGAGTTTAAGACGGCATCAAATCTGAAAAGTGAAGTAACAGCGATCTTACAGAACAATACGACACAGAGCAGGGTTGCACAGCTGAATTCTATTCTGCAGTCCGGAAATGTAGATGCATTTCAAAGCCCGGATGACGGAATCGTGGAGCTTTCGGTAGATGGCTATGAAAATCTGACGACAGATAATATCACGGATGAGATGTTTGATAAGGCAAATTACAGTGTCACAGAGCTTTCAGGCAATCAGAAGATTGATGCAGGGCAGCCGGTATATCGCCTGGTCACAGATGAAGAGTGGACGGTAACGGTACGCCTGACCTCTGATCTGGCACAAACCTTCCAGAAAAAAATGAACGGGGAAGATTCCCTTTCTGTTGAGGTCAGATTCCTGAAGGATAATAAGGACCTGTGGGGAACTATGCGACTTACGGAAAAGAAAAATGATATTTATGCCAATATTACTTTTAAGGATTCCATGATCCGGTATGCAGATGAACGGTTCGTGAATATTGAACTGATCCTGGAAGACGAGTCCGGGCTTAAGATTCCGAAAACCTCGGTAACGGAGAAAGACTGTTATGCTGTTCCGATAGATTATATTACGAGCGGCGGGGCTTCTCAGAACGAAGGTGTCTACAGGCAGACGACCAAAAAAGGAAAGACGACAACGGAATTTATTCCGGTGACGATCATTAACGAGGATACGGAATCGGGTATTGCATATCTGGATACAGAGAATCTGAAAAAAGGAGATACTCTTTTGTTGCCGGAATCTTCCGATACGATGGATCTTTTGAAAACCGAAAGCATCAAAGGAGTTTATAATGTCAATAAAGGCTATGCTGTATTCAAGCAGGTTCAGATTCTGAGTGAGAGTGATGAATACTATATTATTGCAGAAGGAAACAGCTACAGTCTATCCAATTATGATCATATTGCCCTGAACGGAGATTCTGTTCGGGATAATCAGATAGTAAGTCAATAAGAAATGGAGTGAAAGAAATGATCACAGAAAACTTAAAAGATGTGGAAGCACGTGTATGCGCTGCATGCGAACGCTCCGGCAGAAAACGGGAGGATGTAACACTGATTGCTGTAAGCAAGACCAAACCGGTAGAAATGCTGGAAGAAGCGTATGCTTACGGTTGCCGTTATTTTGGTGAAAATAAAGTGCAGGAACTGGATGAAAAATATGACATAATGCCGAAGGATATTCACTGGCAGATGATTGGTCATCTGCAGCGCAACAAAGTAAAATATATCATCGATAAGGCAGAGCTGATCCATTCTGTTGATTCTATTCGTCTTGCGGAAACAATTGATAAAGAAGCAGCGAAAAAAGGTATTGTTGTAAATGTGCTTCTCGAAGTAAACATGGCAAAAGAAGATACAAAATTCGGTCTGATGCCAGAGGAAGTTATGGATTTTATTCATGAAATTGTCAGATTTCAACACATAAAAGTACAAGGATTGATGACAATTGCTCCGTTTGTAGAAAACCCGGAAGAAAATCGTATACATTTTGCAAACTTACGAAAATTATCTGTTGACATTGCAAAGGAAAAAGTTGATAATGTTAACATGAGTATTCTTTCAATGGGGATGACCAATGATTTTGAAGTTGCTATAGAAGAGGGAGCCACCATGGTTCGGATAGGGACAGCAATTTTTGGCGAGCGAAATTATGCTCATCAGATTTAGATACCACAGATAGGAGTGTATAAGAAAAATGGGAGTATTAGATAAGTTTTTAGACGTTATGAAATTAAACGGCGACGATGATGAGTATGATGATGATTTCTACGATGAAGATGACGATTTTGAAGATGAGTCATATGAAGAAGAGAAGCCAAAAAAGAATATTTTTGGAAAGAAAGATAAACCGGCTGCTTACGAAGAAGAAGAGGAAGATTATCAGCTTAAAAAATCAGGTCGTTCAAATAAAGTCACCCCGATGCGCCAGCCTTCTACACGCAGAAATGCTCCTGCAATGGAAGTTTGTGTAATCAAACCAAACGCAATGGATGATACACGCGAGATTACAGAGACTCTTCTCGCGGGAAGAACTGTTATTTTGAATCTGGAAGGTATGGATCTTGAGATCGCGCAGAGAATTATTGATTTCACATCAGGATCTGCTTTTGCAATTGATGGTAATCTTCAGAAGATTTCAAGTTATATTTTTCTGGTAACACCGGCAAATGTTGATATTTCCGGCGATATGCAGGATCTTCTGAATACTTCGTTCGATGTGCCGATCCAGAACCGTTACTAGAAGAAAGAAGACAGGGTATGGAAAAAGAAGAGACTTTACTTCGTAAACGTCTGATTGAGCTGTCTAACAATGCTTATCAGAGAGGAATCATTATGTATTCCGATTTCCTGAACCTGAATGAACTGAATATATTACATACTACGCCGAAGGATTCTTTCCCTGTTCCATACAGGACCTTTGGCGGGTATGATCCGTCAGAGCGTCAGATGGCAGCATTTCTACCTGATGCTTTTTATATGTATATGGATGAGGAAAGTATCCGCAGTACATATCCGATCCGCATTCTGAAGATCAGTCCGCTACAGCCGAAATTTGCTGAGGAATTATCACACAGAGATTATCTGGGTGCACTTCTGAACCTTGGGATCACACGGGCAAAGACGGGAGATATTCTGATTCACGATAAGGAAGCTTATGTTTTTGTACATCAGGAACTGACGGAGTTTCTTGTAAAAGAACTGACCAGGGTACGTCATACAACCGTTCGTGCCGTAGAAGTAGAAAATGCAGATTTTAAATGGGAGCCAAAGTACGAAGAGATTAAGGGAACTGTTGCATCAGTACGCCTGGATTCCCTTCTTTCACTGGCTTTTTCTTCGTCCAGAAGTAAACTTACTGCATTGATTGAGGCTGGGCGTGTATATGTAAACGGAAAGCTGATTACCAGTAATGGATATCATGTAAAGGACAACGATATCATTTCCGTAAGACAGATGGGACGTTTTCAGTACGAAGGAGTTCTTTCCGAGACAAAAAAGGGACGTTATTATGTTACAATCCGAAAGTATATCTAATGGCATTAGCAGTAAAGGAGAGCATATGAAGAACAGACCAGGGTTAAAACAATATATTTTTGCAGCACTTGGAGTCGTAATCCTGGTGCTTCTGGATCAGTATACAAAGCTTCTGGCAATTGCACATTTGAAGGATCAGTCTGCATTTGTGTTGTGGAATAATGTTTTTGAATTGCATTATCTTGAAAACAGAGGAGCTGCATTTGGAATTTTTCAGAACCAGCGATGGTTCTTTGTCATCATGACCGTTGTGATCCTTGTTATTGTGAGCTGGTTTTATGGCAGAACTCCGGTAGAAAAAAGATATCTGCCACTCAGAATCTGTATGATCGTTCTGACAGCCGGAGCAATCGGGAATTTTATTGACCGTCTGACCAGAGGATATGTGGTTGACTTTTTTTATTTTTCACTGATTGATTTTCCGATTTTCAATGTGGCGGATATTTATGTGACTGTGACGTTTATCGTTCTGGTTCTGCTGATCTTTTTTTATTATAAGGACGAAGATTTTTCTATTTATTCGCGCAGACAGGAGCAGAAACATGCAGATTAAAGAATTTCAGAGTGAAGAAAATGCAGGGGAGAGAATCGACAAATTTCTCACAGAGAAAGTGCCGGAGCTTTCCCGTTCTTATATTCAAAAACTGATAAAAGAAAAAAATGTAAAGGTAAATTCCACAGTAATCAAATCTAACTATAAGGTTGCAAAAGGAGATCAAATTCAGATTACGATACCGGATTTGACGGAACCGGATATCCTGCCGGAAAATATACCATTGGATATTCTCTATGAGGATGATGATATCCTGGTGGTTAATAAGCCGAAAGGTATGGTAATGCACCCGGCAGCAGGTCATTATACCGGAACCCTGGTCAATGCGATCATGTATCATTGCAAAGACCGGCTTTCAGGAATCAACGGTGTAATGCGTCCGGGAATCGTACACCGGATCGATATGGATACTACCGGTTCTCTTCTGGTATGTAAAAATGATACCGCACACCAGATCCTTGCAGAGCAGTTAAAAGAGCACAGCATTAAGCGGATTTATCATGCGATTGTACACGGTAATATCAAAGAGGATTCCGGTACTGTGAATGCGCCGATCGGACGCCATCCGATTGACCGGAAGAAAATGAGTATCAATGAAAAAAACGGCAGAAATGCAGTGACACACTACCGGGTCCTGGAGCGTTTTGGCGAATATACTTATATTGCCTGTGAGCTTGAAACCGGTCGCACACATCAGATCCGTGTGCATATGGCAAGTATCCATCATCCGTTGCTTGGAGACTGTGTATATGGTCCGGCAAAATGTCCGTGGACACTACAGGGGCAGACACTTCATGCGAAAATTCTTGGAATTATCCATCCGAGAACCGGAAAATATATGGAATTTGATGCCCCACTTCCGGAATATTTTGAAAATTTATTGAAAAAACTACGCAAAATGTCATGAAAATCTATACATTTATTATGAATTGTTATATAATATGTATAGGATAATCATGGAATAATGACCTGCAAAGGAGCGTGACGTTTATGAGTAAAACACATACAATTATAACAATAGGTCGTCAGTTTGGAAGCGGAGGACGCGAGATTGGAAAACGTCTGGCAGATGAACTGGGAATTGAGTTTTATGATAAAGAATTGTTGTCACGGGCAGCAAAGGACAGTAAGATATGCAAAGAGCTTTTTGAGACACATGATGAAAAACCGACGAACAGTTTTCTCTATTCATTGGTAATGGATACATATTCTATGGGATTTGCATCCGGTTCTGTCAATGAAATGCCACTAAATCACAAGATTTTCCTTGCGCAGTTTGATGCGATCAAAAAGATTGCGGAGGAAGGACCGTGTGTACTGGTAGGAAGATGTGCGGATTATGCACTGGAAGAGCGGGATGATGTACTAAGTGTATTCATTCATGCAGATCTGGAAGACAGGATTAAAAATGTAGCAAAGCTGAATGAACTGACAGATAACAAAGCAAAAGATCTGATACATAAGACAGATAAACGCAGGGCAAGCTATTACAATTATTATACCAACAAAAAATGGGGCGATGCCGAAAGTTATGATATTTGTATAAACAGTTCCAAGTTTGGTGTTGACGGATGTGTGAAAGCTATCAAAGATTTTCTTGAATTAGAGGCAAGCTTGGAAGAGTAAGAACAGCGATTATAATGTTATAAGACGGGGGAAATAAAAATCCCCCGTTTTTTAGACCTGTAGCAAAATACTTATGTTCTGATAATTTCGGAACACAGGTATTATAGTGTCAAATAAAGAGAAGAAAGAGGAGACAAGAAAACATGAAATTTGTAATTCAGAGAGTAACACATGCCGAGATTGCGGTAGAAGGAGAAGTGATCGGAAAGATTGGAAAAGGATTTATGGTGCTGATCGGAGTGGCACAGGATGATACCAGAGTGATTGCAGACAAAATGGTAAAGAAGTTGACAGGACTTCGCATTTTTGAAGATGAGAACGGAAAGACCAATCTTGCCCTGAAGGATGTGGATGGAGAACTTCTTCTGATTTCCCAGTTTACCTTATATGCAAACTGTAAAAAAGGATTCCGCCCAAGTTTTATTGAGGCAGGTGCACCGGATATGGCAAATGAACTGTATGAATATATTATTGAAGAATGTAAGAAAGTGATCCCGGTTGTGGAAAGAGGAAACTTTGGCGCGGATATGAAGGTATCTCTTTTAAATGACGGTCCATTTACGATCGTGCTGGATTCGGAGCAGATTTGTTAAATTATTATTTGGTTTCTAAAGATGTATCGTGTATAATAGAATACAGATGGAATACACAAGAAAGTGGGGAATGTAATAATGAGTTATGAAGCATTAAACAGCAGGATTATGGAGATGAAGGATGAAATTCTTGCTGGAATCCAACAGAACATGAGAATTGAAAGCGTGCGTGGTGAGGCACAGCCAGACGCGCCATATGGTCCGGGACCGAAGGCTGCTCTGGAAGATGCCCTTGAACTTGGCCGCAAGCTTGGCTTCAAGGTTGGGCAGGCAGACAATCGTATAGGCTGGGTAGAATATGGAGAAGGAAAAGAGATGGTAGGCGTTCTTGGTCATGTAGACGTTGTACCGGCTGGCGATACCGGTTGGACTTATCCTGCCTATGGTGCCGAGATCCATGATGGAATTCTTTGGGGAAGAGGATGTCTGGATGATAAGGGACCGATCATTGGATCAATTTACGCATTGAAGGCGATCCGTGACCTGAATCTTCCAATTGACCGTAGAATCCGTGTTATTTTTGGATCTGATGAGGAATGTGGCTCTTCATGCGCGGCGTATTACGTAGAGAACGGATATGAGATGCCGACGATCGGATTTACTCCGGATGCAGATTTTCCGGTTATTTTCTGTGAAAAAGGAACGACCGGCATCAAAGGCGGTTCTAAGGTTTATGACAAAGGTCATATCGAAGTGGAATATTTTGGTGGTGGAATTGCTGACAATGTCGTGATTCCAACTTGTAAACTGATCGTAAAAGGAGACATTAAGGTAGCAGAGACAGAAGGAATCACTGTGACGCATGAAAACGGAAAAACAATCGTTGAAGCGGTGGGAAGAAGTGCACATGGAAGTACCCCGCATCTTGGTGTAAATGCAGCAATTCTTCTTTTGAATGCAGTGAAAGAGAATGAATTTGGTGGAGAATTCCAGCAACTGATGGAATTTCTTCTGAAAGAGATCGGAACGGAGACAAATGGAGAATCACTGGGAGTACATTATGTGGATGAAGAAACTGGTGAGACAACCGTAAACCTTGGTATTGTTTATTATGATGGAGAAGAGACCTATTTTACATTAGATGTCCGTTATCCAAAAAATGCAGATCCGAAAGTTGTTGATGATACACTGATCAATCATATCAACAGTTACACATTCGATGTGCTCCGGAAAAATAACCACAAAATTCTCTATGTACCAAAAGACTCTGAACTGGTGACAAAGCTCGTTCATGTATATGAAGAAGAGACTGGCGAGCACTTGGAACCACTTGCAATCGGTGGTGGAACTTACGCAAAAAAATTCCAGAACATGGTTGCATTCGGACCGGTATTTCCAGGTGAAGCAGACGTGATCCATCAGCCAGATGAACATGTGGAAGTAGAAAAGCTTCTCCGTGCACTGCAGATTACGGCAGCAGCGATGTACGAACTTGCAAAAAAATAGTATAAAACAGTACTGACTGAATTATCTGGATATGTCATAATAGATACGAGCATCGAAGGGTGAGTTGTTCAATGGAACAAAAGCCGGATAAGATGACAGGTTGAGAATACCTGTACATCTTATCCGGCTTTTTTGATGCATTTGAAAAAATATTTATGATAGTAAGAGAAAAAGGGATATGGAGAAGAACATATATAAAAAACAGGTGATTACTTGCAAAAAGCACTTCTATCTGAGATGCTTCTGCAAGTAATCACCTGTTTTTTTAAAATTAACGGAAGAAGCGCATAACAGCAGCAACTTTCCCTAAAATCGTAACATCTTCAAGGATAAATGGTTCCATTGCATCATTCTCCGGCTGAAGACGGATCACACCTTCTTCTCGGTAAAACGTCTTTACCGTTGCACCGTCATCAATCAGAGCAACAACCATGTCACCGTTCTCTGCAGTTGCCTGCTTTTCCACAATGACATAATCTCCATCCAGTATACCGGCATTTATCATACTTTCACCCTGAACTTTCAGCATAAAGAGTTCTTTATTTGATGAAATATATTCAGTAGGAACAGGATAGTAATCTTCAATATTTTCCTGTGCAAGAACCGGTTCTCCTGCAGCTACATGGCCTACGATCGGAATCTGAACCATCTCACGTCTTGTGAGATTAAATGAATCATCCAGAATCTCGATTGCACGTGGTTTGGTTGGGTCACGTCGTATGTATCCGTTCTTTTCAAGAGTCTCAAGATGAGAGTGTACAGAAGAAGTTGACTTCAGATTCACAGCATCACAGATCTCACGTACAGCCGGTGGAAAACCACGTTGCAGGATCTGGGACTTAATATATTCAAGTATCTCTTCCTGTTTCTTGCTAATATTACCTTTACTCATAAAAGACCTCCTAAATCTGTATCTATATCAATTTGAATTATTATCTGAACTATTAAAATTATCATATCATACAGAAGAAAAAATAGCAAACAAATGTTTAGAAAATACGTTCGATTTGCATATTGACAAACGTATGTTCTTGTTGTATATTGGTAACAGAACAGTTGTTCGAGAACATGCTTTCTGGTATATAGGAGAACTGAAAAGATTACAGAAGAAAAGGGAGGAATTTATCATGAGATCAGAGAAAAGAAAAGATATGTATGCAGATCGATATCATGCAGGAGCAAAAGGACAGAAGCACTGTCATTATGCAAAGCACCGTAAGACGAATTCTATCAGACGGTTTGTGACAGGGATTGCGGCTCTGGTGATGGTTATGTCACTGAGTTTTGGATTTGGAAGCTTTTTCTCCAGTGCGCACGATAGCAAAGCTGAAGAACCTTCCGGAGAGAGATATTATAAAAGTGTCCAGCTTGAAAAAGGGGATTCACTCTGGAGCATTGCACAAAGATACAGACGAACAGAAGATTCTATATATGAATATATGGATGAGCTGGCAGAAGCAAATCATTTAAGTTTAAAAGACAGGAATAATCTCCAGGAAGGAGACTATCTGGTTGTTTCGTATTATGGAGATGATTCTATTTATTAAAGACCATCTGTGCTGTCAGGTAGCAGCGAATAATCTGCCTGACAGCACATTATATACACTCTATTTTTTATAAAAGTCTAAAAGACTAAGACATTCTTAAGGTCTCTAACCAAGATCCCATCGCTCACCCCGTCTTAGTCTTTCCGGACTTTTTAATTTTATACTAAGAAATTATTACTGGAACAGGTTTTAAAAGAATACACGGAATGTATGGATGAATTATAAGACAAAACTTATTTTATATTTTTAAGGTTATACTTGATTTTACTAGTGACTTTAAAGGATTATCATGATAAAATCAAATGAGTGTATTTAATTTTAGAATAAAAGAGGAGATTTTGTTATGGATAATCATAAAAAAAGGAGTACATTTTCTGGCAAATTAGGATATGTACTGTCAGCAGCAGGAGCTTCTGTAGGTCTTGGAAATATCTGGAGGTTTCCTTATCTTGCGGCAAAATATGGCGGAGGAATTTTTCTGCTTATTTATATTCTGTTAGCCCTTACTTTCGGTTATACGATGATAATTGCTGAATCAGCAATTGGCCGTATGACAAGAAAAAGTCCGGTAGGTGCGTTCAAATCTTTTGGAAAGTCAAAATGGATTTCTTTTGGTGGATGGATTAATGCGATTATTCCGGTTCTGATTGTACCATATTATTCTGTAATTGGAGGATGGGTTATCAAGTACCTTTTGGAATATGTAAAAGGGAACAGCAGTAGTCTGGCTCAAGATGGATATTTTTCAGAGTTTATTTCAAATGGATTTTCTACAGAAATCTGTTTTATCATATTCTGTCTGATTACATTGATTATTATTTATGCAGGTGTTCGGAATGGAATTGAGCGTGTTTCAAAGTTTATGATGCCGATTTTGATTGTGCTTTCGCTGATCATTACCATTTACTCAGTAACACGACCAGGTGCAATGGAAGGCGTGAAGTATTTTCTGGTGCCAAATCTAAAGAATTTCTCATGGATGTCTGTGGTAGCTGCTATGGGACAGATGTTTTATTCCCTATCGATCGCTATGGGAATTTTGATTACATTTGGTTCTTATATGAAAAAAGATATTTCGATTGAAGATTCTACAAGAAATGTAGAAGTATTTGATACAGCGATTGCAATTATGGCAGGACTTATGATCATCCCAGCCGTATTTGCGTTTTCAGGTGGAAATCCGGATACGTTACAGGCAGGGCCGGCACTGATGTTTATTACAATACCAAAGGTGTTTGAGAATATGGGATTGGGAACAGCAATTGGAATTTTGTTCTTTCTGCTTGTTCTTTTTGCTGCGCTGACAAGCTCAATCGCATTGACAGAGAGTGCAGTATCTACATTTGAAGATGAAATCGGCTGGAGTCGTAAAAAGTCTACTGTGCTTGTTGGTGTGATCATGATAGTATTAGGAAGTTTATCTTCACTTGGATATGGACCACTTGCATTTGTGAAAATTATTGGTATGCAGTTCTTGGATTTCTTTGATTTCCTGACTAATTCGGTAATGATGCCGATCGCGGCACTGATGACAAGTCTTTTGGTAGCTAGAGTTGTTGGGGTAAAGAAGATAGAAGAAGAGATTATTCATGGAGAAAGTGCATTCCGCAGAAAGAAGATTTTTGCTGTTATGATTAAATATCTGTGTCCAATCTTTGTTCTGATTATTTTGATCAGTTCTGTGGCGAATGCATTTGGATGGATTTCTATGTAGAATAATATGTGAAAAAAGGAGTGTAAAGAAATGGAACAGATGAAAGTTGGAATTATCGGTGCTGGGCGAATTGCAGAAAATATGGCGAAAACACTGGACGGTATGGACGATGCGGCTGCATATGCCATTGCTGCAAGAAATCTTGACAGAGCGCAGAAATTTGCCAAAGAATGGGGATTTGAAAAGGCATATGGCTCATACGAAGAACTGGTAAGTGATCCGGAAGTAGAGTTGATTTATATCGCGACACCACATCCGTTTCATATAGAACATGCCAAACTTTGTATCAATCATGGAAAACCGGTACTTTGTGAAAAACCATTTACTGTAAATGCTGTTGGAGCAAAAGAAGTATTTGCTCTCGCAAAGGAAAAAGAAGTCTTTATTACGGAGGCAATTTGGACAAGATACCTTCCATCCCGTAAAATAATCGATGATATTATTGCAAGTGGTGAAATCGGAGAAATAAAGGGGATTTCAGCAAATCTCGGATATGATATGCATACAAAAGAACGTCTGATCGATCCGAAGCTTGCCGGTGGAGCGCTATTAGATGTAGGTATTTACCCACTGAATTTTGCAAGCATGGTTTTAGGCGATGATGTTGAAGAAACGCTTTCTTCCTGCGTAAAATTTGACAGTGGAGTGGATGCACAGAATTCCATTATTCTGAAATACAAAAATGGATCGATGGCTTCTATACAAAGCAGTGCACTTACCGGTACAGAACAATATGGTATGATATATGGGACCAAGGGGTATCTGATTGCGGAAAATATTAATGATATTACGGCGGTAAAAGTATATACACCGGATCGGGAATTTGTAAGGGAAATTACAATGCCAGAACAGATCACTGGGTTTGAATATGAAGTACGCGCTTCTATGAAGGCTATCCGTGAAGGAAAACTTGAATGTATGGAAATGCCGCATGAAGAAAGTATTCGCATCATGGAACAGATGGATGGACTTAGAAAAGACTGGGGGATTGAATATCCATTTGAAAAAGGAAACAGACCGTGCTAGTAATTATAATCAGCTGTCCCTGGCAAAAAGTTGTCTTGGGACAGCAGTATTTTGAATAACAAATCTATACGACAAATACCGATTTTTCCAAAAGATATAGACAAATCTTCCGAAACCATGCTATAATCATACCTATATCGGGGAAATTTATGGAATTTAGGAGGTTCTTAGGATCATGCCATCTGATACAAAAACATACCAGGAAGAAACTTATATTGATAATACTATTCGTCTTCGTGGTGTTTTAAACACCATGCCTGACTTTGCACGTGATTATTTTCGTGCCATTGAACCAACCACATCACCAAAGACACGAATATCGTATGCATATGACATCCGTTTGTTCTTTCAGTTTTTAATTGAAGAAAATCCTGTTTATAAACATCACTCAATTAAGGACTTTCGGGTACAGGATCTGGAAGCTATTCAGCCGGTTGATATTGAGGAATATCTGGAATATCTGAAGGTCTATGATACTACAGATGTTCATACCAAAGAAACCAAACAGGTCACAAACTCTGAACGCGGCTTATTTCGCAAAATGTCTGCATTACGCAGCTTTTATAATTATTTCTTTAAAAGACAGATAATTCAGAAAAATCCGACCTTATTTGTAGACATGCCGAAGCTACATGATAAGGCGATCATACGTTTGGATACCGATGAGGTTGCAAAGCTTTTGGATTATGTGGAATCCTGTGGTTCCAAATTAACCGGTCAGGCACTCTCCTATTATAATAAGACGAAAGAACGTGATATTGCGATCATTACTCTTCTACTTGGAACAGGTATTCGAGTATCGGAGTTAGTTGGACTGGACCTGTCAGATGTGGATTTCAACAATAATGGGGTCATGGTGACACGAAAAGGTGGAAGCCAGATGGTTGTTTATTTTGGTGAAGAGGTGGAAAAAAATACTTCTTCATGCCAGAAGGTTATATGATGACCGGTTGGATTTCTTTTGGAAGTACAAGATATTATCTGGATAAAAACGGAGTAATGCAGACAGGCTGGCAGACAATCGATGGAAAGAGATATTTCTTTATGCCGGAAGGCTATATGATGCGCGGCTGGATTTCTTTTGGTCAGACAAGATATTATCTGGATTCTAATGGTGTGATGGTGACCGGAAAACAGGTGATTGACGGGACAACGTATACGTTTGCTTCTGACGGTAAGCTGATTGTAGAGAGTAAACGTGGTTGGAAAACAGTAAATGGAAAAAAATATTATTACAATAAAAATGGAGTAGCAGTAACAGGCTGGCAGACGATCGATGGAAAGAAATATTTCTTTATGCCGGAAGGTTACATGATGACCGGTTGGATTTCTTTTGGAAAGACAAGATATTATTTGGATAAAAATGGAGTGATGCAGACAGGATGGCAATTTATATCCAATACATGGTATTATTTCCGAACCAATGGAACATTGGATGATTCTTGTACTACAGATCAGTTGATGGCTATTTCTGGAAAGACTACTGTGACTGCATCCCAGATAGAAAAATATTTTAAGGCTAAGGGTGCAACATATCCGGCATATTACGCTGAGACGGATGCGCCAACACTTGAAAAATTCTGTCAGATTTACGTTGAAGAAGCGAATGCGGAAGGAATCAATGGGGCAATTGCATTTACACAGGCAATGAAAGAGACTGCATGGCTTAAATTTGGTGGTGATGTTAAGATTGAACAGAATAATTTTGCAGGACTTGGAACAACTGGTGGCGGCGTTGCCGGAGCATCATTTACTACAGTACGTGAAGGAATACGAGCTCAGATTCAGCATTTGAAAGCATATGGATCCAAAGATGCATTAAAGAATGAATGCGTAGATCCAAGATTTTCATTGGTTACAAGAGGAAGCGCTCCTTATGTGGAATGGCTTGGTCAGAAAGAAAATCCAAATGGATATGGATGGGCTACAAGTGAAGGATATGGTATTGATATTGAAAAAATGGTGAAGAATCTGCAAACATATTAAAGAAATAATAGTTTGGGCGTCTATTGTAAGTTCAATAGGCGCCTTCTTAGTAAAACGATATTCATTGTTTACTATGCAGATGGAGAATATTCAGAATGAAAAAAATATGTTTTGTTAATTATGATATGACAGTAACAGGAGGAGTTGAGCAAGTCACAACAACTCTTGCCAATGAGTTTTGTAAAGAATATGAAGTATATATTTATGCAATCT
>ERZ773112.1266-NODE-1266-length-14703-cov-6.323457_pt1 | contig 14703 bp, 13 predicted proteins | sample MGYA00580566_ERZ773112 | MGnify/ENA primary metagenome ERZ773112 (study PRJEB29015, sample SAMEA2737842) | human gut metagenome | biome: human gut; feature: human-associated habitat; material: faeces | place: China | collected 2012 ... | reverse complement strand
TTAAAAGCGTAGATTCTGCGTCTAGATGCCCGCATATACCTAATTCAATTACACTGATCCCTTCAACGCACTGTCGCAATAGGGAAATTGCATTTGCGTGCATTCCCTCCCTATTCGCTCTATTTGCAAGGAGTAAAGAATCAGAAACAAACCAATGTGCAAGCATAGGGAGATGTTTTACCTAAGAACACATTTGGTTAGCGGTTACAGCATCAGCTATTCGCTGCATGATATGAGGAGTTGCTTGTTCGCCGAGTAGAAACCATTCTGGAAATTTTTGCTCCGCCATGACTGTTCCCATTGGCTTCACCAGCCTAACTACTTATCCAGTCTATCTTGGAAGAACTGCTTAAAATTGAAACCAATTCCGGCAAAATTAGGTTCTAATATCAAGGCATCTGCGAGTGCCCTACCAATGCCTTTTTTCATTTCTCTGCGTACTTTAAAATCGTCTAAGTCTTTCTGCTGTTGTATATCTGAAAATATCTTATGTATCAGAGTTATGACATCTGTAGTGTCCTTGCAGCATTTTCGCAAAGGAATCAGTATCAATTTAAGGTCTTCTTCAATATCACCACTATGCTCATCGTCAAAAGAGAAGTCGCGAAATTTTATGGGATGCCGATTTGTAATCAATATGGCTGGTAATATATTCTCGGCATCCTCTCCGTTGATATGATGCCATGAAAATACTTCATCTTGAAAATGGGCTGACGTCCCCTTGATAACAACAGCATTGTTTTCTGATGATACTGCAGCCATCTTGGGATAGTTTTTCATAAGGGCTTCACCAAGCGGTTCATCCCACCCATAGTCCAGAAGGTATATAAAATAGCCACGGCGGGCTGATTCAGGAATATTATCAAGAGAGTGGACATAAAGGCCCATAGAGATTGCTCCTTTGGTCATTATCAAAGTAATTTTTACATTGTTCAAATACGTTATTTTGACGAAGTTGCAAAGCTGCTCGTAGTGCAAAGCACCGCTTCCTCCTTTTTGGGCCGCGCCGAAGGCGCTTGTCTTTCACTATTCGCTGTAGCCCTTAATTATGGCAGATTCGCCACAATTAAAATGGCACGGTGGAGCAGTCTTAATAAAACTGGCTTCCTTCCTTCTTTTCTTAATTTTTCCAGAAGATTTTCTCTTTTCATATTTTTCATCGTCATTTCGTAATTTACTGTCTTTCTTTCAGACTTCAACTTTTTCTTCTGTTGCTTTCCGGATTCCCAATCTGATTGCCTGAATATTCGTAAGTGGTGATTTTGTTCCCAGACCACATGCCGGTGAAATAATCCCGGAACCATCCCTCCAACATTTGACTGCTAACTGTTCCACTTTCTCCGGATTCCCAAATTCCAGTGTCCATGTGCTGACATTTCCCATCAGCACATGCTTTTTCAAATGCTTCTTCGCATCGCTCATCGCTACACAGGAATCAAAACTCAGCACATCCGAATGGATCATTTCCACCTGCGCATACACATTTCTCATCTGCCCGCAGATATGTACGATCACACCCATCTTTTCTGCCTGGAGATGGTCAATGATACGGTTAATGTAGTGCACCGCATATTCCTCAAATAATTTTGGTCCCAGAATCTCTCCTGTTCCGCTCGGATCCGAAATCGCTATAATATCCGCCCCTGCATCAATCTGCGCTCTCGCAAAACGGATGATCTCATCTGCTACCAGTTCCATATATTTATGGGCATCTTCTTTTTTCTTACGCAGTTCTTTATAAAATATCACCGGTTCCATTACCGAGCTTGCTGTACTGACCGGTCCTGTAATATTTCCAATAATCGGCACATCCAGATTCCTCGATTTCAAAATGCGGATTGCATCCAGTACAACCTTGACTCTCCCGTAATTCATATCCATCGGCCTGATTTTCTCCCATTCTTTCACCGAATGCAAGGCATATTCTGTCACATGCGGCTCATGCACCCTGTCTCCCAATGTGACTTTTGCACCCATGGACTCTGCCTCGATCGTCATGCAGAATGGAACACCTACATTCTCAAAACAGCCATTTTCATAATTGGCCTGTGCAAGATCCGCCATCATCTCTGCATTCAGATGTGCTTCCGGCCATGTAATCCCAGATTTGTCCATCAAATCTGTCGTAATCATATTCATCATTCCGCCCGGACAGATACATGGCGGCCGGTCTGTCTTTTCATGATGTAACGCTTTTTTTAGTCTTTCTTTTTCATTCATTGATTACTTTTTTTCCTATCTGATATCTTCTATTCGGATGAATAACTTTACAACCTTAACGTGCTCACTTTCATAACATACTATGCAATATTCAGTAATTCTTTTGCAACTCTGACTGCTTCTACTGCATTAACAGAATAGCCATCCGCTCCGATATCATTTGCATATTTCTTCGATACCGGACTTCCCCCGACCATGACTTTCACATTATCCCGGATTCCTCTTTCTTTCAAAAGTTCGATGATATCTTCCATACCGCTCATTGTGGTCGTCATCAGTGTGGAAATGCACACCAGTTGTGCCTTTAATGCTTCTGCCTGATTCACAAATTCTTCCGCCGGCACATCTCTTCCAAGATCATGCATCTCAAATCCTGCAGTTTCCATCATAATCTTAACCAGATTCTTTCCAATATCATGCGTATCCCCTTCTACCACTCCGATAACTGCAATCGGTTTTGCAGCCTGTTCCTCTTCGTCCGGCAGATACGGTCTTAATACCTCCAGTCCGGCATACATTGCATCGGAACACAGCAGAATATCTGTCACAAAATACTCTTCCTCTTCAAACAACTCACTGGCCTTATTCATACCATCTACCAGACCTTCCATGATTCCATCCAGTGCCGGATAACCTGCTTCAATATATTCTTCCGCTACATCAACAACCTCTTCATCCTCCATTTCCAGAACACATTCTGAAAGTTTATTCAATAATTCTTCCTTTGATGTCGTCATCTTCAACGTCCTCCCAATATTTTTCTTAGTCTTCTCATTATCTTTCATCCAATTCTACTTTCATTATAAATTTACACGTTTCATTTTGCAATAATAATTCATACCTAAAGCATCTTTATCTTATTACTATTGATTAGCTTCCATGAAACTGGGATTTAATTTCATTCTTAAGGCATTTGATACCCACGGAATAAAAAGTAGGAAGCCGTTCCAGTGAATGTGAAGAAGGTGTTGGAAATAGTTAAGCGTCAAAATTATGCGTTGGGTTTTCGAAATTTGCCTGTTTGAGCCGAATGGCGAGTTGCAAATTTCGGAAGCCCGTTTTTAGCATAATTTTGACGCTTTAGTATTTCCCGCCGACGGAACCTGAACAGGAACGGCTTCCTACTTTTTATGCAGGTCCGGGTCGTCGTGCCTTTCTGAATTAAATCCCAATTACCCTAAATACACAACCTTCTCTTCCGGCTCTGCGGCTGGTTCCATATCGATCAGGTACAGTACCGGCTGTTTATTTCCAAAGGAACTTACTGCCTCGTACTCGAACCTTGCACGGATCTGCATCCAGGATTTTGCTTTTACATCGATCTTCTTTTCTGCTTTGCATGGATATCCGTAATAACGTACATCTTCCGCGCAGCATGTCATGATCTCTCTGACCGGAACGAACATATTGTCCGGCATTCCCTTCGGGCGGAAGATCTGTCCTTTGAAGTCGATTTCTTTATGCAGATATAATTCCGGATGATCATATGCATCCACATACCACACACCAAAATCAACATCATCCAGTACGATCTTGTCTCCTTTTACATCATATGGGAGATCTTCTTCGGATGGCTCGATGATCTTGCCTTGCATATCTTCAAAGATCAGCTGTGCCATCGGATTCTGTACCTTCAGTGCACGTCTGAATCCGGATCTGTTAACACCATCTGCACATCTGTTAACAACGATCAGCTCAGACTCTGTGAGCTGTTCCATCAGCATATTTCTCATATTCATCAGATACATATCCAGTGTTGTACCATTTACGGTAGAGTATACTCCCTGAAGTTCGAAACTTCTCGGGTATCTGATTGAAAGCAGATCCTCCAGCTTCCACATTCCATTGTACTCAATGATAATCTGTGCCGGATGATAGTTTCTTTCACAGTTTTTGAAAAATACAGTGTTCAACTGGTCAAATTCTTCGATTTTCAGAACTGCCATATTTTTTTCTTTTAAATATTCTTCCGGATACTCTTCTTCTCCTTCTTCACAGAGAAGTAACAGTGTAAGTCCCGGTTCAATCCATTCCTGTTCCATCAGGGTATCCTTGATCATGGTTGTCTTACCACTGTCTAAGAATCCCGTAACGATAAACATAGGTGTTGCCATACTCGCACCTCTTTCTTTTATGGTTATATTGTGATTTTTGGCTCCATAATAATATGGAGCCAATTATTAGTATCCTATACGTGGAATAATTTCAGAAGGTCGTCCTCTTTCAGGTCTGTTCCGATTACACAGATACGTCCTGTGTAGTCCGGCTGTCCTTCTCTTACTTCGTACTCTTCCGGTACTAAGTCGAACTGTTTCCATGATCCGTCTGTCATCTGGATAATACCTTTAGAACGAAGAATTGTTCCGTAAGATGTTGTCTCTGACAGTGCCTTCAGCAGATAATCCAGTTCTTCTTCGGTATATTTATGAACAGTCTCTTTGCCCCAGCTTGTAAACACATCATCTGCATGATGATGGTGGTGATGATCGTGATCGTGTCCACAACAGCAATCGTGATCATGGTCATGATGATCGTGGTCATGATGATCGTGATTGCAGTGATCATGATGGTCGTGATCGCAGTGATCATGATCGTGGTCATGGTGATCATGGTCACAATGGTCGTGATCGTGATCATGATGGTCATGGTGATCGTGATCATGATGGTCATGGTGATCGTGGTCACAATGGTCGTGATCATGATCGTGATCTTCATGATCTTCAAACAGGCTCTCAATCTCAGCACCCTTTGTCAGTGCATGACTGATTGCCTCTTTGCCAAGCTCATCCCATGGTGTAGAGATGATCGTTGCTTCTGCATTTTCTTCACGAAGTGTGTGTACGCATTCCTCTACTTTTTCATCTGTCATCATCTGTGTACGGCTTACTACGATTGTTGACGCATGCTCTACCTGATCTTTGAAGAATTCTCCAAAGTTCTTCATGTACATTTTTGCCTTTTTACCATCTACAACTGTGATTCTTCCGTCAATTTCAATGTCCGCATCTTTTTCTACAGCTTCAATTGCTCTTGCTACGTCAGATAATTTTCCAACTCCTGATGGCTCAATGATTACACGGTCCGGATGATACTCATCTAATACTTTTACCAGAGCTTTGCTGAAGTCACCAACCAGTGTACAGCAGATGCATCCTGAGTTCATCTCTGTAATCTCGATTCCTGCATCTTTTAAGAATCCGCCATCGATACCGATCTCGCCAAATTCATTCTCGATCAGCACAAGTTTCTCTCCTGCCCATACATCACTGAGCAGCTTTTTGATAAATGTAGTTTTTCCTGCTCCGAGGAATCCTGAAATAATATCTACTTTTGTCATGTTTATTGCCTCTTTTCTATCTATTTTCAAAATTAATAAAAGTCCCGACACATATATTATCACAAACAGCGGGTGGTTGCCAGTCCCCCAATTCTAATATTTTTCTCAACTTTTTATAAATCACCCGCAAACTCTGCTGCCTGCTGCTCATTATAGATATTTGGATTGCAGACAATTTCTTCTTGTACACATAGTAGAGTAAAAAAACGATATCTGTACCGGATGGTACAGATATCGTCTGCTTTTTATGATTATTCTAAAATGTTCTTATAATAATCCGCCGATTGACAGGAACAGTGGTGCAAATACCAGTGATACAACTGTCATCAGTTTGATCAGGATGTTGATAGATGGTCCTGATGTATCTTTGAACGGATCACCTACAGTGTCTCCAACTACAGCTGCTTTATGAGCCTCGCTTCCTTTTCCACCGTGGTTTCCATCTTCAATGTATTTCTTAGCGTTATCCCATGCTCCACCTGCATTAGACATGAAGATTGCCATCATAACACCTGTTACAAGTGCTCCTGCAAGAAGTCCGCCAAGCGCAGAAGGTCCAAGAAGGATTCCGACTACCAGCGGTGCAAGTACTGCCATGACACCAGGAACCAGCATTTCTTTTAATGCTGCTGTTGTTGAGATTGCAACGCATGACTTGTAATCTGGTTTTTCTGTACCCTTCATGATTCCAGGCATTGTCTTGAACTGACGTCTTACTTCTTCGATCATCTGGTATGCTGCTCTTGATACAGATGACATTGTCATAGCTGAGAACAAGAACGGAAGCATTCCACCGATCAGCATTCCGATGATTACACGTGAGTCAAGGATATCAATTGACTTAAGATGTACTGCTTCTGCGTAAGATACGAACAGAGCAAGTGCTGTCAGGGCTGCAGATCCGATAGCAAAACCTTTACCCATAGCTGCTGTTGTGTTACCAACGGCATCCAGTTTGTCAGTGATCTGACGAACGTGTGGATCAAGCTCGGACATCTCTGCAATACCACCGGCATTGTCAGCGATCGGTCCATAAGCATCTACAGCTACTGTGATGGCTGTTGTAGAAAGCATTCCTACAGCGGCAAGCGCGATACCGTAAAGTCCGCATGTCTGGTAAGCAATAAAGATACCAACGCAGATCAAAAGGATCGGGATTGCTGTAGATTTCATACCTACTGCGAGACCACTGATGATGGTTGTTGCAGATCCAGTCTCTGACTGTTCTGCGATTTCTTTTACTGATTTGTAATCTCCGGACGTATATACTTCTGTGATGATACCGATCAGAAGTCCTACGATCAGACCAGCTACGATAGCGATTGCTGCCTTAAAGTCTCCGAAGAATACTTTACTGAGTACACAAGATACGATCAGTACCAGTGCACTTGCTACATAAGAACCAGTCTTTAATGCTTTGTGTGGATTTGAATTCTCATCACCTTTTACAAAGAATGTTCCAAGGATAGATGCAACCAGTCCGAGTCCTGCGATCAGAAGCGGGAAGATTGCTCCCTCAGCTTTATAATACACGATTCCAAGTGTCAGTGCAGAAACGAGTGCTCCTACATAAGACTCAAAAAGGTCTGCTCCCATACCTGCAACGTCACCTACGTTATCTCCTACATTGTCAGCAATAACGGCCGGGTTACGCGGGTCATCTTCCGGAATACCAGCTTCCACTTTACCTACAAGGTCAGCTCCTACGTCAGCAGCTTTTGTATAGATACCACCACCAACACGGGCAAACAGAGCGATTGAAGAAGCTCCTAAACTAAATCCTGTAATAATATCAACGTTTTTAGTCAGAATGTAAATCATGCTGACACCAAACACACCAAAACCAGCTACACACATACCCATTACAGCTCCACCGGAGAATGCAATTGAGAGTGCTTTGTTCATTCCTTTTTCTTTTGCTGCATTTGCAGTTCTTACATTTGCCTTAGTAGCTACTTTCATTCCACAGTAACCTGCAAGCGTAGAGAACAGAGCTCCTACTACGAAGCATACAGCAGTGATCCAGTTCCCGATTCCTACTCCGATGAGTATAAATAATACAGCAACGAAGATGATCAGAATCTTATACTCTGCTGTCAGAAATGCCTGCGCACCGTCACTGATAGCAGCGGCAATTTCTTTCATTCTGTCGTTTCCGGCGTCCTGTCTTCCTACTCTTGCTGCCAGATAAGCTGCAAAAAGAAGTCCAAGAATTCCAAATACCGGAACAAGGTACAATAACATTTCCATAAATTCTCTCCTTCCGTCCGACTTTGTCAAATTCATGTCAGACAGGTATATCTTAACATATTCTTAACTTTTGATGGCATTATTTTTTATTTTTGTACGTTATTCCGATTATTTTCTGTGTATTGTCCAAATTTCCGACCTTTCATTAATTATTTATAATCTATTTTTACCAATAACTTTCTTGTATAGAAGATTAATTATAATCTATCTTCATAAGCACAAGCCCATTCGGTGGTGCCGTCGCTCCCTCTGAAGTATGAACTTTTGCATCCAGAATTTCCTTTACCTTTTCCGGAACATAGAATCCTCTGCCAACGCGGATCAGGACTCCCGCAATAATACGAACCATATTATAAAGGAAACCATTTCCTGTAATACGAAGCACGATTTCATCGTCTTTTTTCTCAATTATCAAATCATACACTGTCCGGACGGTATCCTGCGTATTCGTTCTGATATTACAGAAGCTTACAAAATCATGTTCTCCAACCAAATATTTTGCACCGGCACGCATAGCCTCAACATCCATTGGAAACGATACGAACGTACAATATCTTGTCTTTAACGGATTTGGTACCGCCGCATTGTATATATGATATTCATAAGTCTTTGAAATATTCTCCTGATATCTCGGATGCCAGTCTGCCGGAACTTCATCGGACCTTACTACTACAATATCTTCCGGAAGCCTCTGGTTCAATGCATACGCAAATCTCTCAGGCGGAATGGAAGATTCTGTATCGAATACCGCTACATTTCCCAGTGCGTGTACCCCTGAATCAGTCCTGCTTGCCCCGATAATTCTGATTTCTTCCCCGGTAAGTCTTGCTAATGATTTATTCAGTTTTTCTTCAATCGTAACTCCATTTGGCTGGACCTGCCAGCCGCAGTAATTAGTTCCATCATATGCTACGAATATTCTGATTCTTTTCATGATGACCTCCACACAATCTGATACAATTATTTTTTAGTAACAAGATTACATAAATTTGGGACGGAGGTTTTTTAATTCCTCCGTCCCTGTATACATTTTAAAACACCCAAATATGCACCGGCACGCATCTTCCGATCACCACCACCAAAATCACATAAGCAATTACAGTAATATATGCCATTCTGTCTTCTTTATGATATTTTAACGGTTTCATCTTTGTGCGTCCTTCGCCGCCACGGTAACATCTCGCTTCCATCGCCATTGCCAGATCATTGGCTCTTCGGAATGCCGATACGAACAACGGAACCAGAATCGGTATCATACTCTTTGCTTTCTGAATCATATTACCGCTTTCCAGATCAGCTCCTCTTGCGATCTGTGCTTTCATGATCTTATCGGTCTCTTCCAGAAGGATTGGAATAAAGCGGAGTGCAATCGACATGATCATCGCAATCTCATGTACCGGAACATGGATCTTGTTCAGTGGTCCAAGTAACTCTTCGATTCCATCTGTCAGCTCGTTCGGAGTCGTTGTAAATGTCATAAGCGACGATCCGATGATCAGGTAGATCAGACGGATTGCCATATATACCGCAGTCCTTAATCCCCCTTCTGTAATCGTGAAGATCCACGCGTGAAACAGTACTGCCCCGTCTCTTGTAAGAAACAGATTGAACAACACTGTAATCATCAGAAGCATGATGACTGGTTTCAATCCCCTTACAATAAAGGAAAACGGAACTCTTGACATTTTAATAATAATGATCAGGAACAATGTTGTCATCACATATCCCGGAATGCTGTTGAATAAAAACAATGAAATCAGATATAACAGCGTCCCCACCAGTTTCACTCTTGGATCTAATCTGTGTAATACACTCTTTGCCGGATAATATTGTCCGATTGTAATATCTCTTATCATATCTTCTTCTCCAGTGCCTGCATAATCTCATCTGCCGCTTCTTCTACAGTCGTTACATTTACCTTGACTGGTAAACCTTTTTCTTTCAGATCATGCATGATATACGTCACCTGCGGAGCTGCAAGTCCGATTTTTTCCAGTTCCTGATAATGTGCAAATACCTCTTTCGGCGCACCATTATACATTACAGACCCTTTGTTCATCACAATGATCCGGTCTGCATATCTTGCAATATCTTCCATACTATGTGATACCAGAATGACCGTCATATCACTCTGCTTATGCAGGTATGCGATCTGATCCAGAATGTCATCTCTTCCCTTTGGATCAAGTCCCGCCGTCGGCTCGTCAAGAACCAGCACTTTCGGACGCATTGCCAGAACTCCTGCGATCGCTACTCTTCGTTTCTGACCGCCCGAGAGCTCGAACGGAGAAGATTTATAATATTTTTCTTTCAATCCTACCAGTTTCAGTGCTTCCAACGCACGCTTTTCACACTCTTCTTTGCTCAGCCCCTGGTTTTTCGGTCCAAAGCACACATCTGTCAGTACGTCAATCTCGAACAACTGATACTCCGGATACTGGAACACCAGTCCTACCTGATTACGGAGTGCACGCATATCATATCCATTTTGGTAAATGTTCTCTCCATTATAATACAGCGCACCGTCCGTTGCTTTCACAAGTCCGTTCAGATGCTGGATCAGAGTCGATTTCCCCGATCCGGTATGACCGATGATTCCCACAAATTCACCGTGTGGAATCTCCAGGCAAATGTCTTTGAGTGCATGTTTTTCGTATGCAGTCCCGGGACTGTATACATAATTCAAATGTTCTATCTTAATTGCAATGTCTGTCATTTCTTCTCACCATTTCTCACATCAAATGTTCTATTGTTGTAAATGCGTAATTGCTTCTACCAGTTCTTCTTTTCTTAAGATTCCTTTTGGAATATCCAGTCCACGTTTTCGAAGTTCATCTGCCAGGATTGTCACCTGTGGTACATCCAGGCGATAGCTCTTAAGCTCATCCACCCTTGAGAATATCTCTTTCGGAGTTCCCTCCATCACAACTTTGCCGTGATCCATTACAAAGATCTTATCCGCATCTACTACTTCTTCCATATAATGCGTGATCAGAATTACTGTAACATTCTTCTGTTTTCTGAGTTTGTGGACCGTCTTTAAGACTTCTTTTCTTCCAACCGGATCAAGCATCGCCGTTGGCTCATCCATAACGATGCATTTGGGTTCCATTGCTACAACCCCTGCAATTGCAACCCTCTGCTTCTGTCCACCGGAAAGCTTATTCGGAGAATGATGTCTGTACTCGATCATTCCAACTGCTTTCAGGCTTTCTTCTACACGCTGCCAGATCTCATCTGTCGGAACTCCCAGATTTTCCGGACCAAATCCTACATCTTCTTCTACTACAGTACCGATGATCTGATTATCCGGATTCTGAAACACCATTCCTGCCGACTGTCTTACGTCCCAGAGTTCTTCTGGATTACTTGTATTCTTTCCATTCACCCATACGGAACCTTCTGTCGGAACTAAAATTGCGTTTAAATGCTTCGCAAGCGTTGATTTACCGGAACCATTGTGTCCGAGAACTGCTATAAACTGTCCTTCTTTTGCTTCAATATCCACTTCATCAATAGCACGCGATGTTCCAATCACATTGCCTTCTTCATCACGTTTTTCATATTCATATACTAATTTTTCTGTCTGGATCATTTCCATCTTTTATTTTCCTCCGCGTCATATGTGTTGGAAGTTGCTATGATTCTGCTGTTTCGTTTCTTTTTTTTATGTTTTTCTTATGCTTTTTCCGGTTCCGGATACTCTGTTCCCATTGTATCAACGGTTACTTTTTTCATCTTCTGCTCATCAAGCGGTCTGTCACTGTAGTCTGTATCTGTCTCAGCAATCTTATTTACAATATCCATTCCTTCGATGATCTTACCAAATGCAGCATATGCACCGTCCAGATGTGGTGCAGCTTTATGCATGATAAAGAACTGTGAACCTGCTGAATCCGGATGCATAGCTCTTGCCATAGAAAGTACACCTTCTGTATGTGCAAGATTATTTGCGAAACCGTTCTGAGCAAACTCTCCTTTAATTGTGTATCCCGGGCCTCCCATTCCTGTTCCGTCCGGGCATCCTCCCTGGATCATAAATCCATTGATGACACGGTGAAAGATCAGTCCGTCATAATAACCTTTCTTCACCAGTGAAACAAAATTATTAACTGTATTCGGAGCAACTTCCGGGTACAGTTCTGCTTTCATAATATCTCCATTTTCCATCTCAATTGTTACGATTGGATTTGTCATTTTATTTTCCTCTTTTCTTTTTGTTATCTACAGGACCTGCCACTGGCAGCTCCTTATGAACGCATAGCATTACAAAAGCGCCGGCAAAACCGACGCTTCCATTTTAGCGGATAAATCCTTATCCGTAAAGACTTCTATATCATTTTTATGGATTATTCACTTTTTTCAAAATAAAATCCATCAAACTTGTATTTGAATACACGATAAATAAATTTCTCATAATCCATCTTATAAGTTACAATTGCTTTATGATCTGCATCATACTCTGTAAAAGTCCCCTTTAATCCCGAATCTACAAGTACATTATCTCCTGTTTCCTGCGCACTGCTGACATATCCGGAATAAGGTACTTTAAACGAATCTACAAGTTCAAATGTACCTTCATTTTCATCCACCAGATATTTGTAATACTTGGAATTCTTTCCGTCAACCGCAGAACTTACTTTCAGACCTATCGACGACCAGTCATAATCCGGTCTTGTCTCACTGATTCCAATATTATTATCAAACATATACAGATAATACTGCCCGTCCGCAAGGCTTTCATCTGTCTCATATGTGATCGTATGCTGGCCACCCTGTATTGTAAAATCTCCTTTCTTATTCAGCAGAAGACTTACATAAGAAGTATCTTTCCAGAAATCTTTTTCACCGATCATATAAGAAACCACCGGCCCGTCATAGATATTATCTACTTTGATGATTGTTGACGTCTCTCTTGAACTTAAAAGTACTGACCCATTTCCTATATACTGAATCGTGTTGATATGCATCCAGTCCAGTTCATCGGAAGAATTTTTCACACAGGTCTTTTTATATTCGCCAAACAGATCTCCCAGATCCAGTACCTCTGTCACCTCACCGGAATTTACATCCAGTTTCAACACGATATCTTCCACGCTGTCCTGCGTCGTATCAGTTGCAAGAATCAACATATTTCCATTTTCATCAAACACATAATCATGGTGCAATTTGTAATTGCCAAGATCATATACCTTTGTTACCTGCCCAAGACGGTTCACCTGTGCCATCTTCTTTTCGGAAATACTGTAATACATCGAATTCTCGTCAAAGATAAGCCTGTGACTTCGGTATCCCAGAAGAGGAACTTCTCCTCTTAAGACTCCGTTATTGTCATAATAATACATAAAATCCATAGAAGTACTGTCATTTCCAAGTACCACATACAGCCCGTCTTCTAACTTGTCCGCACTTTGTTTTACATCCGTATCAAGCTGTACTGCCTCTTCTCCATACAGACTTCCCATCTCATATACGATTTCCTTCGTATCCGTAGAACCGTCTTCATTCGTTATATAGAATGTAATCGTATTCTCCGTATCCGGGATCAGACCGATCACCTGAAATTCATGCTCTTTCTGATACTCTTCATCCTGATATACATTTCTGCTAAAGTCGGCAATATCATCTTCCTTTACATGAATCGTATAAGAAACTTTCACCGCCGAATCTGTCTCAAAATAAACATACAATGACTGTGTATTGGTTCCAAAAGGATTGTATTCGATCAGCATATTACTCAGTGTATACTCCTGAGATTCTTTTTTCTTTTCCAGTTCGTCCGCTATTTTCTGCTGTTCTTCTGCATTGTATGTTTTTTTGATCTTCTCGTAGATTTTTTTCTGTTTTTCATTCATTACATATGCTTCATTATCTGACTTTTTCTGTTCTTTCTTTTCATCAGACTCTGAAACCTGTTCTTTCTTCGTTGTGCTCTTCTCTTTCGTGTCTGCATTTGCACACGCTGTCATTCCCATCGCAAGTATCATAGCCAACATTCCTGCAGTCATGATTCGCTTTTTCACTTTTTCTATCCTACCTTCTTATTATTTTTTCACAGTTATAAATATTTTAACAAGAATTTGTGTTAAAAATATGAAATATGGTCATTTTTATTTTAATTATTCGTTTTTGCTCTGCACCTCCGTATTTTTCAACTCATATATTACGATTCCACCTTTTTCTTCACAGCCCGTTTTCCACAACTCCATTAGATCCAGTCTGACTTTTTCCCCGTAAGTAGCCACATCGATCCACATACCCTGTTCATTCTTTTCATATCCGACCACAAGAAACCAGTGCCAGATGAAATCTTTGTACTTTTCAACATTCAAATGTCTCAACATCAGATATGGTACCGGAAGTCCCTTATCAATCTGTTCGCATATGATCTTCTCTGCCTCTTCCGCAGTACCTGTCCCGTCGAATTTTTCCATATCAATCTGATAATCCGTTCCATATTTTTCATTCACATCTGAAATATATTTTGCCAGACCTTCAATATACCATTCCGGCTTTTTTACGCCCTGAACTCTTGGACGGATGTATAGTTTCATAATCTGACTGAATTTTTTGTATGCTTCTTTATCCATCTGTTCAAGATCGAACGGATATAATTTTTTCATTCCCTTATATTTTGCCAGATAAATACAGCTGTCACATGCCGTTGCAGCTCCACATCCACCAACATTCATAACAATATTCGTGAACCAGTCCTGATTTCCTCCGAATTCTCCATCAATCATAAAATATTCCAGTTCTTTTTTCATATCTGCTCACCTGTCCTGTCTATTTGTCTATATAATAATGCAGCCATCTGCTTCCAACACCTGGTATTACTTTTTCAGACATCTGAAAGAAATTCTAACATACTTTCTCAAGCGTACGCAATGGGCGGG
>ERZ773112.1254-NODE-1254-length-14763-cov-3.499728_pt1 | contig 14763 bp, 16 predicted proteins | sample MGYA00580566_ERZ773112 | MGnify/ENA primary metagenome ERZ773112 (study PRJEB29015, sample SAMEA2737842) | human gut metagenome | biome: human gut; feature: human-associated habitat; material: faeces | place: China | collected 2012 ... | reverse complement strand
CATTTGGATGATGCAGAAATCTGCAATATCTGCAGTCAACTTCCGCTTTCTGGAGTTGTCGTTCCAGTTTGGGGTCTTGGGTCAGACGTGTCTGACCGTATGCGGCAATACTGCCGAGAGATAAAAGGTATAAAAATAATAATGTCTTTCTCATGTTGATGTCAACCTTTGGTTTCGGTTGCAATGTTAGCCATTATTAGGCAGAAGGAGGTTTGAAAACTGCCATAAAAGCTTTAAAAGCTATCCGAAGTAGAGGAAATATGAATTTCGGTAGATGTATAATCCCTATGATGTACGACTTATAATGCCAAAGAAAATACTAAAATCGTATTTTCATAACAGAAGAAAATTGTAACTTTGCGAAGTTATGTCACAATGTTAACCTATGATGCGTATCTTGATTTTAATAATAATGCTGTTGCCATGTTCGCTTGGTATGTATGCATCTGCAATAGATAGCCTTTTGTCTGTTCTGGATAAGACTATCGTAATGCGTAGACAATACGAGGAAGAAAAAGAACGGTATATTTCTTTGATAAAGGATGAGTTGAAGCAAGGGAGGCTTACTGACATGGAGCGTTATCTGATACAAAATCGTCTTTTTGCCGAATATAATTCTTATATTAGTGATTCTGCATTACATTATATAAATGAAAATATTCTTATTGCCACACGGCTAAATAATAGGCAATGGATAAATAGTTCTATATTAAATAAAGTACATATTCTAAATACTTCGGGCCTTTTTGTTGAAGCAATGGAATTGCTGAAATCGCTTCCTCGTAACACGTTGGAGGGTGAAAATATAGTGGACTATTATGTATGTTTTGAAAACCTATATCTCTATCAGGCAGAGTACGCCACTGATCGGAACTACGTGAACAATTATCTTCGGATAGCAAATTTGTATAGGGATTCTATAATCAGCCTAGTACCGGAAGATACTTATAGATATGTAGTCGTGCATGCACCTCAGCTCATTGACCAGGGAAAAAGTCAGGAGGCTATATGTTTATTGAAGAATTTTTTACCTCGGTTGAAATCCAATACGCGTGAGTATGCAGTAGCTACTTCAATTCTGGCTTTTGCTTATCATGTCGTGGGGAACAAGCAAAAAGAAATGGAAGCACGTATTAGCAGTGCCATTGCTGACATTAGGGCAGTGGTGAAAGAAAATTATTCTTTGTGCGCATTAGCGGAATTACTTTATGGAATGGGCGATTTGGAACGTGCTAATCACTATATCAAGATTAGTATGGAAGATGCTAATTATTATACTACTCGGTTGCGTAGTTCGCAGAATTCCAAGATGCTTCCGCTCATAGATCGTGCTTATCAGCAAGAAAAGGAAATACAGCAACAGCGGCAGAGAATGTTTATTACAGGCATATGTATCCTTTCTGTTTTCCTTCTATTGACAGTACTGTGTGTGCTATGGCAAATGAAAAAATTGTCTTATGCCCGTAAAAAAGTTGTTGCTGCCAATTCCCAATTGAGTATATTGAATAGTGAATTGAAGAAGCTGAACAAGTCTCAACATGAGGCTAATGAACGATTATTGCATACTAATCAGACTCTTACGGAAGCCAATCATATTAAGGAAGAGTATTTGGGACGTTTCCTCAGTTTAAGTTCCTCTTATATAAGTAAGATGGAAGAATATCGCCGCATATTGAACAAGCAGGCTGCTGCCGGTAAACTTGAGGAGTTATATCGTACATTGAAGTCCGACCGTTTCATAAATCAAGAGTTGAAAGAGTTCTATCACAATTTCGATGTATCTTTTCTTAAGATATTCCCTAACTTTGTAGAAGAATTTAATCGTTTGTTGCCAGTTGAAGAACAATTGCATCCTAAAAATGAAGAATTGCTTGTTACCGAACTGCGCATATTTGCACTGATTCGTTTAGGTATTACAGACAGTGCGCGTATTGCAGAATTTTTGCGTTATTCCATAACTACCATCTATACTTATCGTTCCAAGCTAAAAAACAAGTCTCTTTGTAAAGAGGACTTTGAAGAACGAGTGATGAAAATAACTTCTTTTTGATTTTATCCTCCTTTTGAGGCTTTCTTCTGCCTTAAAAAGTTTAGAAATGATTTAGAAATTAGTAGCAATAGCATTTTTGTAATGCGTTGTTTTATAGTTGATTGCCTGTTGCAGGACTTTAGATTTTTATCTCAGCCCAAATCGTGCGTTTGTTTTGATAATACATTTGCATCAATCTATTTATTGTTTAACTAATTTCTAATAAGATGAAAAAGAAAAGTCTAAAGAGATGCCTTAAAAAGCGCATGATCCTTTTGCTGGGTTTTCTTATGATGACTGGTGTTGTTGTTGCACAACAACTTCAGGTACAAGGAAAGGTGACCGATGCTACGGGTGAAGGTCTTATCGGTGCAAGTGTATTGGTAAAGGGTACAACTTCGGGGGTGATAACTGACATTGACGGTAACTATGTGTTATCGAATGTCAATCCTGATGCAATACTTATTTTTTCTTATGTAGGTTACCAAACGCAGGAACTGAACGTATCCGGTAGAAATAAGATTGATGTTGTCTTGCATGATGACCAGCAGGTGTTGGAAGAAGTTGTAGTAGTGGGTTACGGCTCATTGAGTAAAAAAGAAGTTTCCAGTTCCATTGTACAAGTGGATAAGAAAAATTTTAATTTGGGGGCTATGAATAACCCGATGGAAATGGTATCGGGAAAAGTCGCGGGCTTGAATGTCAATACGCAGGCAGCTGCCAATCCTAACTCCAGTTCTTCATTACAAGTACGTGGTGCAACATCTGTTTCTGCAAGTAATAGTCCTTTGGTTGTCATAGATGGTGTGGCAGGTGGCGATATCCGTAACATCGCTGCACAGGATATTGAATCTATTACGGTATTGAAAGATGCGGGTTCAGCTGCTATTTACGGAACGCGAGGTGCTAATGGTGTGATTTTGGTTACAACGAAACGTGGCTCGGGTGAAGCAGGAAAAACGGTAGTTACATATGACAGTTACATCGCTTTTAATGTAGCCAAGCCCTCTCCGGATATTCTGTCGGCTGATGAATTCCGTCGTTCGAGACGAGGTACAGACTATGGAGCCGACACTGACTGGTATGGATTGATTACTCGTGATGTAGCATACGACACAAACCAATATATATCTATTGATGGTAGCACAAAGAATGGTTTCTATGGTGCTTCCTTCAATTACAAAAGTGCCAATGGACTTGACATCGTGAGTGGTCGTGAAGAATTTGGAGGTCGTTTTTCTATGGAACAGCGTGTACTGGAGAATCGCTTACAATTCAACGGTTCGTTGAGTGCACGTCGTGTAAATGAAACCTGGGGAAATGATGGTTTCTTCGATAGGGCACTCACAATGAATCCTACAATGCCGGTATATAATGCAGACGGTTCGTATTATCAGCCTACTTCTCCTACGGGTGCAACCAATCCGGTTGCGGAGCTTGCTTTGAGAGATAACAACGGCCAGCGTATGTATTTGTTGGGTACGGCTGAGGCTAAACTGAATATTTTGCAGACAGAAAAGCATTTGTTGAATACAACATTAAGTTACTCATTGCATTACAATGACATGAAGCAACAATATTATGCTTCGTCTGCCGGTTCGGAGTCCTATTGGAATGGTTATAAAGGACGTGCGGAAATGAAGTATCAGAAATGGTACACCAATCGATTGGAGTGGTTGGGAAATTATGCACTGAACTTGGGCGACCACAATATTAAGGCTGTAGTGGGCTATACTTATGAGAAGTCTATCTGGGAACAGATTGGTGGTAGTAACAACGACTTCTCTTTTGATAATACGAAATATTGGGATTTGGGTAGTGGCTCTTATCTGAAGGATGGTTTGGCAAGTTTATATAGCGGTCGCTCTGAATCGACACTTATTGGCTTCTTTGGTCGGTTGAACTATAATTGGAAGGATATGCTTTTTGCATCGGCTTCGTTGCGCTATGAAGGCTCTTCCAAATTTGGTGCTAACCAAAAGTGGGGGTACTTCCCAGCAGCTTCTTTGGCTTGGGAAATGATGGAGATGGGCTTTATGAAGAATACCCGGAAAGTGTTGACCAGTTTGAAACCACGTGTTTCTTTCGGTATTACCGGTCGTTCGGATTTTGATGCTTATAAATCACTTTCTACTTATAATACCAATGGTAGTTATCTCTTTGACGGGCGTTGGGTAACGGGTTATGCTCCCTCTAGTAATGCTAATCCGGATTTGGCTTGGGAAAAGAGCGTTGCGATTAATCTGGGTGTTGATTTTGTTCTATGGAATCGTTTACGTGGTTCAGTGGAGTATTTTGACCGTAGTTCTAAAGACTTGCTTTATACGTACACGGCACCTCAACCGCCTTTTGTCTATTCCACTATTTTGGTTAACGTTGGAACAACGAAAAATACCGGTATAGAAGTATCTTTGGATGGTGATATCCTTACTAAAACAGCAGTGAAGTGGACGAGCGGAATCAATTATTCTTATGGGAAGACTAAGTTGACCAAACTTTCTAACGATATTTACAAGGCATCTTATCTCGACCTTTACTTAAAACCGGGTACTGGTTCCAGCGAATATTTCTTCCGTGTGCAGGAAGGGGGAGAGATAGGGCAGTTCTACGGTTATGAATATGCAGGTGTTGACGAAAATGGCAATATGCTTATTTTGAATGATAAAGATGAGCAAATACCGATTTCTCAGGCTGATGCCAAGTATAAACGTTATATTGGCAATGGTGCTCCCAAGCACTTCTTGTCTTGGAGTAACAACCTGACTTGGAGAAATTTTGATTTGAGTGTATTCTTCCGCGGTACATTCGGTTTTGATGTATTCAATATGCGTAAATATGGTATGGGGCTTCAGGGATGTGGTACAGATAATGTTCTTCGCTCTGCGTATCTGGAAGATAAGAATATCCGTACCGGTGGTGGAGTAATATCTTCCTATTTCCTGGAGGATGGTAGCTTCATAAAACTGGAAAATGTAACCTTGGGATATAATTTTACTCCTAAGAACCGTAAGTTACTGGATAATATGCGCATATATCTGTCTGCCAAGAATCTGTTTACCTTGACCGGATATTCTGGTAATGACCCTTCAATTATAGACGTGAATGGTATCCAGCCGGGAGTAGATAGTAATAGTGCTTATCCTACAGCAACTCAATTGAGTTTAGGTGTGACTCTTCGCTTCAAATAAATGAGAAACAAATTATTAAAAATATGAAAGATATGAAATATATAAAATGTCGTTGGTTATTGGCGATGATTATGTCATGTTCACTTTTCTCTTGTACTAATTTGGACGAGGAAGTGTTCGATCGTGTGGATGCCGGAATTTATTATCAAGATGAGACGAGTGTTCAGGGGGCAGTGGCAGCCATCTATTCGAAAGCTGCATATAGTTATTTGGAATACTTCTGGTATTTGCAGGAGTTTTCTGCCGACCAGGTGGCATGGCGCAGTTGGAACGGTGGACTTTGGGGATGGGATGAGGCATTGAAGTTTGCTTTGTCTTCACATACCTGGACGTCAGAATCAACCATTATTCGCCAAACTTGGGAGAATGCGTGGACCACTATTGGGCTTTGCAATACGCTTATTACAGATTTGCAGGCAATCAGCCCCGCATCTATACGCATGACTGAGGATGCTTTGAATAGTTATATTGCCGAAGTACGTACCCTGCGTGCTTGGGCATACTACAATATCTTTGAGATTTGGGGTGGAGCACTTCCCTTGAACATTTCTTCGGGTGCGGAAATCCCTGGTTCTGCAGATACTGATTTTGATAAGGGGTGCAAGATTATCTACGATTTTATCAGTCAGGAATTAGATGAGTCAGTTACAGATCTTATGAAAGAAGATGGTTCTGGAAAGACTCGCAACCGCATGAACCAAGCTGCCAATCGTATGATTAAGATGCGCTTGTTGCTGAATTCTGAGGTGTTTATCAAACAAAACAGTTATAATGAGTGTGCCACTCTTTGCCAAAAAATTCTGAATGGTGATTATGGTACTTACAGCATTACCGATGACTATCGTGATATTTATTCGATAAACAATGTAGAATGTCCGGAAGTTGTAATGGCATTGGCGATGGAAGTCGGTCAGGTCAATACCGGTTGGATGCGTAACATGCCTTTCATGCCTTACAATTGTTGGGATTACTTTGGAGGTACATACAGCCAGAGCGGATGGAATTGTGTATGCTTGGCACCTTCATGGGATAATTCTGGAAATGTACAGCCGTATGGTGGTACTGACAATCCTAAGAGCTTTCTTACCGACTACGGTGATAAGTTAGGAGCAGTTTATGAACGTTTCCACGATAAAGATATCCGTAAGCAGAACTATGTGTATAATGAAACAACAGGAAACTATCAAGGCATTTTTTTGAAAGGGGCTATTAAAGCCAACTATGGTAAGGGTGCGGCTTTGAAAGCAGATGCCGACCGTGACGGTCAGGATTTGGTTTATGTGGATCAAGTGGGTACATTCCTTAATTTAGGACGTAATCTGGAGACTGTCATGTCACCTCGCTGGGGTGAAACGAATTCAGGTGTCCGTTTGGTAAGATATCCGGTTTATCCGGAGAGTGCAGGCATTGATTTCCAAAACATCGATGAGGTGGAATTCCGTTTGAGTGAAGTGGTCTATACTCTTGCTGAATGTAAAATGCGTGCAGGTGATACGGAAGGTGCTAAAGAGCTGGTATATAGAGTTAAAACACGCTATTTTACAGATAAATCGGCTCTCGAACAGCCCGGTCCTGGTTTTACATCCTTTGATATGGATTGGATGTTGAGTGAATGGGGACTTGAATTCTTGGGAGAGGGGCGTCGTCGTCGTACAGACTTGCGTCGTTTCGATAAGTTTACGCAAGGGCAATGGTGGTTCTTTGGCCGTGCCACGGACGACGGTTTAAGCTATCCGGCTAAACGTGACCGCAAATACGAGTGGTATCCCTTGCCCCAGTCTGCCCTTATGGTAAATCCGGGACTGGTACAGAATCCTAATTATTAATCATCCTATAATAATAGTAACAATGAAAAAATATATATGTAATCCGCTATGGCTTTTGTTGCTTTTTGTAGCTTTCATCAGTAGTTGTGACAAGGAGGAAATTGTGTTTGACCATGAGTTGCCGCAATTTGAACTTCGTAGCGATGCTATCTTGCTGGAGGTGATTATGCCCCAAGGAACTGGTGCCGATGAAATAATTTATATTGCAGGCGATTTCAATGGAGGTCAGGATGCTGCTTCCGGAGACCTTAAGTGGCAGATGGAGAAAGCTGCAAACAATGATGTTAAATGGGGCATATACCTCTATCCGGAAGATTTTGTTAATGGAAAGACACTTGCCGATGGCTTTTATTTCGTTTCTAAGACACAAGGTATAGAGCGTACTTTGCAGAATGGGGATGCTTTACATCAAATTTCGGCTAAGGTAGGTACTCGCACTGATATAACGGTAACCCGCTGGAATGCTTATTTTGAGGAGCCGGAAGACCCAAGTGAAGTGACCCACGACGGTTATGCTGTGTTCGTGATGGACAATACAGGTTGGGATGCACTGACACTTTATGCGTGGGGAAATGATTTGCCGGAACTTTTTGGAGGTTGGCCCGGTATTTCACCTACTGGTAGCGTTGAGATAAAAGGAAATACCTATAAATACTTCGATACAGGTGAAGCAAATAAGGGATTGGTTTACAATTTGATATTTAACGATAATGGAGTAGGTTCACAATTTGATGGACCACAGAACTTTACTCTTGACCGTGACATATATTTGGAAATCACAGAAAGCGGTTGGACGGAAATAGATCCGGATGCAGTGGTCATCCATGATGGTTATACCATTTTTATTGAAGACCAGTCCGGATGGGCAGAAACAACCATATATGCGTGGGGAAATGATATACCGGAACTCTTTGGCAGTTGGCCAGGAATATTACCAACCGGTAGTGTTGAGATAAAAGGTGTCACGTATAATTATTACGATACAGGTGAAGCAAATAAGGGATTGACTTACAATCTGATAATGAATAATAACAATGGAGGCTCACAATTTGACCTCGCAGCAGTGACGCTTGATCGAGATTATTATTTCCGTATTACGGACATAGCTGGTGAGGAGATTGACCCTAACAATCCGGACGGAGACTCTGAACCGGAATCTGAAGCGGCTTTTGTTTCTAATCAGAATAATTTCTTGAAATGAGTTTTGTATAGTAATGAAGATGTTAAATGACCTATTGGTGGAATGAGATTGGGGATAGGATATCTCTTTTCAATCTTGCGGATATATGTCCCAAGGCTTGGTTTTTCTATCCCAAGTCTTGGGAAGAAGTTATCTCTTAGCTCTTTTGTTTTTTAGTATTGGCTTCCGGGATTTTTAGTATTAAGGCTTAGTATCTTTTCTGCCAATGCCCATTACTGGAGAGTTTGGATGCTCCTTTTGCAGATATCAGTTCCGCCAATGAGTATAAGTATAGATAAAAAGTAGAAATATGAAAAAAGTAATAATTGCGACACTGCTCTTTACGATGCTACATTCTTGTATGGGGTGTAGTGATAGTCAGAGTGACATGGAACCGATTCCCGTCCCACAGGAAGAATACATGGCTTCGGATATGGTGATTTATGAGGCAAATCCCCGCATTTTTGCCGAAGAAAATGCGTTCTCTGCCATCAAAGCAGAGCTTGACCGTATTCAAAGCCTGGGGACTACCGTGCTTTGGCTGATGCCTGTAAATGAGCCGGGAGTACTGAAAAGTGTGAATTCACCTTATTGTATAAAGGATTATAAAAAGCTGAATACACGTTACGGAACAAAAAAAGACTTGAAAGAACTGGTAGATGCTGCCCATGCCAAAGGAATGAAAGTGATTCTTGACTGGGTTGCCAACCATACTTCGTGGGACAATGCTTGGGTGACTGAGCATCCGGATTGGTATACACAGGATGCAAATGGCAATGTGGTACAACCTCAAGAACAGCCTAAAGGGTTGAGCAAGTTAGTTGACAATCAGTTTAGATTCCACTACGATACTATTCTTATTAAGAAGTGTCCATGGATAATTAAGCCAAACGACATTATTAGTATTACTAGTAAAGTTCATGGCACGTCTGGAATATCAGCAGATGTGTTATGCAAAAGGCAATTGAAGTGGAAAGACAAGGTGGCTGGCTGGCTTACCTATGTACCTGACACTGCATACGACTATCTGTGGTCCTCTAGAAAGGTTGTAAAGAACCAATATTATAATAAGGAAGTTAGTGAGGGTTACTATGGCTGTGATGTGTGGGGAGAAGCTCATAAAGTATTACAGCCATTTTTAACTAAAGGATTAACTCTTTATTATGAAATTATAGGCTGGCTTCCTACTGGAGGAGCAATTCAGTCAATGGGAGGTAAAGCTTATGATTATGGTTACGATATGCCGATATGGGACCCTACTACTCAAACTACTCCATATAAGTATAATGTGCATTTTGGTATCAGAGTGTACCGTATTACTTATACTAATCCTGACGGAATAGTGTATGAATTTAGTGCTAGACAAGTGCAACAATGGTGTAAAGATAAGGGCCTCACTCCGGTAACAGAACTGTATTATGGACATGCGAAGGATTTATATCCGGATATATCTGTATCTGAACACTGGAATGAGAATTTCATACAAAGATTAGCCGAGGACAAGAATTTCTTCATGGAAGAACTATCTCCGGAATGTCACAATGATGTGCCGCATGAAGGTATAGTGATTCGTATAGAAGACGGTCTATCTGGGGCATATAAGTTAAAATGTAATAGATTCTTATTTGCAGAATCTAAAGCATTAGATAAAGGTGAAGTTGATATAGAATCTGACCAATGAACAGGTATATTATAACTTGCATTAATGATTTCGAAACATATAGTGGATATGCTGCATACGCAGAGAGCTTGTTCGATGAAGACATGAACAATGCAGCTGATGCATATGCTTTCGGAATCGCAGTTGGTATAGTTCCAGATTCGTTTATAGTTACTACAGAAGGTTATGAATATCATAACATGACTGAAGAAGCTATAAGACAGGTAGTTGATAGTATCGAGTGGGAAGATTACTACAACTATAAAATTACTCCTTATGAAGGAACAGATGAAGAATTTGATAAACTCGTATTAATATATGATGGAAGACTTAGACAAAGAAATTCGGACTCTAGAGTCGATGAAGGAGAAATTGAACCAGTTCAAGGCTGAGTTCGCTAAAGAAATATTTAAGAAGGCAGATGAAGGAGCTATCTCTAAGGAGGTAGCTCTTGACCTGCTGACTGTCTATGATTTATTACCAGTAGCTCCTTGGATAGAACTTCCTGCTTTCCTGGAAAGCTATGATTACTTTGACAGATATTCAACAATCAAGTATATGAACTACTTAGACATAGCCGATTTCAAGGATGAAGATGGTAATGTATCACAGTATACCCAATTTCCTGACCTAACGTGGGATGAAGCTATTAATGAACTATATGAGTTCGTTAAAGAGAAGCAAGTAATCGGTTGTGTGTATGACTGGTAAATTGTTATAATATTAGAGAATGGATAATCTGTCACTATTAGCAAACCTTCCAAACCATGTTAATGGTAAGCATCTAAATGTGTATAGGTGGTTAGATGGATGTGGTTGGTCTATTGATGTGGATGGGCATCACTTCGAGAATCATAGTTTTAATCTTTTAGTACATGAAGTTTTAGAATACTTTAGTTGTTACGAACGTAGCAATGAACATAGTGGCTATGGTCTAAAAGGAAGTAGGAAGAAGATTATTCAGAAAGTTGAATCAGATTATTTTTATTAATGGAAGATTTTAAATTTTATGAAGTAGGTGGTAAGATTAGAGATGAACTCCTAGGTCTTACCAATAAGGATGTTGATTATGTAGCTGTACCCAGTGAGGAGTTACTGCGTAACATAGAGGAAGCACAATGTTTGGTGGACGGAATCTATCCAAATACTACTAATGCAGTCTTCACTATGTTAGAAAGTCATTTGAGGGAAGAAGGCTTTGAAATCTTCTTAGTAACTCCAGATTGCTATACTATACGTGCTAAGTTCCCAGAAGGATACAAGTATCAAGGTGTGGCAGACTTCGTAATGGCTAGAAAGGAAGTAGGATATGTCCCAGGCACTAGAACTCCCATAGTAGAACCAGGTAACTTGTATGATGATTTATCACGTAGAGATTTCACTGTTAATGCTATGGCTAAAGACCCCGATACTGGAGAAATCATTGACTACTTTTATGGTAAGCATGATATAACGAATGCTTTGATAAGAACTCCTCTAGACCCTGTAACAACATTCGATGATGACCCTCTTAGGATACTTAGAGCCATTAGGTTTGCGGTTACTAAGAGATTCACAATAGAGCAAACAACTTGGCAAGCTATGGTGTTATATGATTATGATTCTAAAATGCCAGTAGTGTCAGAGGAGAGAATTAGAGAGGAACTGATTAAGTGTTTTAGATGCAATACCATTAGAACCTTAACATATCTTGATTACCTTCCAAGACTTAGAGATTATATCTTTAGTAAGACCAATTTATGGCTTAAGCCAACTAACGAGAAATGAGTAGTTATTTATCATTTTACTTAGTGCCTAGGGCACATCCGGAGGAGAAGTTACTACTTCAATCATTTAGTAGGTCTAATGAGGTATATCAGAGATTCTCTGACAATCTCAATATAGCATATGCTGGTAATGAGGAGAAGTATACTAAACTCACTATTAGTGATGTTGAATCAGTAATTCAAGACATTGATGCTGACATTACTAAAGCAGAAACTAGACGTACAGAATACGAGAAATTCTGTTATGGTAATCCCGAATCTATAGAGGAGATAATATCCACTAAAGAGTATATACGAGATTTACAAAGCACAAGAGATTATATATCGTTCATACGGGACGTTTTAACTGATTTAGATTATAGTGGATTCAGTGATGTCTTATGTAATATTGATTAATGGAAACATTTGAGTTTGTAGTAACATCAATAGCAAGAGTGGCACTTAAAGAGCATGTAAAGATTCAGGCAGAAGGTGTCGAGGATGCCATTACTAGAATAGAGGACAACGACTATTATGAAGAAGATGGAGAAATTTTGAGCCGGGAGTATGAGCTGATTGATTACGAAAGCACAGAGGATATAATGGATTGGGAAGATACTGCTGAATATAAACTCAATTCTGAAGAATCTTTATGGACAAGCGAGTATTAATAATTTGTAGAGGTATTCAAGGTTCAGGTAAATCTACTTGGGCTAAACAATGGTGTCACGAAGACCCGGAGCACAGAGTAAGATTTAACAATGATGATATTCGTAACATGTTAGGTGATTACTGGGTTCCTAATAGGGAGAAGCTAGTTACTGAAGCTAAAGCTAATATGATAACGTTTGCTTTGATTAAAGGTTACGATGTAGTAGTTGATAATATGAATCTGAATCCCAAAGAGGATGAATGGATTAGAACTCTATGTGCCAATATAGAGAAGGACAAGGGAATACATGTTGATATAGAGTATAAGGACTTTTGGACTCCTGTTGAAGAATGTATTCGCCGTGATGCTATGAGACCTAATCCTATTGGAGAGAAGGTTATTAGGCAAACTTGGAGACGTTATAAGGACTTCATAATCCATGAAGAAATTATGGCAGCCAAAGCTAAGTCATTAGTTCAAGATACTAATCTACCAGCAGCAATCATTGTAGATATGGATGCAACTGTATGTTTGAATACTAGTGGCCGTCCCTTCTACGGAGAAGGTGCAGCTGAAGGTATGCTTACTGATGAGCCTATTACTCCTGTCATTGAGCTTATTAGAAACTTCTGTGATAATTATCCTGCTAAGTTAATAATTCTAACTGGTAGAGAGGATACTCCTGAAGTTCGTAAAGCTACGGAACAGTGGTTAGAGAACAATTGGTTGCATCCTGACATACTTCTCATGCGTCCTGCTAAGAGCTTTACTGCTGGTCCTATATGTAAGAAGAAACTGTATGAGGACAATATCAAAGGCGAGTTCTATATACCTTTCGTACTTGAAGACAATTGTAAGTGTGTGGAGATGTGGAGAAATGAAGGCTTGATTTGTCTACAACCGAATGAGGGTAAGTTCTAATGGCAATACTTGTAGGACAACTGATTGAAATTCTCCAAAAGTATGACCAAGACAGAGAAGTAACTATACATACTCTTAAAGGAGAAACTGTCGAAGTTAACGGATACTTCGTACAAAGAGATTTAAACGACAATGCATTTTATTTGACAGATTTAGATGTAGTTCCAAATGACTGATTTAGAGAAACGATTTCTAAAGAACACTGATGACACTGGTAGATTTATATATCAATCATTAGTGACTGGTAGGAAATACTATGTTGAACCAATTGGAGGACATTCAGATTGGGGAGATATCAATCCCGCTACTAAGAAGGTAGAGGGAGATTATGGTGAGAAGTATAAGGGCAGTGTAAGTGAGAAGGAATCAATGATTACACCAGAGAATGGATTTGTACTTATTGAAACCTTAGAACCTGGAGTATCACCATTATCAGTAATTGAAGAAAGGGATAAGCGATATGAACAAATGGCTAAGAAGTAATTTCGATGATTCTACTATACGCAATTTGCTTGCTATGGCAGCACCTTGGATGTTAATAGGAATGATAGTTGGGCTTGTAGCTCTGTTTACATGTCCTGTTTTAATGGCAGAATGTTTCTGTTTAGCTCTGTTCTTCATTACCATAGACAGGTATTACGAAATTAAAGACGAGAAGAATGGTAATAGATAATTTTGACCAAATACTAGACATTCTGGAATTTAATAATTCAGATGAGTTCTATTTCTTGCAAATTATACAACGCAAGAAAGACGGCTGTGTTACTGATACTGGTAATAACGGATATAGGACCGTTAAAACTTACTATATATTCAGTAGGGAACAGCTAGAGCGCAAAAGAGCTAAAATTACTGAATTGTGCCAGAGTAATCATGCAAGAGCATACATTACCTTGAATAGACGTAATGCTGAAGAAGTGGCATGTACTGCTATACAAGAGTATGCCAAACTAATCCAAGAAGGCAACTGCTATCAAGGATATCGCATTTGGGATTCATCTTGTGGGCATACTAGAGCTAGAGGCTACAAGCCACTATGGGTTGTGGATGTTGATAGTAAGGACGAGAACTATCTTAACACAATCATAGAAATTGTTAATAGTTGTAGAGGTGCACAAGACATCAAAGTTAAACATGTAATTCCAACTGCACATGGTTATCATCTTATAACGATAGGGTTCGATACTAATCAGTTCGCTCAACAGTTAGCTATTAGGAATCTGGATTCTATAGATATACAGAAAGATAACCCAACGTTGCTGTATTTCGATACAGCTGATTAAGACTCGGTGACGAGGTCTGTGGACAGATTACTTATTATTAATTCTAACAGCTATTAATTAATGAGTAATTTACCAGCTGGAGCAGAACGTGACCCATTTGCTCCTTATAATGTAGAAGAGAAAGTCTTCAAAGTTGACATAAATGCTAAGGGATTGGCATGGTATGAATATTACGGACATTTGGATATAGATGAAGCCATAGAAGCTATTAAGAGCAGAATACATGTTTTGATAATCGGGCGCAAAGATACGGATAATAACTGAAACTACAAAGCAAAT
>ERZ773112.1223-NODE-1223-length-15042-cov-16.256489_pt1 | contig 15042 bp, 10 predicted proteins | sample MGYA00580566_ERZ773112 | MGnify/ENA primary metagenome ERZ773112 (study PRJEB29015, sample SAMEA2737842) | human gut metagenome | biome: human gut; feature: human-associated habitat; material: faeces | place: China | collected 2012 ... | reverse complement strand
AGCATATGGGATTAACCACCTGGGCAGATGCACCGGAAGGAAAGATTAAGAAAAGTGATGTTAATCCTGCGCATGTTAATATTAATAAAGTTCTAAGTGAACTGGATATGGATATATTCAAGTCAAAGAATCAGTTCTTTATAGATGCGGCAACTTATTATATAGAACATTTTGGACGGGAAGTACTGACAGAACCGAAGGAAAAGAAAGAGCTTCAATTTATATCAACTGAGGAAATGGCTGTCATAGAGGAGCGGATCAGACAGGAGGCAAGAGAAGAAGCAAGGCAGGAAGCAAACAAAGAGGTTATGAGCATGGTTGGCAGCATGCTGGCAGCTATGCAGGCTAACAAAGGTGCAATATCTATCATACAACAGCAGGCAGATACAGATGATAATGCTGATTCGGAAGATGATTTTTATGATGACGTTATTGCACAGAGCGCATTGAATTGGATGGAAAAAGATTGACTGCAGCAGTTAAAAATATTTGTGTTGTAAAAAGCAATACATGGTGGTACACTATAAGAAACAGGAGGTGCATACTATGGCAACAAAAACTGCAAATGTAACAGCGCGAATTCAACCGAATATAAAAGAGCAGGCAGAGGCAATTCTTGACAGACTTGGAATTCCTGTATCTGTATTCATAGATATGACTTACAGACAGGTTATTATGCGTGATGGAGTACCATTTTCACTTGATATTCCGGATAAACTTGTTACAAGAGATTCTATAACACAAGCTGAATTTGATACGATGATGCAGACCGGGCTTGCACAGGCAAAAAAGAACGATTCTGTATCTGTTGATGAGGCTTTTAATCAATTAAAGTCGGAGATATAGTGCATGAATGAATATGAGGTAAGGGTAACAAGGCTGGCATTAGAGCAGATGAAAGAGATAGTGCATTATATTTCAAATGATCTAATGGCACCGGATGCAGCAGATAATCTGCTTGACAAGATGAAAGCAGAGATTACTAAGTTGTCGAGTTTTCCGAAAAAACATGCCGTGATTGATGAAGAGCCATGGAGGACTGAGGGAGTACGCGAGATTGTTGTTAAAAACTTCCTGATTTATTATTGGGTTGATGATGAAAATAACAGAGTTCAGGTAACAGCAGTTATTTATAGCAGGAGAGACCAGATCAGGCAGCTAAGCAATATGGATATGGAGTAGTGGCTTAATCCATAAGGATTACTATAAAAGTATATAGTTGCAAATATATAAAACTGAATACACGCAATGAAAGAAGCAGATATGTGGAAATATTCCATGTGTCTGCTTTTTTCATGCCCTAAAGATAACAACAAGTATCAGAGAAGCTTGTTTCATACAGTTATATATCCCACACCGTAGGTGTGTACGGATACAAGTATCAGTACACCAAAGGCGATCAGGGATTAGGAAAGCCGAATAAAATATATGTGTATGATTTGTTGAAAGCCGATAACGATAATTGGCTGCCAAAGCAATTTAAGCACAGAAAGGGCGGACAAATTAAGAAAGAAATATTATGATGATGCAAAAGAGAATGTAGCATTTGAGAGATGTGTGGATGTTGTGACATCGTTGATGGCGGTATTTCGATTGTATGAAAGCTATTGTAAAAAATGACGCAACATGACAATGGTAGAAATTGCAAAGCGGAACAATGTCAGTGAGAGGACGATTTATAGGTATAAAACAATATTTTCGTGGCAGGAACAGCGACCGTAAGGGAGCGAAAAGCCACGCCGTAAGGCGTGTTCGCCAGACCAGCAAAAGCGGGCTGGCCGGGGTTTGGGGTGGCCCCAACGAGCGTATCTGAATGCGCCTCAAAAAACAGTTTTTACATCTGTATTGTAATTCCAACAAGAAAGGATTCCTCACCGGGAACAAGATCGAGATCACCGCCATGGCTTTTAATGATTTTTCGGACAGAGGAAAGCCCGATTCCATGATCAGCAGATGCGCCCTTTCGGGAGAGGAATGTTTTTCCCTCCTGCAAGACCAGACCGTCGTAAGTGTTTTCAATCTTCAAAAAGTACATATTGCCTCTGGTTTCGCCTGCAATGAAAATGCGGTGCACTCCTTGCTTTTGGCGGCTGCACGCCTCAACGGCATTGTCCAAAAGATTGCCCAGCACCGTACACAGTTCCACATCGGTAAGCGGCATCTGATCGGGAAGATCGAGCCGCACCTGAAATTCTGTCCCTTGTGTCTGCGCCATGCCGTAGTAGTATTCAATCAGCGCATTTACAACGGGATTTTTGCAGAACTGGGCAGGGGAGTGACCCGATGTTGCCGCAACCTGTTCCTCTACCTGTAACAGGAAGGAGCAGATCTCCGTCTGCCCACGTTCAGAGGCCATGCGGTCTATGGTGCGCAGATGGTGTTTGATGTCGTGAATCAGCCTTCTGTTTTCTGCCGCTGCTTCAGAAACCTGACGGCTGTATTCGGTCTGCATAGAAAGCTGCCGGACGACCTGCTTGCGTTCTTCCTGAAAAATCAGGCTGTTTCCATACCCCTCTACCACATCGCGCCAGAGGGAATAACCGATGGCGGTTGCTATGAAAAAGCTGCCCCATTCCACAAACCAACCGCCGATAACCGGCTCATAAACCGGCAGAAGGCGATCCCATATAAAGGCGCAGGTTGCGGTTGCCGCAGCATAGAAGATCGGCCTGCTCCGTTTTTCTCCTCTGTGAATGGCAAGCACAGCGATGATAAGCAGATAGAGTGCAGATGCCACCTTATAACAAAAGACCGATGCAGAGAAGAAACGAATCGCTCCAAGGGAGAGATGGGAAGCCATCATGCCATACACAAACGCATATACCAGGAAGGCAGCGCCCACTCCATTACTGATGGCCGCAGGCAGGAAGCCCGGTCTGCATATCCGGTTTTGCAGAACTACGATCAGCCAGGTAACCAGATAGATACAGAACAGTTCCATCGTGTACCAGGGGAATATGGGAACAGCAGCCAGCATATGAAGCACAGGATAGGATGACAGGCCGCACATGGCAAGGCAGATCAGCCCGAACAGGAATGTATTGTTCTGTTTCATCCGGCGGCTGAAATAAAAGGACAGCAGCGCACAGACAAAGGTAACCGTACAGCCAAACAGGCAGAATGCAAACCGGATTCCTCTGGTCGTATTTACCGCCAGCATCGTTCCGAAAGCAGGCGGATAAACAATCCCTCCGTAAAAGTGGTCATAGTTGCTGACCGCTATGGTGAGTGTGAACGGTTTTCCGCCATGAAAAGTGACCATGCGGTTTTGAACCAATGGTGTCCCCTGTGCAGGTTCCCCCATTTGCAGGATCAGGTCATGATCCAGATAAAGGTTGTAAGCAGAAAACACTTCCGGGATTTCCAGTGCATACGCTTCCTTCCGTTCCGGCAGGAAGAATGTCATCTGGTAAGTCCCGCAGCCATAGGGAGAAGGGTTTGCAGGGCTGGAGAAATTGGTCTGCTCTCCAATGGAAAGGTAGCGCATATAATGGCTTTCATCCCGTATTTCTTCCGGGGTCAAAAGCGCGTCAGGATAAAATGCCCAGCCGGATACCAGAAAGCGCACCGGTGACTTTTGAAGTTCTTCCTCAGAAAGCGCCAGAATCCCATTTGCCGCTTGGATTGTGTTCTGGCTATATTTATTATTGAACTGATACAGGCCAAGAAAAAACAGGGATGAGCACAGGCAGACCATACATAAGGCGGCATATTTTTTTACCACAGAAGATACCATCTTATTTTCGCCTCCTCCTTAGGAAAAATTCACCGGCAGACAGAAGAAGCAGACAAGCCGGAATCAAAAGGAGTATGGGCGACCGGCTATGCTCAGTGTCGGCGGCATGTGCCAGTGAAGCGGTATTTTCCTTTCCCACAATGGTGTAAGTCCCTGTATGGCTGATCTGGAAGGAGGCGGCTTTTGCCGCATCGTCGTAACCGGTCATGGGAATTTCCACGCCGTTTTCATCACCGAGGAACAATGTGCCGGCTGCCGGGTCATTTGGATAGGGCAGCATGACAGAAACATCCGGCAGGGAGTTGAGCACAGTTCCGTTGATGGAAAACGAAAAAGAAAAACCGCCGTCCGTATTCGCTTGGATGATGACTTCAATCTGATCTTCGTTTTGGATACCCTCCGGCAAGGCGTCTTTGGGTATGCTGATGGTGATTCCCTGTTTGGAAAAGACGGCTCTTTGCTCCCTTGTTTGCAGCATCATCAAAAAGCGCGTGCCGGAAATCCGGTCGGTGGTTTCATCGAAGAACTCTGAAAAAACAGGTTTTTTGGAATCCGCACTTTCCGGGGGAACGGTCATAGCGCTTTGCACTGAACCTTTCCTGTTTTCTGAAAGCTTCCGGGCAGGATCGGGAGCGGTAAGCTCTGGAGCGCCGGCAATCGTCTGCACTTTAGGGGGCTGCTGCAAAGCGGTATTTTCCTCTGGCTGACCTGATACAACTGGCGCTTCGATTTCCGGTATGGCCGGTTCATCGGAATCATCTTTTCCATCCTGGGATGGCTCGGAAGGCTTGTGGGATGGTTCATGATCCGCAGAATCATTTTCTCCGCTGACCGAAGGTGCTTTTTCAGAATCGTTGGAATCCATTCCGCCGCCATTTGTTACAGGCGATCTTGAAGGCTGCGTGGAGGGACTGTCTGCGAAACCGTCATCCTGATCGTCGGTATCTTCAGGAGGCGGCTGAATGATGGTATCAGGTGGATTGCCGCCTGCATCCCCTCCATCCCGGTCGCCATCGTGATACCCTTCAAGGACAATTTCATCTGCGTAGGTAAAGGACAGGATGCCGGTCTGTCCGCCGTCATAATCGACCTGAAGGCGGTAACTGCTGCCCGGCGTCAGCAGACGGGTGGCAATCGAGAGCATTTCCTGACCCACATAAACGCCACTTTCCAGACGGTTCCATGAACCGTTGTTTTCGGACAGCCATACGCTGATCTCATCCAGTTTCCCCGGCGGTGCGACCCAGGGAAAATGAAGGTTTCCTCTGGCAGCCAGAAAGCAGTTAATGTCCGGTCTGCCTGAAGCCTGTACAGAAACAGGAATTGAGATTTCAGGGAAAGCAATTCCCTCTGCAAACGAAGTATTTGCTGGTGCGGTCAGCTTTCCAATGGCATGGTACAGTCCCACAGTATTCAGATCAATACCGGAAAAATCCCATTCCACCACAGCGGTGTAGCTGGTCCCATTTTCCGCATAGCATTCCAGATAATACGGGGAAGCAGCGAACAATGCTTCCAGTGCTTCGGTTTCGCTGCCCTGTTGAACCGCAAACGCGTCTGTATAAGGATACCATTGCTCTATGGAGGTAATGACAGCAGGCGGCATTTCTTCCACCCGGACGGAAATCTGAAGCTCCCGCAATACAGCTTCACCAAAGGCATACCCCTCCGGCAGTTCAATCCGGCCTGCTGCGGTATATTCGCCCGGAGTGGTCTGGTCAATGGCCGAAAAATCCCATGAGACAGGAAATGTTTCCTGCCGGATTTCTTCACCTGCTGTTACAGTGGCGCAGACGGTTTGATACCGAAGGGCCAGCTGATAAATTTCCTCCAGGTCATCATCAGACGGTGTGGTTCTAAGGGGCAGGGTGAAATCTGGCAGGGAGAGCAGTTCGCCTTCATTTTGTATTTCTGTGACAAAGACGAGGGATACTTCTTCCGGTGCTTCCGGTGCTTCCGGTGTTTCCGGGGTTCCGCCATCCAGTGTCTCCGAAGCCTCGCTTTCTAAATCCGGCAGAATCTCCGTTCTTTCATCGGCATTGGCTGGGGTTGCAGTTTCAACGGAAAATGCAGGGATACTGCCGGTGAAGCAGAGAAAGCAGGCCAGACAGCCACCCAGAATACGCCTGTGTATTTGCTTCATTCTCATACGATACCCCCCATTCCAGAGAAAACATATTGGCGGTAGGCTTCCCGCAGTTGTTTTCCATTGCGGAGGGCAATCGGAAGTTCCTCTCCGTTTATCAAATGGAAGGTCTGACTGTCAACCTGGCTGATATAATCCATGTTGATTAAAACGCCCCGGTAGCAGGGCAAAAAACGCTTGTCCTTCTGCAATGTGGCAGTGACCTCCTGAAAGCCTCCGCTTACCGGTATCACGCGTTCCGCCATATGAATCCGTGTCATACGGTTTTGATAATCTATGTATAGAATCTTCTCTGTGGGAAGTTCCAGCTTTTGACGGTCAGCCATAACCGAAAGTGTCATCACTTCATAGGGCGGTTTTAGCTGGCACAGCTCCATCGCTTCTTCAAATTCTGCCTGATGGAGCGAAAGCGGCTTCAGCAGATAATAGCTGGCGGACAGGCTGTACCCCATCCGGGCATAATCTTCTGTAATGGTCAGAAAAACGATCTTACAGAGCCTGTTTTTCTGGCGCAGCCTTCTGGCGGCCTCTATTCCATCCATGTTCTCCATATAGATGTCCATAAAGACAAGCTGAAAATTGACCTGGGCGGCAGCTTTCAGAAAATTCTCTCCGTCCTCAAATTCTGTCAGCGTATAGTCCAGCTGATGCTTTTTCATATAATTTTCCAGGCAGGCAGACAGTTCTTCTCTGTCCTCTGCTCTGTCATCCACAATCGCAATCTGCATCGTACCATCTCCTTTGCACAATAATCCAATATGAGTATAACATAAAACCGCAGGAAAAAACTTGCGTCTTAAACAGGAAACCTGCGTCTTAAACAAAGTCGGTTGTATTTCTCTTGACAAGATGCTACTCTAATTATACTACCAGACTTTCCGATGAGAAGGTCTGGTTTTTTAATTTTTCTTTTCAGGAAAGGAGGCTCAGCATGAAAATCGCACTTTGTACGGAGCTGAGAAATGTGGAATGGTTTGAAAGCAGGCTGCGCTCCCTTTTTGAAGGGGATGGGCAGCTTGTCATCGACGAGCTATGGAATGAGAAGCAGCTATCTCAGGCACTGCGGCGAAGCCGATATCATGCGGTTGTCATCGCAATGACCGGGGCAAGGGGATTGGAGGCTGCCATTCAGGCAAAGCAGCTGGCACCGGAAGTACCGCTTGTCTGGTGGAGTGATGATGAAAACTTCGCCCTGATCGCGTATCAGCTTCATATTCCGGCATTCCTCTCCATAGATTGTAGTGATCAGGAGCTATATGAGGCGATGGAGTCTATCAGGAAACGGAGGTATGGAAATGCGAATTGCGCTATGCAGCTATAGTCAGAAGGAGAAAGAAACGGCGTTACTGATGAAGCTTGGCAAAGTAGACCGCTTTGACAATGGCGTATTCTGCGTCTATGCCATGCAGCGGGAGGACCCTTATGACGCTGTGGTGGTCATGGAGGACGGAGCTAGGGGAATGAATTTCTGCATGAGCATACGAGGCTACAGCAGGGATGTCCCGCTCCTTTGGATCAGCGACCAGGCAGAATTTGAACCCCAAAGCCGCAGGCTGCGGGTAGATGACTTTTGGGTGAAGCCCGTTACAGAGCATCAACTGGGGGAAGCAGTCTCCCGGCTTCTTCAGGGAAAAAGGGAAAGTAATGAATCAGGTGAGGAGGAAACGTATGAATAAAAAATATTACCGGAGAGAACAAAACCGTCACGCTATAAAGAAAATAATGACAACAGGGGGAAATGGATATGAGGTATAAAAGGAAGAAACGGCAGATCGTATCTGCAGCATTGGCGGCAATGATGGCGATGCAGTTATGCATACCGGCTGCAACGTTTGCTGCAGTCCCTACAAAACAGTTGAAAGTGATCACGGGATTTACGGAATTACCGGAGGAGGTTGCGCATATTCAGATCCCTGCGGATGCCGGAGAAAACTTTGAGGATTATCTGAATTTCCCGGAGACGATCGAGGCTTCGGTGGTGGAATATAAGAACGTGGATCATCAGAAAAATAATGCGGATCGCGATAAGGGCGCGGAAGATGCGAAAGCGGCAGCAGACGACAGTGATGAGAAAGAAGACTCGGAAATTGCTGCCGACAGCAATGCCGGGGATTTTCTCGAGGATGATGAGTTTGAAGATGAGGAAATCTCAGAAGATATCCCGGTGCTGACGGATATCAGCGTTACTTGGGAGCCGGATGAGAACCGGGAAGATGAAAGTGGTTTCTATTATTATCTTCCGGTTCTTCCGAGTGAGTATATTTTGGCAGCGGGCGTGGAGCTTCCGGAGATCGAAGTCAGCATGGATGGCGGGATCGCTTTGCTGGCATCAACAGATACTTATAATATTGCGAATGGCGGTATCAACATCAACAGCAACACATTGGAACAGTATAATGATGCGACTATCACGGGAAGCAGTACGACCAATGTTATTCTGGTTAATGGTGTGGAGGCTACAATCACGATTTCAAATCTGGATATCCAGATACCGCTTGTTAAGAACGATGAGACAGCGAGTACCTGGGTACCGGCGATCCGACTGGTGAATGGTGCAAAACTGAATCTGATTCTGGAGGGAACAAACACGCTCAAGGGCGGTGATATGTGTGCGGCTATTGAGGTGTCGGAAGGCTGCACCCTGACGATCAGCGGAGAGGGAAGCTTAAAAGCAACCGGTGGAGAAGGCGCCGGAATTGGTGCGTCGAGCAGGAGAAAGGGTTCCTTGGGGACGATTGTGATCGACGGAGGCGATATCAAAGCTTATGGCGGCGAGATGGCAGCAGGTATTGGCGGCAGTGCAGAGGGTGGCAGCGGTGCCATTATCATCAACGACGGAACTGTGTACGCCATGGGCGGACATGGAAGCTACTACAAGGATATTAAAAATGTATACGGCGGAGCAGGAATTGGCGGTGGACCGTACGGCTGCGTGGATAGGATTGAGATCAATGGTGGCAATGTGACAGCCTATGGAGGATATGCTACGAACGCAGGAAGACACCCCGGAGCCGCAATCGGCACTGGCGGCGGTGGAGCAAAACCGGTAGAAGGTGGATACAAGTATGGTGAGATTGTGATCAAGGGCGGAACGGTTTCAGCCACTGCATATCATAATGAAGTATATGCGATCGGTATCGCAGTGAAGCCCGGTCAAGTGCTGCCGGAGGGTACCTTGGATGGCTCCATTTCCATCAGTGATCAGGCAGTAGTCAACTTAAATGGTGGTGATTATTTTCCAAGGAGTGATGAGTTTGGACTGAAAAACTATACCATTCAGGGCACGATTGCGGATGTACGATTCACCGAAAGCACTTATCCGGTGACGATCAGCGTGGGAGAGATTACCTGGGACGCAGGAATGATGAAGGTGAGCGCTTATCAAGGTACACTTACGGCATCCAATTATCTGAAACCATTAACGGCAGGGACACCGGTAATGGTAAAGGTGACGGTTGGAGAAAACTATGTTTATCAGATGACGGCTGACGTTGATGATGAGAATGCAACGATCACTTTGAAGACCGGAATTCCTCTTTATGAGACAAGATTAAAATTTGTTTCCACGGCGATCACGAGCGATCAGATATTACAGGCAACCGATATCACGATCAAGCAGGATGGTGAACCGTTGATCAATCAAGAAGGTCAAAGTGCAGCTATGGTCATTCCTTCCATGCAGATTTCGTATGATGAAGCGAACACGGGACATCTGACGGTATATCTGCCGAAAAATAAGAATAACACAGAGATTTCGGTGACGGTACCGGGCTTAAATGACGGCAAACCGATCACAAAATCAGGTGAGACGATTTCGACAACACCACCAAATGAAATTGCGATGTTTTATGGTGATACCTTTTGTAGTCATGAGCACTATAATGCAGATGGATTTTGTGAAGCATGTGGTGCATATCAGAAGGCAATAAAGTCGGGGGAATATTATGAGATTTATAATGCCGGTCAGCTTTTCTGGTTTGCAAAGCAGTTTAATGATAGTAAAATCCCTGATAACAGCAATCTGAAGCTGATGAAGGATATTAAGATCCCGGGCGGACGTGACTGGACAAGCATTGGAAACATAACTGATAAGTATTTCAGGGGGACTATTGAGGGAAATTATCATGTAATCTCCGGACTGCGACCTGCTGCTGACGGTACAAGTCGTAAGCGGGGACTGGTGGCAAGGATTCAAGATGGGAAAGTACAAAATATAGGGCTGGTGTTGGAAGATGGTTGGACTTTCGGGTTGTGTCATACCGCTGTTGGTACCAATATTCAGAATTGTTTTGTAGTAGGAACAAATTTTTTAAATAATTCTTCAAACGGAACGGTGACTAATTGCTTGGCTGTATCAGGAAAACTGGAAGGAACTACGTCCTCGATGAATGATAGGGCTAGTTTTACGAACTGTTATGAGACAACAAGGGGTGATTTTAGTTCTTGGGGTGGAATTACTACTATAAGCGAAGAAAAACTGAAATCCGGCGAAATTGCCTATAAATTAAACGGTGAAAAATCAGAGGGTATATGGGGACAGGTGATCGGAAGGGAGGATTACCCGCATTTCCGCAAGTACAGTAAGACGGTATATTATGATCCAGCTACTCAGACATATTCTAATAATAAGGCGGCAAGTATCACTTCCGCAGCTGTCACGGATATTAAGACGATTTCTGACACAAAAGCGACTGCTACACTTAAGGCAACAGGAACTCCCGGAGCAGAGGTTAAGTTTTTATTAACCTCCGGCGAGGGTGAGCAGACATCAACATTAGAAAATATGTTCTTGAATGGAACGTTACTTAAGGAAAGTTCTTCCGGAAACTATGAGTGTACTATTACGGATTTAGCTCCGGACACAGAATATCATGTCAGACTGATGATTAAAAAGGATGGTACGTTATCTCTTGATGTAACCTATGTAAATTTTCAGACAGAAAAAGTGCAGCAGGAGGCACCTAATGCTGCTGATGTTTCTATCAATTACGAACAGGAGACTTTAGAGAATAAAGCTTCCTTCGATCTGGAGTATGCTACTTCTAAGGATGCACAGTCATGGACAACTATAAGACAGGGTGGTAAGGTTCGTCTGACAGGGCTGCTGGATAACATTCGTGAAAATGGTGGGTCTGTACCAGTCTATATTCGCAAGAAAGCATCCTCGTCCATGTCAGCCAGTGAAGCGGTTTTGGTGGCGAATTTGCAAACACAGGCGATTCCGGGAGAATCGAACAAGCCGAATATTGATTATCGGAAGGAAGAAATCTCAATTTCCTCATCTTTACAGTATGTGATTGTAAACGGAACCAATACCTCTCCAAGCTGGACATCTGCAAAAATGGGCAGTGGATCAGGAAATTCGATTACAGACATCATTTCTTCCGATCATGAGAGTATGGTTTATTATCGGGTTGCTGCAAGCGACAAGGATAAGAAATTTGCCGGAAAACCTGAAAGTATCACGATTCTTAAAAGAACGGCAGCACCGGCTGCAATAACTAAGGATGAGGTGGATATAACCGGTACGACGATTACCATAAACAGAACAAATCCGGAAAATGACATTGAGTATGGATACCGTGATGCAGATTCAGACGGAGCATTTACATGGATTGACGGTACGGAAATTCAGGGATTATATCCGGCACATGGATATCAGGTAACCGGCAGAATAAAGGCGAAAGAGAATGCATTTGCTTCTGAGAGAACGGAACCGCTTCATGTGTCTACCAAGGATACACTGAGAATTGTAGGAAACGGAACACAAAAGTGGGATGCGAAGGGGACTTATGGGGTTTCACTTGCTCAGATTCCGGTTTCCCTGGCTTCTGGTTATGGTGTGTATAATGGTGCAAATCAACCGGTAGCCGGAACCTGGAGCTGGGAACCGGAAAATAGTAGTCCAGCATCTGGTATTTATCCGAAGGTAGACGATAAAAAGGCTTATACCGTGAAATTTACACCAACAGATGCAAGTGCTTCATACGATAGGACATTAACAGATTCCGTGGTACCGGAAATTTCTAAGTACCCACTGAATTTTTCAGTTGCGGTAAAAGATAAGACCTATGATGGCACGACAAACGCAGACATCTCCAGCGTGACCTTCGACAACGTGACCTTGAACCGAGGAACAGACTACACCGTGACCGCCAGATTTGACGATGCCAGTGTGGGCAACAACAAAAGCATCACTGCCACAGTGACCCTGATGGGGCAGGCTGAGAAGAACTACGCCCTGAAGCAGAGCAGCTTCACTACTACTGGCAACATCACCAAGGCCGCTGTCCCCGACTTTACTAAGGAAACCGCGCTGACCATTGTAAACGGCCACGAAAAGACCTACACTGTGACGCTCCCCACTCTGCCTGTGCCGGAGGCTCCCAAGGAGTACGGCACAGTGACCTACGGCGCACCAACGGTCAACTTGTCCAGCACCTATTACGCCGACGGTGCGAAGGTGGAAGATGGCAAGCTGATCCTGCCGATTCAGAAAAATGACGTGAAAACCACCGGCTCTGTGGGCACAGTGACCGTAGTAATCAAGAGTACAAACTATGAGGACATCACGCTGACCGTCAATGTCAATGCGACCGACAAGCTTGTCCCCACTGTTACGGCACCTACGGCAAACGCCCTGACCTACAACGGTACAGAACAGGCGCTGGTTACAGCAGGCAAGACCACTGGCGGCACGATGCTCTACCGGCTTGACGATTCCAAATGGAGCGAGCAGATCCCCACAGCGAAAAACGTGGGGAAATACACCGTTTGGTATAAGGTTCAGGGAAACGCAGAGTACGCAGATGTGGCAGAACAGAACGTGACTGTGACCGTAGCGAAAAAGTCAGTTACCGTTACGGCGCTTGATAAGAGCGCCTACACCGGCAGCACCGCGCCCGATCTGAGCAGCCCGGAAGCAGATAAGGACTACAAGGTGGAGGGGCTGGTTGGTGCAGATACCCTGAGCGGCACGGTAACACTGGACTACGCACAGACACTGGATATGAGCAAAACCGGAAAAACCGCGATCAACATTACTGGTACGCTGTCAAATGACAATTATGCGATCACCTATGTTTCTGGAACGTTGACCGTTTCCAAGCAATCTTCCAGCGACGGCGGTTCCTCCTCTGGTGGTTCGGGCAGCAGTGGAGGTTCCTCCTCCGGCGATTCTGACGATTCCGACAACAATGATAACACCAACCAGCCGGAGGACAAGCCTCAAGCCCCTGTCACCGGTGAAACCAAACCCATACAGCCGGATAAAAACGGCAATGCGGCAGTGGATAACAGCTCTGTCCAGTCCGCCATCGACAAGGCCAAACAGGATGCGAAAAAGAACGGCACCACAGAGAACGGGATTGGTGTTACGGTTCCCATCACCCCGGCGGCAGGCCAGACCTCTTTTAACGTGACCATCAAGGCGCAGACACTGGATCTGCTGGTTAAAGAAAACGTCCGGCAGTTTACCGTAGCAACAGACCATCTGGTTTCGGTTACTATCGGCCTGGATACTCTGAAGCAGCTGGATACCGCCTCCGCTGGCGGGGACATCATTCTCCGGGCAGATAAGGTGGATGCACTGCGTTCCACCGAGGCCAAGGCCGCCATCGGCACAAGACCGGCCTATGATCTGTCACTGGTCTACCTCTCCGGCGGCAAAGAAACACCGATTGCCAACTTAAATGGTCACACTATATCGGTGCGTTTGCCCTACACACCGGCAAAGGGTGAGCAGACAGGTAATCTCTATGCAGTCTATGTAGATGACGCTGGCAAGGTGGAATGGATCACCAAATCCAGCTACAATGCCAGCCTGAAAGCGGTGGTTTTTGAAACCGGTCATTTCAGCGTTTACGGCGTGGGCTACAAAACTTTTGTCCCGGCCTTTACCGACATTACCGGCCACTGGGCAGCAGATAACATCCTCTTTGCAGCCAGCCGGGGACTGCTCTCCGGCACCAGCGACACCACCTTTAGCCCGGACACCGGCATGACCAGAGGAATGTTTGTGACAGCTCTGGGGCGGTTGGCGGGCATCAACCCGGACAGTTACCAGACCGGGAAATTCACCGATGTGAAAGCCGACGCTTACTATGCCCCCTATGTGAACTGGGCGGCACAGACCGGTATTGTGGAAGGCATTACCGCCACCACCTTTGCACCGGACACCAACATCAACCGGGAACAGATGGCGGTGATTATGAAAAATTATGCTGCAAAGCTGGGCTATGATCTGCCCCAGACCTTGAAGGCTGTGACCTTTGCGGACAACACACAGATCAGCAGCTGGGCGAAGGATGCGGTCAAGTCCATGCAGCAGGCGGGCATCCTGGCCGGGAAGAATGAAAATAAGTTTGACCCCAAGGGAACCGCCACCCGCGCCGAGGTCGCCACGGTTCTGCGGCGGTTTGTGGAAATCGTCATTGACCCGCAGGCCGCAAACGGCTGGCAGCAGAATGACAGCGGCCAGTGGAACTATTACAGAAACGGGGAGTCAGTGAAGGGCTGGCTCTCCGAGGATCAGAAGTGGTACTGGCTGGACAAGGTCACCGGAATGATGTTTGCCGGAGGCTGGAAGCAGATCGATGGTAAGTGGTACTACTTCTATGCAGATGGGACGATGGCGGTGAATACCGCATCCGACAGATGAAAAATGAACCCGTAATGTAATGCAAAAATAATATCAATAAAGAGGGATGTGAACAATATGGGCAAGTTTCTGGTACTGTCGCTTACCGACCATGAAGAATATATACTCAGTAGAATTATGGAGATTATTGCGGTCGAGCCAGGATTTGACCATATTGTGACATCCCACCCTTGTAACACTCTTGTTTTTCCGGGCTTGGAGCTTCGGCTGAAGGAGAGAACAGTATACCGAAACAGTGAGTTGATTTCTATGACTCGTCGGGAATTTGCAACATTGGTATACTTGGCAAAACATCCATTCTGGGTATTTTCTGCCGGACAGATCTATGAAGAAGTATGGGGAGAGGATGGTGAAAATTGCGGAACGGCTGTTGCCTTCGTACCGAAAATCAATGCGAATCCGGTGTATAACGGAGGGTGAAGCCTGCTATATGTATGTAGCAATCCTTATGATAACATAAAAGGCACGGCATAAAGCAATCTGATGTAAAATCTATCAGAA
>ERZ773112.1220-NODE-1220-length-15049-cov-46.319461_pt1 | contig 15049 bp, 10 predicted proteins | sample MGYA00580566_ERZ773112 | MGnify/ENA primary metagenome ERZ773112 (study PRJEB29015, sample SAMEA2737842) | human gut metagenome | biome: human gut; feature: human-associated habitat; material: faeces | place: China | collected 2012 ... | reverse complement strand
TTACTAATATTAATACCTACAACTTTGCCAGATGCAAAACAAGACGGTAACTTACAGGCTTCTGCTTTAAGAATAAAGGCAGGGTCCGGAAATAAAAAGATATTTTTCAATCCCTTTTTCAGTAGTAATTCTTTTGTAAGCGATTCTCTTGCGTATATAGCAGAAAAATGCTTCAAAGTTTCAAGTTTGCGAAATGTAAGGTTTTCCTCTCCAATTGAACACCCCCAAAGAACAGTTCGTATTCGTCGATCATAAAGATACTCATTTGTATAAATCACTTCATTATCTGCATAACACATCATATCCCCTCCAGTGGACAACATAATATCATATTTGGTAATCTTCCGTAAAAAAGGGTTATATAAATAGTTATATGTGAAGAGATTTCTACTATATTGTTCTTTAACAAAAACATTTCTGATTTTTCTAATTACCTTAAATAGAAAAGAAAACTGTTTTCGTGCTACTAAAGTTACTCTTTGTTCCAATCCTAAAGACCTGTCAATTTCTATATTACTACTATAGACAACCAATTGTTCCTTAGTACATCCCAAAATATCCATAGTAGCTTTTGTTATAGCTTCGCAACCCCTATTTCCCCCGTTTATATGAATTGGTAAATAATATTTCATATTTAATGATATTTATTAGTTCTATTAATACTTTTTCTACTTGAAACTGCTACATTAAAATTATCCAATATATAACCTGCACCTATTATCACAATCGGAATTTCATTTCGAGGTATATCAAATTGAGACAAATTATCTAATTTATCATATCCAAATGCAACCGACAATGGAATTGTACCAATACCTAGCGAATGAAGAGCATTAATTAAATTCATTGCATATAGACCTCCGTCAACATATGCTTGATGAACCTCATAAAAAAGAAAGGCTCTTAAATCTGTAGTGACAAGTATAGATGTATTAACTTGATCCTCAAAACCATGACATCCCCCTTGCCATTCAATCAGCTTATGACTCTTTTCACCTTGAAAAATATGCGTTTTCCAACCTTGACGATTGCAAGCTGATGGGGTTTGTTGAGCCAATGAAAGTGCCTTCTCAAGAACTTCTTTTGTAAGAAGTGTATTTTCAAAATATCGTAGCGAATGTCGGCTATATAGTAATGATTCAAAATTTTTATTACATTCAGAAAGAATATGTTCCTTTGTTTCAGGTTTTATACCTGAAACTATGTTTTTATATGTATGATTATCCAACCTATTAAGTAAAGTATTAAACTTCAATTCAATATCTGATATATCAACTCCTGTTTGTTTTGTATATGTTATATAATAATGTATTGTTGACAGCAAATAGTCGACAAACTCCTTATCCTTATTGTAATACAATGTTACATATTTATCAAGCCTTATTAATAGATTTAACACTTTTTTTTGCCCAAATCCCTTTCGGGGATTTCTCATTGAAAGTCCTTTTTCAATAGTATGATTCTCACGCAACAGAGTATATTGCATCTTCGCTATATCTCTATCTGTATTGATAGAAGCGTTATACTTAACTAGCAACTTAAAAAAATGATAAGCCTCTAACATAAATATTTTTCTAAGGTAATATTTCTCAAGGCTTTTTCTAATTAAAAGTTTTAGAGTTTTAATCATGGTATTCAGCGTCTTATAATTTGTTTAAAATAAACCATATCCTTCCACCCCCAAAACATTGCATAAATTTGAAGTTTTAGAATTTTATGATATGATGGAATAAATATATTTGAGATACATCCTGTGAAGAAGACAGTGATAACAGTAACAATTGCAGAACCAATAATTCCATACTTTGGAATGAACAGATAATTTAATATCACACACAAAAAACATCCCAAAACATTCCGTATAAAAGCCCATTTCTGAATATGCTCTATAATAATAATCTGCCCTCCAGCAGCAGACAATGCCATACCTACAGCTTTAAATGCCATAATTTGTAATACAGGTATAGCCAATGCATATTTTTCACCATAGGTATAAATTATCATCCAATAAGCAGATAGTGAAATGGCAAGTGCCATTAGCAGTGATACCCATGTCGTTATACCTACAAAAGTACGTTTCTTTCGAGCTTTGTAATCTCCTTAAATGTCTTTACCTTGTAGATATCTCCATCCTTCTCAAAATTGTCAAGCTTTGCCTTTGCAGCCAATGTATAATCTCCGAAGCTGAGCTTTCCGTTTTCCTCAGTACGGATTAATTCACTTATTACAGCCATTTTTATCCTCCCGTAGCTATATTGATATATTAATTATAAATCCAATTCTACTCAACAGTCAATGAAATTTGTTTGTTTTTCGTAGAAATTATTACCTTATTGCCGCGCTTAATTTTGCCGGTAATAATATCCTCTGACATACGGTCTTCAATCTCCTCCTGAAGTTTTCGTTTAAGAGGTCTTGCGCCATATTTTCTATCATAGGCTTTGTCCACGATAAAGGATTTTGCACTGTCGCGCACTGTGAGCTCTATATCAAGCTGTTCTTTACAGCGTTTCTTAAGCTCCTTTACAAGAAGTGTCACTATATGCTTCATGTCATCCTTGTTGAGAGCTCTAAATACAATAGTCTCGTCGATTCGGTTCAAAAACTCAGGTTTAAATATACGGCGGACCTCCTCCATGACACTGTTCTTCATACGCTCGTGATCCTGCTTTTCATCCTCACCAGCGCCAAAGCCAAGGCGCTTTGGTTCTATAATAGAAGAAGCTCCTGCATTTGATGTCATGATGATTATTGTATTCTTGAAATCAACCGTGCGCCCCTGTGAATCAGTGATTCTACCATCATCAAGCACCTGTAAAAGTATATTGAACACATCAGGATGTGCTTTTTCTATCTCATCAAACAGTATAACAGAAAAAGGATTGCGTCTGACCTTCTCTGAGAGCTGTCCGCCCTCCTCATGGCCCACATATCCCGGTGGTGAACCAATCATCTTTGAAACACTATGCTTTTCCATGTACTCTGACATGTCAACACGTATCATGGCATCTTCTTTGCCAAAGACAGCCTCAGCAAGCGCCTTTGACACCTCCGTCTTACCTACTCCTGTCGGTCCCAAAAACAGGAATGAGCCAATCGGCTTCTTAGGATCCTTTAAACCAACACGGCCTCGTCTGACTGCCTTTGCGACAGCAGAAACAGCCTCCTCCTGTCCTATTACACGCTTGTGAAGTATCTGTTCAAGTTTTGCAAGTCGTCCTGCCTCTGACTCTGTAAGCTTATTTACAGGTATTTTGGTCCATCCCGATACTACATCCGCTATCTCATTTTCGCCGACTACAGGCTGATTTTTGGCTCCTGCGCGACGGTTCTTTCTGATAAGCTTCTGCTGTTTATTTTCAAGCCCTTCCTTTTCTGACATAAGCGCGCCGGCAGCTGCGAGATCTCCTTTCGACAAAGCATTTTCCACCCGGTTCTGCTTATCTGTTATCTCTTTTTTCAGAGCAAGCAACTCGTCAGATGATGTCAGATTCTTAAGCCTTATCCTGGCTGCCGCTTCATCCATCAGGTCTATCGCCTTATCAGGTAAAAATCTGTCATTTATATATCGTGCAGAAAGGTTTACTGCTGCTTTCACACCCTCATCTGTTATGATGACACCATGATGCTTTTCATAGAGTCCCTTTAATCCTGTGAGTATCTCTATTGTCTCATCTACACCAGGCTCCTCAACCATCACCGGCTGGAAACGGCGCTCAAGCGCAGCATCCTTTTCCACGTATTTGCGGTACTCTTCTATGGTAGTGGCGCCGATTACCTGTACCTCGCCTCTGGCAAGCGCAGGCTTTAATATGTTAGATGCATCTAACGAGCCTTCTGCTCCTCCTGCACCTATTATAGTGTGAAGCTCATCAATGAAAAGCAGTACATTTTTGGCATTTGAAACCTCGCTTATCACCTTCTTGATACGCTCCTCAAACTCACCACGATACTTTGATTTGGCTACAAGCCCGGACATATCAAGTGAAACCAGTCTCTTTCCCAAAAGAATATCCGGAACATTGCCACTGACTATATCCTGCGCAAGTCCTTCTACTATAGCGGTCTTGCCCACTCCCGGCTCTCCAATCAGACATGGATTGTTTTTGCCACGGCGGCAAAGTATCTGGATAACGCGCTCCATCTCCTTTTTTCTGCCTATAACAGGGTCAAGAAGCCCTGCCTCTGCCATATCTGTCAAATCTCTGGAATACTGATCTAATACAGGAGTCGCAGAATTGTATGATGTACTGTAGCTTTTCATCAGATCCCTGTATGCAGACGGATCCTCACCCATCGCACCAAGAATATCTATAAACATCTTCTGACTGTTAACACCCATGGTGTTTAAAAGTCTTGCAGCTGCACAGTCTCCCTGCAGTACTATAGCCATCAGCAAGTGTTCTGTACCTATCTCATTGCACTCAAATCTATCGGCTTCCTCCGATGCACGCTCCAATACTCTCTGTGTCCTTGGTGAATAGCCATCCCTGTCCATCACTTCGATGTTATCCCCCGGTGAAATCAGGTCTTCAATCATCGAAATAAGCTTATCATATTCCACATTGCAGGCTGTTAGAACCTCAGCTGCCACACCGGTGCCCTCTTTTATAAGGCCGGCCAGTATGTGCTCTGTTCCAACATAGCTGTAATTCATTTTCTTTGATATACGTGCAGCCAAATCTATTGCTTTTTTAGCCTTACTTGTATATGGTTTCAAGTCATATCCTCCAGTCATATTCACTAATTTAAGTCGATGAACTGCAAATCATCATCCTCGCTGTCATCTTCATTATCATCCTTTGCACTGCTGTCTATAGTCTCAGACGGCTTATTTCCATCATTGACAAAGCCATCAAGTGCCATTTGAAGCTGATTCTTTAAAGCATCCTCATCAGCATCGTTTTCTGTGTCAGAAACGTTTTCCTGCCTTGAATCGTCTTTTAAATCAAACTCAGAGTTTTCATTCTCAACAGCTTTCTTAGAATCAGGTGTAATTTCTACGGTTCTTCCGACATAGGATGCATTTGATATATTTTCATCCGTAGCCATCTTTTGCTCATCTGCAGCACCTTCCGCTGTTTCTTCTGCGACTTCATCTGCCGGCTCTTCTACAGCTTCATCTGCTGTTTCTTCTGCAGCTTCATCCACCGACTCTTCTGCAGCTTCTTCTTCCACTTCATCTAACGACTCTTCTGTAACCTCTTCTTCCGGCTCATCTGCTATCTCGTCCGCAGTTTCATCAGTTGTTTCTTCCAAAGCTTCATTTGATACATCTTCTGCTGCATCATCTACATCATCATCGTCATCATGATAGTCCATTGCCTTATATTTTCTGTTTTTCACAGCTGATACAATAAGCAACAGTAACAGAATAATGATAATAAGAACCAGTATTGCAGCTAAAACAAGATATTTATTGGCAATTCCCGGAACAAGCTCACTCTTTACCGCATCGTTTTCCTCCTGTGCCACTGTAGGTGTGCTGAGCTCGGTCCTCATATATGTGCCATCTACGCTATCATATGTGTACCAGCCACTCTCACCATTGTCATTCATGGCATATACGAGGTAAAAATCCTTTGTCTGATCATCGGTTTTTTCGGCTTTGGTCTGGTAGGCTGTTGCCACACCCTTGCCCTCTATGGAGAGCGATATCTCATTATATCCCTCAGGTACATCATCCACCTTAGGCAGTAAAACCACTATAAAATGCGACTCTGAATTGATACGGACAAACTCATATGCTGCATTCTGTGCTGCATCATATACAAAAAGTCCATTGCCGCTTTCCGACTGTAAATACACAAGCGTGATATCGCCGAAGGTGCCATGAAGGGTATTGTATTCAAGTCCGTCAATCACTGTCTTTGAGTGCTCAAAGCCTTCAGGAACAACATCCTCCGGAATGTCATTTACCATAGTCCACTCTGTGCCATTTATATCAAACTTCTTCCAGTTATCCTGCTTATCTGCATTCTCCGGATCATCCTCGGCTCTTCTGGTAACAACTATATTGTATGTGCTTGTGCTGCCGTCCTCTGCTGTCACAACAACGCTGACCGTATTCTCTCCAACCTCAAGTGAATCATTGCCTGTGACCGATGTCACACTCGCCTTGGAATCAGCCGGATTTGCTGTAACCGCAAGGCTTGAACAGCTGTAATCTACTGTAGCTGTGTAATCCTTTGTCGCAGCAGAAAACTCAGGGGAAAGCATACCTGCTGAGATAACAAGCGAACCAAGAGATGCGTTTGAGGATTTCTTTTCCTCTTTGTTTTCATTATCTTTATTTGCATTGTTGTCATTGCCGGTATTGCTGCCGGAATTGTCCTTGTTATCCTTGTTGCTGTTTGAATCATTGTTTGATGAAGCACTTTTTACCGTCACCTTCGTGCTGGCACCGGTAATTGTACCTCCGGCATCGTTACCCTCTGCATCTCCTACAACTGTACAATATGCCTTTATAGTGCAGCTTCCTGCAGCCTTCGCCGTAAATGAAAATGACTGCGATGTGGGATATCCTGCGGCGTCACCAATATTGGCCACACCATCTCCTCCGTTACTCAGTACTCCCTCGTCAGAGCTTGAGATAACTACAGTACCAAAATATCCGGACGGCATGGAAACAGTCACCTTAACTGTTTTTCCAACAGCTACAGAGCTTGAGCTGACACTGAGACCAAGTCCCTGCGCATATACATGCTCGGCAGGTGTGAAAACAAGCATCACTGCCACAACAAGTGATAATATACATCCAAATAATTTCTTCATATCTTTCCTCACATTTCTAATTCTGCGATATCTTTGATTTGCCCAGTATGTGTCTGTTCATGATTATCATATCAAGGGCATTTCCACCATCACCCTTTCTGTTAGCATCAGCTGCCTCCAGATAAGCACCTGTGAGTGTTCCCTTTCCTAAGATATGTCTGTTGAGCTTAATCATATCAAGAGCATTTACAGCACCATCACCATTGATATCTCCATATATAACAATATCGTATGTCTTTTTCAGATTACCTGAAGCATCATAAACAGCCACTTTATTGCCTGTTGCAATCTTTCCGCTGTTTTCTGAGCCTGAGCTTGTCAAAAGCTTTACAGTACCTGATGCTGATACTGCTATATTCTTCACAAAATCAGCTGCACCGGTTCCAGGCTCAATGCCTGTAATATAAGTACCTATACTGTATTTACCTGATGTTATGTTTACATCTGTATTATTTTGGTTATTATTGTTCTGATTATTATTGCCACCTGCATTATTTGCAGATGCCGCCTGCCTGTTTATATTGATAGTGTATGTTCTTGTATCACCGCTTTGCGACTTGCATTTTACCTTAATTGTATTATTTCCGACAGCAAGCGAATAGCTTCCTGTGCCTGAAACACCACTGTTTCCTGAAACTGCATCTGCCGAAACAGTCACTGAGCTTATAGCATTTGAAACAACTGCTGAATAGCTTGTTGTCGCTCCATTGAAGGCCGGTGTGAGTGTTACACCACTTATCGCAAGCGACTGCAGATAGTTATTGGTATCGCCAGCTTTATCGAAGCCCACTGCTGACGATGGCATATTGTTGTATACAGGTATTTTAAATACAAAAGCCTGATTCTTGTCTGAATATCCTTTAGCCAGACTCTGTCCCTCAGTAAGAGCCGCTGTGGCATTGCCCATGTACTGATGGAAATACAGCGAGCTTGTATTTACTACATTAAACTTCTCAAAATACAGTGTATTTTGACCCTTATTTATATAATTGCTGCCCACCTTTACAGCTCCGCCGCTTATGGACTTTACTCTTGTATTCCAGCCCTGCTTCTTGGCAAAAGACAGACCATTTTTATAAATCTTATCCTTCGTGTTTCCGGTTGCACTAAAATTAAAATAATTATAATATCCTTCGTATCCGGAATATGTACCCGAAATAAGAGGGCTCGTTCCCTTTTGTCCCTGCTCCTGCTTTATGCGCGATGCTATATGGTATGCACTTACTCCACTACTCTTTGCCACATCCATGAATGTGCTTGCATAATTGATTTTCTCACCATTGTTGGAATAGGTCTTTGTTCCCTCCATAAATGTGCCTTTTACTATGGACTGAACACCTGCAAGCGCCTCATTCGGACTGTATGCAAGGCTTTGGAACTGGAAAATATTGGTCTCATCAAGGAAGTTCCTTGGATCCATGAGATAAGCAATATAAGCACTGCTTGCTGACACCCAGCCCGGCTCATACTCAACCCACGTATTTGTTGACCAGTTATATGCTCCGGCAGCTGTGGATTTCTTGGCATTGTCTGCTGATTTGGATACCAGGTTAAGTCCGTTTACACTTTCATTTTCAATCACCGTATCCCAATTCAAACCTGTATTTACAGCCTCAAATGTCCAGCCTGGATACTTATTGTGAAGAGCTGTAAGGTTTGGAATATAGCTGTCAGGAAAGCCTGCATTCTTCATAGCCGTGACAAAATCAGTATTGTCTCCGCTATTATTGTATGTCACCTTTATGTATGTACTGATAGTCCAGCCCGTAAATGCCTTGCCGTTTAAAGTACCCTTGACATTGTACCAGACCACACCGTTTACCCTGGTCTCTCCAATTATGTCAACCTGATGGTTCCAGTTGAGTGAGACAACCTTGGTAGTGCCGGATGTGCCTGCTGCATTGCGGACATACACATTGCCACCTGTAATCGTACCTGTAGCATATGCTCCCGATGCGGTTGCAAGGGCAAGCTGCTCCTCATTATTCTGCTGTATGGCATCCGCATTGCCGGTGTCTGCCGAAGCATCCCCTGTCTGCGCATTGTCTGATGCAGCTGTGCCGGTACCTGCTGATACAAAATCATACCTGATATAGCTTACACACTCCTCGTTATTTGCTGCCAGATTGTACTTTGCCTTGTACCACACCTTGCCGTCTGCACCTGTGGTCTGCTCAAGAATAGTAATATCCTTGCCGTTTGAAAGCTTGTGCTCCAGCTCATACTCTGTTCCCGGTCCGCTTCTCGCCGCTACCCAGTATCTCTCATCACACACAACCTTAGCCGCCTGATCCGCATAGACTGCTATGCTGCTGTATGGTGCCAGGTCACATGCGGCTAATGACAATGTTACGACAGAGGCTGCCAGAAATTTATTTATCTTTATCATCAAATCCCATCTTTCTTATGTGCATTGTTTACATTAATCCATTATCCATTTAATTATAATAGAATATGACCTTTGTATCAATGTATTCGGCAGAAATTTATTATTTTTTTATTAATGATAAAAAAATCCCTGAAACGTGCAGCTCATGCTTACGTTTCAGGGAGTTGCCTGATTCATATTCTGCTTATTCTTACTGTCTCCTGTAGCTTTTCTAGCTGAACAGGGATTTTATCTTATCCCATAAATCCATGAAAAAGTTACCAATCTTTTCCCAGAAGCCCGGGTCATTTATCTTATCGCCAAGCTTTGATGCCCAGTCCTGTGCCTGGTCGATGACTGAATCCCAGTCGATATTGGCATCCTTAAGCTTCATAAGAAGCGATGTCAGCTTTGCAATATCATCATCAGAAAGCTTCAGGTCGTAATCCTTTGCAGCCTCCTTTATCGCATCCTTTATCTGGCTCTCATCCTTGAGCCTTCCATCGGCAAGCTGCTTCTTTAGGTCTGCAATCATTGCCTCTATATCCTGCGAATCGCCGTCAATGCTCTTGTTGAGCTCTCCTGTTGTGACAAGCTCATCCATCGCTGCGTCTGTCACCTTGTCGTCAAGCTTCTTGCCTGTCATCTCCTCGTATGCCTTTAGTGTGCCTACAAGTGCTGCCGTTCCGGAAATAGGGAAAGGTCCTGCGACTATGATTTTAGCATCAGCTATGCCGGCTGTGGCAAGCGCATTCTTGTACATTCCTACCGTACAGTAATTGATATTGTGTGTGGAAACACTAAGACCCGCACCCTTTTTATCCTCTGTAATGAGTACTGAGGAAAGTGACCTTGTGCCAATCTCGCTCTTGCTGATGTATGAATCGAGGTACTTGTGCTCCTCATCATTATTTACATAGACCACATCGTAATTGTCCAGATCAGTGAGCTCGATTCCCATAAATCCAAGCACTGTCGCTCTCTGATCCGGTGTGAGGTCTGCTCCAAGACTTAAGTATGGCTTATCATTTTTGCTGATGGTCACCTTGTCGTTTGCCTCACTGCCGGCTGTCGTTGTGCTGTCTGCAGTACTGTCTGTGTTACTCTTATCAGCTGCGTCACTGCTGTCACTGCCTGATACATCAACGCTTGAAACTGTATCAGTCTGCGTAGCTGTCTCTGTTGCAAATACAGCCGGATTCATTGTAAACAGTGTCACCGCAGCAAGCACGCTACATACAATACTCTTTGCTTTTTTCTTTATTAATCTAATCATTTTTCCTCCAATCTACTGCTCTATATCATACGAAATTGTAAAGTTGCTTCCGTCGAAGCTGACATCTGCCATGCTTCCGCATACCACAGGCATCATCGGCGACATATGACCTATATCCAGATCCATGATGATTGGCACATTAAACTCTCTAAGCAGTGATGAAAGCGCCTGTCTGTGGTCTATGCCAAACATTTCCTCTCCAAAGTGCGCCGGGCGTCCGATAAGAAAGCCCTTTACATTTGAAAACCATCCTGCATTTTTCATCTGCCACATAGCCCTTCTCATGCCCATCACATTAAGGTCACATGCCTCAAGGAACCATATGATACCATCATCACTGTAGCGCTCATTAAATTCCCTTACATGGTCAAACGATGTACCAAGCAGATTGATAAGACAATCCATGCAGCCACCAAGCAGCCTGCCTCTCATGGTAAGCCTGCTTTCCTTTGCCACCGTGGGAATAGAGCTGATGCACGACTTTTCAGTCAGGTTGTAGCCCACAAACGGAGCATTCTCATCCTTTATCGATTCCTTCTCCCACATAGGGTAATTGGTAAATGAAAGCTTCCTGCCACAAAGCAGATTAAATGCATCGGTAAGTGACTCATGCCACACCTCCATGCCAAAGCTGCCCGCACACGGCCCGTAAATACCTGCTGTATCTGCAATAGTAGCCTCCAAAAATGTGAAATTCGTGTTGTCGGAATAGCCCATGTACCATTTAGGCTTTGACTGCTTCACGCGCTCAAAATCAATATAAGGCACTACCTCGCACATCAGCTCGCCACCACCACAGGATATAAGCACATCACTGTCAGCAGAAACATAGCTCTCGTTCAGCTCTTCTGCGCACTTCTTAGGTGTATTGCTGATACCTATGCCACTGTCGCACCTGCAGTTAGGTCCCTCTATCGTCTTATAACCCATGCTGTGAAACCTTTTAATGGCATTGTCAAAGGCACTCCTGTACGGCTCTGTTGTACAGCCCATCGAAGGCGCCACAAAGCCTATTGTTCCTCTATCCTTTAGAAATTCAGGGTATCTCATGTTTCTATCATCCTATCACTATTATTTACATATCTAAGCTTCTGTCTGAAGTAAAATATGTAGGATTTTATCATTTCTGTCAAGGTCATTTTACTGTCATAATTAAATGTCGTCGTGTACTGCACATGCTGTCTGTTGCACCAGTTGTATATATCATGCAGACTTATCGAATCAACATTCTTCATATTGTTCATAAACACCTTAACCTTTGAAAGCTCATCCTCACTGTCAATGTATAGATGAAAGATAGTATTCGGACATTCAATTATTATCTGCTGTTCTTCTATATTTTTCATCACTGTATCCTCTATTGAATGATGTATCCTGTGTGATTAAAAACATTATCGTCTGTCACACCGGGATGTGAGTAATAACAAAATATCGTAACTGTTCAGTACCTTCACAGCTAAAAAATATCACATAACCATAGTACTACACCGGCGTCACAAAATCCAGTCATTTTTGCCTGCCAATTCTTACTATTTTATTAAGAAAAACGGTAAATATTATACTCCCTCACAGTCAAATGCCGGAATGAAGCTGTCCTTTGCCACGTCACCCTCCTGTATAAATGCATTCGTGATTCCTATTTCGAGGGCATAGTCAACAAGCCTTTCATACTCTCTCCTTGTCACTGTGCGGTTTATCTCAGGATAATCCTTTAGTGCAATCGGCGTAAACTGGCTCATCATGCTTATATATACGTGATCATGATATGTATCATACAGGTACTTAAGTACAGCCTTTGCATCATTCACATGTCCCGGCAGTAGAAGCTGTCGCACAATAACTCCCTTTTGTATGAGTCCTGTCGCATCGTCAATCACGACATCCGGCTGCTGCCTGACCATCTCTGAAAGCGCCTGCTTTGCGACAGACGGATAATCTTTTGCCCTTGAATACCTTGCCGAAAGCGTACTGTCCATATATTTAAAATCCGGAAGATACACATCCACTATACCCTCAAGCAGCTTTAGCTCTGTCACATTTTCATATCCGCTCGTATTGTATATAATAGGAAGCTTCATGCCGCGGCTTTTTGCATCGTTTACCGCCCACACTATATCAGGGATATACTGCCCCGGTGTGACCAGATTGATATTATTTGCGCCTTTGTCAGCAAGTTCCATAAAGATATCACTCAGCCTCTCTTTACTGATCACCTTTCCCGCTTTTCCGTCAGAAATCTCCCTGTTCTGGCAGAACACGCAGTGCAGGCTGCAGCCTGAGAAAAAAACTGCCCCGCTTCCTCTTTTTCCTGATATGCACGGCTCCTCCCAGTAATGAAGCGCTGCTCGCGCCACCTTTATTTCAGATGAAACGCCACATACGCCTGTTTGTCCGGTGCTTCTGTTTATGCCACATTTTCTGGGACACAATAAGCAATTCTCGTATTTATTCATATTTTTCATTTTAACCCTTGCTAAAAATAATGTTTGATACTACAATCTATATGATTAAAGGGTCAAAAGGTATCATCGATGCATGCTTGCATGCAATTCGATGTACACCTTAGTGACCCGCACTACACCGAAAAAATAGCAATTTGCTGCGGGGACGCAGGAAATTAGCGGATTTCGAGGTGTAGTCAGATTACGGTGTAGTAATCTGATTAATCATCATTTTAAATTATATCATAACTATTCTTACAGAAGAGAATAGTTAAAATACACAATAAGGAGATTACAATGAATCAGTCAAACTGTATCGTCGCCCAGTCAGGCGGCCCAACTGTTGCAATCAACGCAAGCCTTGCAGGAGTCATCGCAGGAGTAAAAAGCTCTGAGAAATACGATATCTGCTATGGCGCCGTAAACGGAATACTCGGCATATTAAATGAGAATTATCTCAATCTGTCAGATATTTTTGCAGATGATGCTAATCTTGAAAAGCTTAAGACCACACCTGCCATGTATCTTGGCTCATGCCGCCACAAGCTCCCTGATTACAAGGATGATGATTCACCATATGTATACATCTTCCACCAGTTCGATAAGCTTTCTATAAAAGCTTTCTTTTACATCGGTGGAAATGATTCGATGGATACCGTATTAAAGTTATCCGATTATGCAAAAAAAATCAACAGTGATGTGAAAATTATAGGGATTCCAAAGACCATTGACAATGATCTGTGCATGACAGACCACACTCCGGGATTTGGCTCTGCCGCCAAATATATCGCATCAAGCATGCTTGAGATAGCCCATGATACCTTTATCTATGCTGTTAAGAGTGTGACAATCGTTGAAATCATGGGACGTGACGCAGGATGGCTCACTGCCGCTTCCGCTCTCGCACGTAATGAGTACAATACAGCGCCTCAGTTCATCTATCTGCCTGAGGTGGATTTCGACAAGGACAAATTTGTTGCCGATATAAAAGAAGCCCTTACGCACACTAACAATGTAATAGTTGCCGTATCTGAAGGAATACATGACGCAGACGGCTCATACATTACATCATCAAAGGCCGCATGTGACCAGTTCGGACACCAGCAGCTAAGCGGTGCCGGAAAAGCTCTTGAGTTCATCGTAAAGGAAAACATCGGTGTCAAGGTGCGCTCTGTAGAGGTAAATGTGCTCCAGCGCTGTGCCTCACATCTTGCATCATTAACCGATATCGAGGAATCTTTTGCTCAGGGTAAAAAGGGTGTCACTATTGCAGCAGAGGGTGTGACCGCATCAATGGTATGCCTGAAACGCATCTCAAATAATCCTTATCAGGTGGAATACACATATTCTGCTATCAAGGATATCGCAAACGAGGCCAAGTCTGTGCCAAGAGAGTGGATCAATGATGCGGGCAATGATGTGAAGCCTGAACTTATCGAATACTTAAAACCACTTATTCAGGGAGAAACCGCTGTAGCCTACAAGAATGGTCTGCCTGACTATATGGATGTGTCACATCTTCACAAATGTAACTGATTTTAGCTGCCGCCTACACCCCCGGTGTGGGCAGCAACAGCATATCTCCAAGGAGGTCGATTTACATGAAGAAAAAAGTGCTTATAACCTGCGCCGTTGTGCTTGGTGTGCTTTTGGCTGTTTATCTTGGCTTTGCCTTTTATTTTAGCAGCCACTATCTGTTCAACACAAAGATTAACTCTGTAAAATACGCAGGGAAAACTGCAAAAGAGGCATTAGAAAAAAATACAGTCCTAAGCCGCGACTATCTGCTCACAATCACTGATAGAAAAGGCAACAGCTTTTCACTTAAGGGACCTGATTTTTCCTATGAATATGTCTCAAACGGTGACGAGGAGCAAATCCTAAAAAGCCAGAATGCTTTTACATGGCCTGTCAGTCTCTTCAAAGCTCAAAACTATACTCTAAAGGGTTCGTCCAAATATGACGATGCCACTTTGGCTGAAAAGCTCAAGGCTCTTGATATTTTCAGTGATGACTACATTGAAAATCCGGAGGATGCCCACATCGAGATAAAAGACGGCAAATACGATGTGATTGAAGAGAAAAAAGGCTGCAAGCCGATATATGACAGCATCCTTGCCGAAGTAAAGGACGCCCTGGACAATGAGCTTCCAAAGCTTAGCTTAAGTGATGACTGTTATGAAGCTCCAA
>ERZ773112.1215-NODE-1215-length-15078-cov-8.564934_pt1 | contig 15078 bp, 12 predicted proteins | sample MGYA00580566_ERZ773112 | MGnify/ENA primary metagenome ERZ773112 (study PRJEB29015, sample SAMEA2737842) | human gut metagenome | biome: human gut; feature: human-associated habitat; material: faeces | place: China | collected 2012 ... | reverse complement strand
AAGGCGGAACAATGTTCAGGCCTCCGCGCTTGCGGGTCAGGTCCCATTCACGGCCTGCGCCCAGGTGGTCCATCAGGGAATGATAGTTTTTACGGACGATGACCGAAACATTATCCACACCGGCGTTTGCCATGTTGGACAGAACAAAGTCGATCATGCGGTAACGCCCTGCGAACGGGATGGAGGCCATTGTGCGCTCCGCTACCAGTTCGGGGACAAGGTTATCATAAGAGTTTGCAAAAATGACGCCCAGTGCGTTTGCGTTGCTGCTTACCATTGTTCCTCACCATCCTTTACATCATTGGAAATCATTGCCTTGGGGCCAACCGTTGCGCCCTTGCCGATCTTGACACCGGAGCCAATCGTTGCAACATCGCCGGGTTCGGTAATATTCAGGCCGCTTTCCGGCATTTTGCCCACGGTAGCACCCTCTTCGATGGTGACATTTTCGGCCACGATGCAGTGTTCGACCTTTGCGCCAGCCTTGATGACAGTGCCGCCCATAACAACGGCTGCTTCAACAGTGGCGCCCTTTTCGACCACAACGCCGGGGAACAGGATGGAGTTTTTAACGGTGCCGTCAACCTGGCAGCCTTCGGTGATCATCGAGTTCACGATGTCAGCGTCCGTACCAATGCGCTGGCAGGGGCGGCCGGAGTTGCGGGAGTAGATCTTCCAGTTTTCATCAAACAGGTTGATGCCGGAATGGGTCGGATCCAGAACCTCCATGTTGGCCTGCCACAGGCTGGAGATGGTTCCGACATCCTTCCAATAGCCGCTGAAACGGTAAGCGTACATGCGGCGGTTATCACGCAACAGTGCGGGAATGACATTCTTGCCGAAGTCGTTCTCACTGTTGGGATCGTTTTCGTCCTCGGTGAGGTACTTCTTCAGGATATCCCAGTTGAAGATATAAATGCCCATGGAAGCCAGGTTGCTCTTGGGGTTCTTCGGCTTTTCCTGGAATTCGCTGATGCGGTCATTCTCGTCCGTAACCATCAGACCAAAGCGCGGGGCTTCGCTCCAAGGCACTTCCATAACGGCAACCGAGAACTCGGCGTTCTTCTCTTTGTGGAAGCGCAGGAAATCAGCGTAATCCTGCTTGCAGATCTGGTCGCCGGACAGGATGATGACGTACTCCGGATCATAGCTGTCGATGAAGCTGATGTTCTGGTAGATGGCGTTTGCAGTGCCCTTGTACCAGTCGGTGCCCTTTGCCTGCTCGTAGGGGGGCAGGGTGTGCACGCCGCCGTACAGGCGGTCCAGATCCCAAGGCTGGCCGTTGCCGATGTACTCGTTCAGCTTCTGGGGCTGATACTGGGTTGCGATGCCCACAGTATCAATGTTGGAGTTGACGCAGTTGGACAGCGGGAAGTCCACGATGCGGTATTTGCCGCCGAACCCCACTGCAGGTTTTGCCGTTTTCTGTGTCAGCGCGTACAAGCGCGAGCCACGTCCGCCGGCAAGGATCATTGCCACAATTTCTTTTGCCATAGCTTTATTCTCCCCTTTAACATTAACATTTCCGTTGTTCGGAAATGAGCGTCAACATGTGCGGTATGGGTCGGCCGAAGTGCCGGGTCATTCCTTGGGCTCCTTCGGTTTGCGGGTGCGTTTTGCGGGTGCTTTTTCCGCCTTGGGTTCTGCCTCTGCCTTGGGCTTGCGGCCGCACTTTTTGGGTGCTTCCTCGGCCTTTTCCGGCTCAGCCTTTGCCTTGCGGGCGGTCTTTTTCACCGGTTTTTCCTCTGCAGCGGCAGCTTCTGCCTTGGGCTTGCGGCCCGGCTTCTTTACCACCTTTGCTGCAGCTTTCTCCGCAGCGGTCTTTGCCTTTTTGGCTGCGGTCTTTTTTCCCGCCTTATCGGTCTTGTCCGCTGCGGCCTTGCGGGTGCGCTTGGCGGGCACTTCAAAATACAGGGTGCTCATGGGCGGCAGGGTGATGGTAATGCTCTGCTCAAAGCCATGCAGGGGCTTCTTGTGGGTGCGCACGGACTTGTTATGGACCGCGCCGGAACCGCCGAAGGCCTCGTCATCGCTGTTCAGCACTTCCTTGTATGTACCTGCCACCGGTGCGCCCAGGGTATAGCCCTCGCGCAGGACGGGGTTGAAGTTGCAGACCACCAGGATCTGCTTGCCGTTTGCGTCCTTGCGCAGGAAGGCGACCACGCTCTGCTTGGAGTCATCGGGCACGATCCACTGGAAGCCCTCCCAGCTGTAATCAATCTGCCAGAAGGCGGGGTGCTCTTTATAGAAGGCGTTCAGGGTCTTGACGTAGTTCTGCAGCTCGGTGTGCTTGTCGTAGTCCAGCAGCATCCAATCCAGCTGCTTTTCCTCGTTCCACTCCGTGAACTGGCCAAACTCCTGCCCCATGAACAGCAGCTTCTTGCCGGGGTGGGCCATCATGTAGCCGAAGAAGGTGCGCAGGTTGGCAAACTTAGCATCGTACTCGCCCGGCATCTTGTTGATCAGGCTGCCCTTGCCGTGCACCACTTCATCGTGGCTGATGGGCAGCACAAAGTTTTCGCTGAAGGCATAGAAGAAGCTGAAGGTGACCTTGTTGTGGTTGCCCGCGCGGAAGAGCGGGTCGGTCTTCATGTAGCTGAGCATGTCGTTCATCCAGCCCATGTTCCACTTGAAGTTGAAGCCCAGGCCGCCGTCGCTGGCCGGTTTGGTGACCATGGGCCATGCGGTGGACTCCTCCGCGATCATGCACTTGTGGGGGTGGCGGCCCAGAACCGTATCGTTCAGCTTGCGCAGGAAAGCAACTGCTTCCAGGTTCTCCTTGCCGCCATTCTTATTGGGCTCCCATTCGCCCTGCTTGCGGTTGTAATCCAGATACAGCATGGAGGCCACGGCATCCACGCGCAGACCATCGATGTGGTACTGCTCCAGCCAGTACAGTGCGCTGGAAATGAGGAAGCTCTGCACCTCGTTGCGGCCAAAATCGAACACCATGGTGCCCCACTCCTTGTGCTCGCCGCGCTTGGGGTTGGGGTCCTCGTAGCAGGCCTCGCCGTCAAAATTGTACAGGCCGAACTGATCCTTGGGGAAGTGGGCGGGCACCCAGTCCATGATGACGCCAATGCCTGCGGCGTGCATCTTATCCACGAAGGCCATAAAATCTTTGGGGGTGCCGTAGCGGCTAGTGGGTGCAAAATAGCCGGTGACCTGATAGCCCCAGCTGCCGTCAAACGGATATTCCATCACCGGCAGCAGCTCTACATGGGTGTAGCCCATATCCTTGATGTACGGGATCAGCTCGTCCGCCAGCTCGGAGTAGTTGTAGGGCTTGCCGCCCTCCTTCATCTTCCAGCTGCCGGCGTGCATCTCGTAGATATTCATCGGGCCGTTGATCACGTCTGCCTTTTTCTGCGCGGTCTGCCATGCGGCGTCGTGCCATGCAAAGCCGGACAGATCGTAGACCTTGCTGCCGTTGGACGGCCGGGTCTCGGCGTGGAAGGCGTAGGGATCGGCCTTGTAAACAAGGTCGCCTGCACGGGTGGTCACGCAATATTTATAAACATCGTATTCCTTCATGCCGGGAATGAACAATTCCCACACGGAATCGCCATCCACCTTGTGCATGGGATGGCTGCCGGGCTTCCAGCTGTTGAAGTCGCCCACAACACTGATGGCTACGGCGTGCGGTGCCCATACGCGGAACACAACGCCGGACTCCCCGACCCGTGTTTCCAGATGTGCGCCGAAGTAGCGGTAAGCCTCGCAGTTGTTGCCCTGCTTGAACAGGTACACCGGCAGGTCCGATGTGTTGCTCTGAATCTTTTCTTCGGTCGGTTTCATAAACTGCTCCTCCCCGTGCGGAAGCCGAAAGCAGCATCCGCAGCTTTGTACTCTTTTATATTAAAAGGTTTTTACCATTTTTGCAAGACTTTTTGTCCAAAATTCAAATACAATTACCACAAATTTTCTGGACTTCTCTGTATGTTGTGGGCATACCATCCAAAATTTGCAGCTCGACATCGTGTAAACTGCTCATTTGACAAACGGTTTCAGCGAAAGCGTTGCGAAAAAGAGGAAAGGGTTTCGGCCAGGGTCCCTTCCTGTGAAAATGAAGCACCGGAACGTCCGCAGACGCTCCGGTGCTCCGAAATAAAAAAGTTTTTCCGCTCACATCAAAAGAGACCGCTGCACAGTTTGTACAGCGGTCTCTTTGCGTGGTTATTGTGTTTTGTTTACAGCTCAGCCTACAACGTAGACATTGACCTGAATGGCGCCGTTGATAACGCTTTCGGCGTAGGTCTCGTAGAACAGGTCTACAAGGATCTGCCCCTTCTGGACGGCGATGCCGGTGTCGGTGGCTACGGCGTAGCCGTAGACGAACTTGCCATCGGTGGAGGTGATGTAGAGCTTGGTGCCGTAGGGGATCACGTCCGGGTCCACAGCCACGGTGCCATAGCCCAGACCCAAACCGGAAGAGCCCTTGCCGGTACGGGAATAGTAGCCGGTGGCCTTGCCGGTGAGCACCTTGCTATAAGAGGTGGGGGCGTTGGTGGTGCCGTCCGCGCCGGTCAGGGGGGACACCGGCGCGCCTGCGCCGTAGGTCTTGATGACGTGGTCGGTGGGCTCCACCGTGGTGGTGGTATCCACAACGGTGCTGTTTTCCAGCTCGCCGTCCACATAGCGGTCACGGGTGGTCACGGTCTGCTGACCGGCTGCGCCGTGCTGCAGGGTGGTGGTGCGGCCGGTGTTGCGGAAGTACAGGCTGGTGTAGACATACTGGGTGTCGTAGGGGATGGCCTGAGTTTCCACCCGCTCTGCGTAGTCCACGCGGTGGACCACGATCTTGCTGCCGGCGGTCACAACGTGATCCAGCGCCGGCTCGGTGTAGTCGTCCCCTTCAAGGGTGATACCGGCGCGCTCCAGTGCATCGGCTACGGTGCCGAACACCAGCTTTACAGGGTACTCCTGCCCGTCGGCGGTGATGCTGACGGAGAATGCGCGCTCGATGTTCAGGGAGGCAAGATTGCCGCTGAACGCGGTGTAGTAGACCTCATCGCCCTCCTCAGAGCGGATGCCGGAAAGGTGCATGACCTGTGCGGGGGAAGCATCGGCATCGGTCAGAAGGACCTGCCGTGCACCATTGGAGTCGGTGACGTAGGTCAGCCGCAGATTTGCAGCGGTGACGCCAAGGGTAGCCACAAGGCATACCACCATGACACAAAATGCCAGCACACGGGGAGATACTGCCTGCTTTGCGGCAGTAACTGCTTTCTTCAATTTAACGGAAGCGATACGAGACAACTCCTCTCTTTGTCGTATTTTGCGCGGCTGCGGGCAGTGCATCAACACCCCGGCCGCCCGGACTGCGGCGGCTGGGGATATAAGTGCCGCACAGTCAAATACGATGCTCTCTTCGGGTAAAAAGAATGAGCACCGTATTACAGGTTGGAATCCGCTTCGGGCAGACCACAAAACTGCCCCGGCACAGGCCGCATCTGCCCATGCCGTGCCGTACGCAGGACGGCTTTTTACTTCATCCAGATAGAATTTAAACGCTGCAACGTTCGTTGCACAAACGCTATTTTACCAGACCGTAAAGCATCTGTCAAATTTGCGTCTTGCACTTTGTTAGATTTGTAACATTATTTTTTGTGCAATTTTCACAGTGTTTCTTTTGATATTTTGGTTTTTAGGTGGTTTCCTTCTGATTTTTTCCTTTTTTCTGGGGGCAATTCGTTCATGAATTTTTAACATTTGCACCGGCTCTTTTCTCTGCGAATAAGGCCGCAGCAGCGGCCGCTGCGCCCAAAACAAGCTGCCCCACATCGCGGGTTTTGCATGGAAAACCTGCAGGGGAATTACCCGGTCCCGGCAGGGGAGAAAAGCCCGCATTTCCGGTGCCAAAACCCCGTTTAGCAAAATGCCGAAGAACAGAAAATTTCACATTTTTAGTACACACTGGATAGTTTTGCGTCCCCGGCGGTACAATCGGGACAGCAAACAGAAAAGGAGGTTTTGCATGGAGATCGAAATCCTTGAGCAGCAGTGCGGCGGCACCGAATTTGTGCCCCGGCCGCACCGGCTGCACCTTGGCGCACAGAACGCCGAGGGGGTGGACCGGCTGCAGTTCATCCTGCCCGCAGCGTGGGCGGGGTGCACCCTGGCGCTGTATCTGCGCCGCAGCGATGGGGTGCAGCTGGCCGCCATTCCGCTGGACGCCGACGACAGTGTGACGGTTGACCGCCGCCTGACCGGCAGCGTGCGGGGACAGTGGATGCTGGCCGCCATAGGCAGCGGCGGCTACACCGCCTATACCCGCCCCGGCAGCTACGATGTGTACGCCACCCTGCCTACGGACGGCGGCAGTGAGGAGCTGCCGCCCTCGGTGTACGAGCAGTTTGTGGCGCGCGTGCTGGAAAGCGCACACGCCGCAGCGGAAAGCGCCCGCCGTGCCGAGAACGGTGCGGCAGATACCGCCATGCAGGCGGCACTGGCGCAAAAGACTGCGGACAAAATTCTGGCCGACCGTACCGATGCCGAGGCCAGCGCAAAGCGGGCGAAGGCTGCCGCACTGCGGGCAGAAAGCTATGCACCCACCGGTGGGCAGGTGCTGAGCGTGAACAGCAAGGGCGGCGCGGTGCAGCTGAACGCACAGGATGTGGGGGCGGTGCCGCTCCCGGTGCAGCCTTTGCCTGGCGAGATGGTGCGCATTCTCAGCGTGGATGCCGCCACCGGCGCGGTGCAGACCGATACCACCCCGCTGCCGGACCTGCGCCCCTATGTGCGCAGCGAGACCGTGCCTACGGCGGCAACGCCCGGCGCGGTGCGGGCAGACGGGCAGTACGGCGTTGCGGTGCGGGCAGATGCCACCCTGACCACCGTGCCCGCTACGGCGGCGCAGCTGGACCGTATGACCGAGGCCTATGCGCCCCTGACCCCGGCGCTGCTGCCCTACGGCGTAAAAAAGGCGCTGACCAGTGCCGCCGGGGCAGCAGGCTGGTCGGCGCAGGAAAAGGCCGCCGCACTATTGCAGCTGGGCGCGGACGACCGGTTTTACTCCAAGGCTGAGGCAGACCGGAAATTCGGCATGGGCTACACCCTGCCGTGTGCCACCGCAGCCGTGCTGGGCGGCGTGAAGGTGGGGCGGGGCCTGACCGTGAGCGCAGACGGCACACTGGAAATGACGGCGGAAAACCTTGATACGGTGCTGGGCTTTAGCCTGGCAGAAAAACTGAATCAACTGAGAGGAGTGACGGACATGAACGGAAAGCTTGTCTACACAAGCGACGGTGCAGCGGGCAAAAGCAACAAGACGATGACTGTGCCGGACGAGGTGGATTATATTGTGGTAAGGATGGCGGTCCCTCTGGAATGTACCACGATCGCTACCACCGGCGGAGTAGCCGCAGCGGCGGCTGCGGACTACGGCTGCACCCGCATCGTGCGGGGCGGTACGGCGGTGGCCATAGTGGGCGGCGGCAACACCTACAATCTGCGGGACGGCGTTTACTGCAAGGGCGAAGCACTGGTGAAGGTGAGTTTTGCTGCGAACGGCACGGTGAACATCGGCGTGGTCGATGTAAACCTGGCGAGCAATGACAACGCTTATCCCTTCAACGTGGAGGGCTACCAGTATGTGTAAGGGCGGTGCAGCATGAATGAGATGACCATCCGGCTGGACAGAAACGGCGCGGCAGCGGTGCCCGGCGGACAGCTGCTGCTGGGGTATGCGGGCAACCGGGGCAACTACCGGCTGCGCATCGAGCAGCGGGGCGAGTGGAAGGGGCTGACCGTGTGCGCCCACTGGCACACCCCCGGCGCAAGCGCGGCTACGCTGGTGGAAAACGGAATCCTGACCGTACCGGCGGCGGTGACGGCAGTGCCCGGCGCGGGCTGCCTCACCTTTGAGGGCACGGACGGCAGCCGCACCGTGACCAGCGCTGATGTGCGGTGCAAAGTATGCGCCAACAGCGGCACGGCAGAGGGCGCGATGCCTGCCCCGGCTACGCCTGCGTGGGAGGCGCTGGTGGGGCTGCTGGGCACAGGCGGCGGCATTACCACTGCGGAAAAACAGGCGCTGCTGGCAGTGCTGCGGCTTCTGGCGGCGGGCAATGACGCAGCCATGGCAGCCTGCGACCGTCTGGCGACGCTGTGGGGCAACCCGCAGCCGCCGAAGGAGAACGTTTTTGCAGTGCTGGGGCAGGCGATCCTTGGAAAAATGATCTTAGGGAGGAACAAATGAGCTACGTAAAACAGAATTTTGTGGACGGCCAGACCCTGACGGCCGCCCAGCTGAACCACATGGAAGCAGGCATTGCCAATGCTGCCGGAACGCAGGGCGAAAAAGGCGACAAGGGAGAAAAGGGCGACCCCGGCCCGGCGGGTGCAAAAGGTGACCCGGGCGAGGGCTTTACCGCCAACGCAAAGGCGCTGCTGCTGAACCTGTTTGAAAATGCAGCCTATAAGACCGACACGATGCAGCCCACCCTGAATGCTCTGCGTGCAGAGTGGGGCGGCAGTGCACAGGAAGTTCCGGTGCAGAGCGTGAGCCTGAGCGCCGTGACCATGACCCTGAACGAGAGCGAGAGCCAGACCCTGACGGCCACCGTGCTGCCCGCGAACGCAACCGACAGGGCGGTGGTGTGGAGCGTTCTGCCTACCGGCTTTGCCACTGTGGCAAACGGCGTGGTGACAGGCATCAAAGCAGGTAACTGCACCGTGACTGCCACAGCAGGCGGTAAGAGTGCAAGCTGCGCGGTAACGGTGGAAGTAGTGGAGACAGCACAGCTGATCTACAGTCTGCCCGGCGAGACCGTGCTGACCCAGGGACTGGACACCGGCCTGAAGCTGCTGGAGCACGCCTCCACCGAGACGCCGCAATACACGATCCTAGTGGATGCGAAAGCGGGGGACGACTTTAATGCAAACACATGGCCTGCCTTCCTGCACTGCCTGACCGAGACCGGTGATACCGGCAATCTGCCCGGCTTCAACTCCACCAGCAGCCCGCTGAACAATAAGACCGAGTTTGCCTACTACAACTACGGCGGCGTGACCCTGTCAGACAGCATCGAACACCTCAAGACCCGTACGCGGTATGCAGTGCAGATCGACGGCAGAAAATATCGCGGCGGCAGTACCTACTGCCCGCTGACCGAGTGGAAAACCACAAACGGCACAATCATAGATGTGCCCCAGACCTTCCTGATCGGTGCGGCGCAGAGCGCGGACGGCAGCAAAAAGCAGCAGTTCTGGTCTGGTACGTTGTATCAGTGCAGGGTGTATAAAGGCCTGCTGAGTGACGACAAGGTGAACGATTACATCGAGAAGGGGTGGTAAAATGGAAGTGTTTGACATCAATGGTCAGATCATCAGCCCGCTGGCGGGAAAAACGCTGTACGTTGCAGGCGACAGCATCGCTTACGGCAAGAGCAGCGCAGGCGGCTACGGCAAATGTATTGCAGACAAGTACGGCATGACCCTGACCAATGAAGCGGTGGACGGCGCAACGCTGACCCCGAATATTACCGATAATGTATACGGCGGCACCCGTGGCTGCATCAGCACGGTGGTGACAAACTCCACAGCGCTTGCAAAGGCAGACTACATCCTGTTGGAGGGCGGCGTGAATGATGCCTGGAACAACGCCCCTGTGGGCACCTTGACCGATGGGTTTGCCGCTGCCTACGATGAAACGACCATGACCGGCGCACTGGAGAAGATGCTGGACGATCTGGCAACGAATCACAGCGACAAGCGCGTGGCCTATGTGTTCCCGCACGGCGGGATGTTTGCAGGCAGCGAAAACTGGTACAAGACCTATAAGCCTGCCATCCTTGCGGCGCTGAAAAAATGGGGCGTGCCCTACGTTGACATTGCGGAGACCACCCCGCCTATGGGAAAACACGGCGTCAGCGAACTGGGCGATAAGTACACCAGCGACGGCACCCACCCCAACGCAGCGGGCTACGAGCGGTTTTATGCAGAGCCCATCGCAGCGCTGCTGAAACGGCTGTAAGGGGGCGCACGATGGCATTGCAAGCGTATTCTCTTGCCCGGGACGGCAGCACCGCCCTCTCGCCGCACTTCTGTGTGCGGGAGTTCCGCTGCAAGGACGGCAGCGACCCTGTCTTCATCGACACGGCGCTGGCAGAACTGCTGGAGCGTATCCGGGAGCACTTCGGAAAACCGGTGACGATCACCAGCGCCTACCGCACCCCGGCACACAACGCCAAGGCAGGCGGGGCAAAGTTCAGCCAGCACCTGTATGGCCGGGCAGCGGATATCCGGGTGCAGGACGTGAGCGTGGAGGACGTGGCCGCCTACGCCGAAAGCCTGATGCCGGACCGGGGCGGCGTGGGACGCTACCCCGTCAAGGCGGGCCGCGTCGCCGGCTGGGTGCACGTGGACACCCGGGCAGACAAAGCCCGGTGGAGGGGGTGAGCGCGATGACAGGCATCATCTCAGCCATCATTGCAGGCGCGGTGACCCTGATCGGCGTGCTGATCGCCAACGGAAAAAGCCAGGCGGTGACCGACACCAAGCTGGAAGAACTGACCCGGGAGGTGCGGGAGCATAACAACTTTGCCCGCCGCGTACCCATTTTAGAAGAACAGATGAAGGTGGCCAACCACCGCATCGCAGATTTAGAGAAAGAGAGGAACTGAACCTATGAACGATACCCATTGCAAAATTTCTGCCGCCACCCTGGCACGCACGGCTGCGCTGGCGCTGGCACTGACCAATCAGGTGCTGAGCGCCTGCGGCAAGCCCATGCTGCCCATCGAGAGTGCCACCGTGGAGCAGCTGGTGACCACCGGCCTGACCGTGACCGCCGCCCTTGTGAACTGGTGGAAGAATAACTCCTTCACCCCGGAGGCCATCAAGGCGGACGGCTATCTGGAGCAGCTGCGGGAAAAGCAGTAAAAGCCGCAGGGCAGGCGGGACGATAAAAGATATTTTTGAATAGGGCAATGCCGGAGCGTCCGCGGACGCTCCGGCATTGCATTTTTACAGAAAGGGTATTGATTGGGGTCATTCCCAACAAAAAACTCCTCCGGCAGTTGCCGGAGGAGCATTCATTTTTCTATTCTAAACACGGATGCGCCGCCCTGACATGGTGCGCAGCCGGGCTTACTTCAGGAACTTTGCCACGGCGCGGGCGACGATGCCGCCCAGAATGCCGGACACCAGAAATTCGGCTACGCCCTGCACGCCAACCAGCAGCACTACGAACATGAAGGGGTTGGCAGCGCCCTTGACGGACACCAGATTCTGCACATAGTCGCAGCCGTAGAAAGCCAGCACGATGTAGCCCATGAAGAACAGGGTGTTCAGGGCGGGTGCGGTCATGGCGCTGAGGATGTAGCTCCAGGTGCGGGACTTGTCCAGCTTCTGCAGGCCCTTGAAGATCAGGCCGCAGCACAGACCCATGAGCACACGCATACCCACGCACAGGATAAAGGTGTTCAGCGGGCTGACCTGAAACAGTGCACCGGTCATGGCAGATGCGCCGGTGATGGCATCGTAGAAGCTCACAGCGCCGAACACGCCGCCCAGCAGGGCACCCACGGCGGGGCCCATGGTGATGGCGCCCACAGCGATGGGCAGGGTGAGGAAGCTCATGTACAGCGGGCCCACGGGCACACTGCCCAGACCGACAAGCTTCATCACCAGTTCAATGGCCACCAGCAGGGCCACACGAGTCAGAGTCTTTGTATTGGTATTCTTCATAATTCAGTTTTCCTCCTGCTGCCGTTCCGCCCTTTTTGTCGGATACGGCGCAAACCTGCCCGCTCTGTGCGGGTTTTAGGTGAATATTCAAATCTTTGGAAGCGCGTGGTTGTCAGGGCGTGTTCCAGAGAAAAATGCGTCAGAATCTGTCGCCGGGGAAGCGCACCCCGGCGCTGCGGCGCGCCACCGTGAGCACCCGGCTCACCGCGATGCTGGTATCCAGCATGCGGGCGCACAGCTCCTGGTCTCCGGTGGTCATGGCGCGGTAAAAGGCCTCGAACTCTGCCGCTTGCCGGGGACGGTCTCCGTTCAGGTTGTAGTGCTCCTCCTTGCCCTCGTTGGGATGGAAGGTCACACCGCCGCAGTAGTTCGGGGTGGATTTTTGCAGAATGTAGCCCTTCGTGCCCTGAATGATGCAGCGGGCAGGGGCTGCGCAGTCCTTGGCGGCAAGGCTTACCGCCTTGAAACCGCTGTAATCCATCATCAGCACACCGCTGGTGTCGATATTGCGCTCCATGTTGGCGGCATACACTGCCTTGTTGGGCTCACCGAACAGACCTACGATGTAGCTGACGTTGTACACGCCCAAATCCATCAGTGCGCCGCCCGCGCACAGCGGGTCGAACACCGGCGGGGTCTGCCCGGCGCAAAAGGCGTCGTACCGGCTGGAATACTGGCTGAAGCTGCACTGTACCATGCGCACTGTGCCCACCCGGGGCAGCAGCTCCCGGAGTTTGGCGTAGTTGGGCTGGTACTGGGTGGTCATCGCCTCAAAGAGGAACAGCCGCTTGCGCTGTGCCAGCGCAGCCAGCTCCTCGGTCTCGGCGGCGGTCACCGCCATGGGCTTTTCCACAATGACGTGCTTGCCTGCCTCCAGCGCCACCCGGGCGTAGCGGGCGTGCTGTAAGTTGGGCACGGCGATGTAGACCGCGTCCACCCACTGCAAAAGCTCAAAATAATTGGTAGTGTGCTGCGGGATCTGATATTGTGCACACAGCTCTGCGGCTTTTGCCGCCGAGCGCGGGGTGCTGCACACCGCCTGCACAGTAAACGGCGTGTGCTCCACAAGCCATGGCAAAAATTCCTGCACGATCTTACCCGTGCCAAGAATGCCCAGTTTCATAATGCTCTCCCTTATCCTCTTGTTCCCTCAGCCTACCAGCGCCTCCGGCTCGCGGCGGGTGCGGCGGTTGGGGTGCGGGTGCTTTGCCCGGAGGCGTCCCTGTTGACCGTAGTGTCTGCCGCCGCCATGGCTGCGGCCGTGCTCCTGCGGGGCGTTCAGCTGGTACAGCAGTGCCAGCCCCTTCATCAGCAACTCCGGGTCATAGGTCAGGGGGTGGCGGCACAGCGGGGTGACGTACTTTGCCAGACCGCCGGTGACCACCAGTGTAGCCGGGCTGCCCAATTCCTCTTCAATGCGCTGCACCATGCCGTCAATGAGCACGGCGGTGCCCAGCACCGAGCCGGACAGCATACAGCTTTCGGTATTGGTGCCGATGGCTTTTTTCGGGGAGCCCAGATGCACCTGCGGCAGCTGGGCACAGCGCTCACCCAGTGCGCGCAGCCCGGTGGAAAGGCCGGGGCAGATCACGCCGCCCCGGAACACCCGATCCTTGTCCACCACATTAAAGGTGGTGGCGGTGCCAAGGTCTACTGTGATGACCGGCAGCGGAAAGTTTGCCGCCGCATAGGCGGCATCCACCAGCCGGTCCTTGCCCACGGCGCGGGGCTCGTCCACCCCCATGGTCAGCCCGGTGCGGATGTCCGGCGAAACGATGACCGGCTTTTTGCCGGTGTAGTGGCGGGCGCACTCGGCCAGTGCCCCGGTGATCTGGGGCACTACGCTGGTAAGCACTGCACCTTCAAAGCGCATGGGACGCTCCGGATGGCGGCGGTGCGCAAATATTTTATCCATTTCGGCACGATATTCCGCAGCCGTGCGGGTGCGCACCGTGTCCATGCGCGCCACAAAGCATACACGTCCGTCCCGGATGCCCCCAAGGGCGACGGTGGTGTTGCCTATATCAATGGCTAAGATCATAATTCTGTTTTCCCTTTATAACGCGGCCGTATCCGGCAGGACGGCGGAGAAAGCTCCCCGATGGCCTGCCCCTCACCGCAGTCTGTCTATTCTTTGTCAAGCTGTATTTTACCGCATTTTGTCCCCAGTTACAAGCCTGTACAAAGATTTTGTTGTGCTGGCGGAACTTTTGCATTATACTAAAGGAAGATATGTGGAAACAGTACGTTTTTGCAGGAGGTTTTACCAATGGATCTGAACGGAAAATGCGTCCTTCTGGGCGTAAGCGGCGGCATTGCCGCCTATAAAATGGCCAACGTGGCCAGCGCACTGCGCAAGCTGGGAGCCGATGTGGAGGTCATCATGACCAAAAATGCGACCCAGTTCATCACCCCTGTTACATTTGAAACGCTTACCGGCCACAAGTGCATGGTGGATACCTTTGACCGGGATTTCAAGTTTGAAGTCACCCACATCTCGCTGGCAAAAAAAGCCGATGTGATCCTTGTCGCCCCGGCCACTGCCAACGTCATCGCCAAGATGGCCCACGGCATCGCCGATGATATGCTCACCACCACAGTGTTGGCTGCAAAGTGCCCCAAGCTCGTTTCTCCGGCCATGAATACCGGAATGCTGGAAAACCCCATCACGCAGGATAATATCGCCACGCTGGAACGCTACGGCTTCACGGTGATCCCCTCCGAGAGCGGCGTGCTGGCCTGCAAGGATGTTGGCAGCGGCCGTCTGCCTAAGGAAGATGTGCTGATCGAGTATATCCTGCATGCCATTGCCCGGCCCAAAGATCTTGCCGGTCTGCGCATTGCCGTCACCGCCGGCCCCACGCAGGAGCCGCTGGACCCGGTGCGCTACCTCACCAACCATTCCACCGGCAAGATGGGCTATGCCCTTGCCCGTGCCGCCGCCATGCGCGGCGCGGATGTCACCCTTATCCACGGCGAGACTGCCCTGCAGCCGGTCAAGTTTACCACCGATGTGCCCGTGACCACTGCTCAGCAGATGTACGAAGCCGTCACCAGCCGCTTTGATGCTACGGATGTGCTCATTATGGCCGCTGCCGTGGCCGACTACCGCCCCGCTGCCGTGGCAAACGACAAGATCAAAAAAAAGGACGGCGACATGTCCATCCCTCTGGAACGCACGCCGGATATTCTGGGCACCATCGGCCCCAAAAAGACCCACCAGTTCCTGTGCGGTTTTTCCATGGAGACCCGCGATCTTGTGGAAAACTCCTCTGCAAAGCTGACCAAAAAGAATCTGGACATGGTGGTTGCCAACAACCTGAAAGTGGCCGGTGCCGGTTTTGGTGTGGACACCAATGTAGTCACCCTCATTACCCCGGACGGCAC
>ERZ773112.1206-NODE-1206-length-15141-cov-5.871735_pt1 | contig 15141 bp, 16 predicted proteins | sample MGYA00580566_ERZ773112 | MGnify/ENA primary metagenome ERZ773112 (study PRJEB29015, sample SAMEA2737842) | human gut metagenome | biome: human gut; feature: human-associated habitat; material: faeces | place: China | collected 2012 ... | reverse complement strand
AAGGTACATGGAATATAGACAGGAATGAGAAGCAGTGCGAAAGCGCTGTTTTTTTCTTTGCAAAATTAAGTAACCTACACATATTGAAAAAAATAAAAATATAGGTTACAATAATAATGGGTGATGAACTATGGAGATACAACAAACTTACAGAATGTTAAAATATCAAGAAGCACTTTATAAAAAGGAGTTGGATATTAAGAAAAAGGAATTACAAGAAATTTCTACGGAAAAGCAAAACATTACAATAAAGAAAATTCATGGCGAATTATATTATTATGCACAACAACGTAAAGATGGAAAGGTCAAAAGCAGATATCTGTCTCCAGTTATTCCGGGAAAGATAGCAGATATAGAAAATATTCAGTTAAGAATTGAGCATTTGTCAAATGAGATACAAGACTTAGAATGGGATATTATGACTGCAAGTAAGATGCTAGCGTGCTATGAGAAGAGGACTAAAAAAGAAAATTTCATGGATGAATTTACTTTTGAAGTATACTGGAAAGATGAAATTACGGCCAGAGTATATGTGAAAAAGAAAAATGTTATTGTATCACGCTTTTCAGACAATCCAGGGCGACAACTATTTGCAGAGAAGAAGATGACTCGTTATCAGTTAGGCAAGATCTTAGAATTAAGATGCTTTGAAAAAGGTAGGCCTGATATTGATGAAATCTTAAAACATCTGGGACTTAAAGAGTATAATCCATATGAAATAGTACGAAAGACACATGGTGTCAGTCATAATGATTTTATATGGTTTCGCTTTCCGGGAGAAAATATCACAAGCAAAGATGTATTGGTAAGGTGATGCTAAGTCTGCATTATCATGGTTAGAAACAGAACCTGATTCCATAGAACGAAATGTATTAAGATATCAGATTGATAGATACAACAAACTTGATGTATTTTAACATCACTTGACCATATTTAACGAATATAGCTAAAAAACAGATTGTACTCTGTTTCTTGCTTGACAAATCACTCCTTCGCGGTCTAATATATGACTCATAAAGAATATCAATTCGTTTTGAGGAGGAGATTATTATTATGAAGATGTGGAAAAAAGCAGCAAGTGTAATGCTTGCATCAGCTATGGTAGTATCATTAGCAGCATGTGGAAGTTCAGGAAATAAGAGCGGAGGCTCATCCGATTCTGATACTTTTAAGATTGGTGGCATCGGACCTACAACAGGAGATGCAGCAATCTACGGAACAGCCGTAAAGAATGGTATCCAGCTTGCAGTAGATGAGATCAACGCAGCAGGCGGAATCAACGGAAAACAGATTGAATATAAGTTTGAAGATGACCAGGCAGATTCAGAGAAATCTGTGAATGCTTACAATACTCTGAAAGACTGGGGAATGCAGGCACTGATCGGAACAACAACTTCTACACCTTGTACAGCAGTTGTTGAGGAGACTCATTCAGATAACATGTTCCAGCTGACACCATCTGCTACAGCAGTAGACAGTATCCAGTATGACAATGCATTCCGTATGTGTTTCTCAGATCCTAACCAGGGTAGCGCATCAGCAGATTACATTGCAGAGAACAAGCTTGCAACAAAAGTAGCAATCATTTATAACAGCTCTGACACATATTCATCAGGAATTTATCAGACATTTGCGACAGAGGCAAAGGCAAAAGGACTTGATGTTGTAGCAGCAGAAGCATTTACAGCAGATAACAAGACAGACTTCTCTGTACAGATCCAGAAAGCAAAAGATGCAGGTGCTGAACTTGTATTCCTTCCAATTTACTATCAGGAAGCTTCTCTGATTCTTGCTCAGGCAAACAAAGCAGGATTTACACCGAAGTGGTTCGGATGTGACGGTATGGACGGTATCCTTGATCTTGATGGATTTGACGCAAGTCTTGCAGAAGACTTAATGTTCCTTACACCATTTACAGCAAATGCTACAGACGAAGCAACACAGAAATTCGTTGCTGATTACAAAGAAGCATTTGGAGACACACCGATTCAGTTCGCAGCAGATGCTTATGACTGTGTATACGTAATCAAAGCAGCAGCTGAGAAAGAAGATGTTACACCGGATAAGAGCGTATCAGATATCTGTGACGCACTTAAAAAAGGTATGACAGAGATCACATATGATGGACTTACTGGAAAGAGCATCACATGGTCAGAGGATGGAGAGCCTACAAAAGAGCCTACAGTAGTTGTTGTTAAGAGTGGAGAGTATCAGGTACTTCAGGCAGAAGATGCTGCTGAGTAATTGATATATCAGATTCGTTTAGAAAAATGAATACAGAGAGCAGCAACGTTCTTTGTAGATACATTAAAAGAATAGGAGAAGTCCCCCGACAGACATTGTTTCTGCCGGGGGACTTCTTTGTGAAAATCTTAGAGAACTTAAATCTTACAGATATTCACGTTTTTTCAGTACATTGATGATATTTCTACCTTCTTCAGTACCTTCAATAATTCTTCTTGCTCTTACGCTGTCACCGATGTTTACGATCTCAACAGAGTCATCATCTTCAAAAGCTTCTTTGATGTCTTTGAGTACCGGTTGTTCTGCGCGCATTCCGAGACAAACAAAACCATAATCAAATGGAAGTTCTTTCAGTTCACCGTCTGCTTCTACAAGGAAGTTATCCTCGCGAACTTCTTTCAAAGCTGTGTTTGTCATCTGATTTACATGGTATTTGTCCATCAGAGTTCCCATATCAACCTTAGATACCGGATCGATTCCATTTCCGATGACTGGCATCATTTCAACGATGCTTACTTCAGCTCCGCGTGGTGCGAAGAATTCTACCACGTCAAGTCCTACAGCACCTCCGCCGATTACTACAACTTTCTTGCCTGTTAAATCTGTCGGATAATCATTTACATGGTTGATCATGTTCAGGATGGAAGCAACTTTTCCCCCTTCTTTGTCGATATTCTCGTGCAGTCCCGGGATCGGAGGGAGAAGAGGTGAAGATCCTGTCGCATTTACAATGATATTTGGTTTCAGGTTTTTGATAAAGTCTACATTTGCATCTGTGTTTGTAAATGCAAAGAGATTTTTCAGTTTATTTGTGCGGTGGATCATATAATTCGGGAAGTCAGCAAGACGCTTCTTATCCGGAATCTTAGAAATCTCAGTAGCAAGTCCGCCAAGGTAAGGCTTCTTCTCTAGAAGGAATGTAGTACATCCTACTTCAGCAGCTGTACAGGCAGCTTCCATGCCTGCTGTTCCACCACCGATAACGACAACGTTACATGGCTTCGTGATCTTGTGCTTCTTATATTCTTCTCCATCCGGTACATTTGGGTTTACTGTACAGCGGATCGGACGGTTGATGCCGATACGGTTTCCGGCACATCCGATATTACAGGAAATACATTTACGGATATCACAGACATCACCGAATTCTACTTTATTTACCCAGTCAGGATCGGCAATCAGTCCACGTCCCATACCGATCAGGTCAGCATCGCCTCTTGCAAGGATGTCTTCCGCTACGTGAGGATCACGAATATTTCCCATTGTTACACATGGCTTTCCAAAACGCTCTTTGACAGCTTTTGCCATGTAAGAACGCCATCCGTCCGGGAAATGATTTGCATCGATCTGGTACTGGATGGAACCGTTCAGACCGCAGGAAACGTCGAATACATCAACTTCTTTTTCAAGATATTTTAAGTATTCAAGGCAATCTTCTAATGTATTTCCACCTTCCATGAATTCGTCCGCACTAACACGAAGGAAGATTGGGAAAAAAGGTCCGACCTGGTTTCTGACCTCTTCAATTACAAGTCGTGTAAAGCGGGCACGATTTTCAAGAGATCCTCCGAATTCATCTGTACGTTTATTTGTGATAGGAGAGAGGAACTGGCTTAACAGATAAGAATGTCCTCCGTGGATCTCTACGGTGTCAAATCCGGCGATCTGAGCACGCTTTGCCGCTTCACCGTACTTTTTAACGATACGGTAGATTTCATCTTTAGAAAGCGGCCTTGGAATCTCTCCGCCTGCTTTAGATGGAATGTCAGAAGCGGATACCGGCTGCATATTTGTTCTCTTAGACTGAGCGGACGCACCAGCATGGTTGATCTGGATACCGATACAGGCACCGTGTTGATGAACAGTTTCTGTCAGCTTGAACAGACGTGGAAGATAATTATCCTGATCGATACGAAGCTGTGTTGTTCCGTTGGATCCCTCCGGTGAATCTACGCTGGCATTTTCTACCATAATAAGGCCAACGCCGCCTTTGGCTCTCTGCTCATAGTAATTAATGTGGAGGAAACTCATCTCTCCGCTTGATTCTCCGTAGTTTGTTCCCATAGGAGTCATCATAATACGGTTTTTCATTGTCATACGGCGAACTGTAAATGGTTCGAAAATATGCTTGTACTCTTTTTTCATTTTTATAATCTCCTGAAAATTTTTTTGAATGTGCCGCCACGAATCAAAGAAGTTTATTTCCATCGTGCGTAAATGTGACAGCCGTGATTTGATTCTGTTTCTTCTTATATTTAAGAGGAAGATTGTTAATCAATATAAGAGGTTGTTTGGCTTTATTTGGAATTGATAAGTGATTAACAATCTGTTTTACAATGCGTATTATATAAGAGAATAAAATATAAAACAAATACATATTTTTTGCCAAACCTATAGAAATAAACTATGAATTGTGATATTTTATACAAAAGAGCAAAGTGATTGTGAATAAACAGTGGGTAGAAAGGAGCAGAAAATGAATTTAAATCAGCTGCATTATTTTTCAAAACTGGCGGAAGTGGAGCATTACACAAAAGCTGCGGAAGAGTTAAAGATTTCTCAGCCGAGCTTAAGTCATGCGATTGGGAGCCTCGAGAAGGAACTTGGAACAAGGCTTTTTGAGAAGCAGGGACGCGGTGTGGTTTTGACGAAATATGGGAAATTGTTTAAGGAATATGTGGATAACGCATTACATTCTCTGGAGACAGGGGTAAAAACGGTGAGAACAATGACCAGTCAGACAGAAGGCGTGATCGAACTGGCATATATTTATACTCTTGGAAGTGGATTTGTGCCGCAATTGGTCGGGGATTTCCTGAGAACACATGAGGAACTGGAGGTTCATTTTCGCTTTACAGTTGGAAATACATCGGAAATCATTCAGGGGCTGAAGGATGATCGCTTTGACATTGGATTTTGTTCGATGGCAGAGGGGGAAAATGATATCCTGTTTACTCCGGTCGGAAGGGAAGAACTTGTAGTTGTTACGCCAAAGGGGCATCCGATTTCTTACGAGAGCGCAGTAGATCTAAAGCAGGTAGCAGAATATCCGCAAATCTTCTATACTTCGAACAGCGGCCTTCGACCGGTTGTGAATCGAATGTTTGAACAGGCAAAGCTGAAGCCGAAGATTGCTTATGAAATTGAGGAAGATGGGTCTATGGCGGGACTTGTCGCACAGAATTTTGGTATCGCAGTGATGCCTCAGATTCCGGTTCTCAGACAATTGGATGTTGATGTCACACCGCTTCGCAATCAGAATCAGAAACGGTATTTCTATATGGCGGAGGGTAGGACAAAATACCAGCCACCGCTTGTGAAAAAGTTTGCTGAATATGTAAAAAAACGTGGAATAGAGTAAAAAATAGAAAAAAAAGGAACCTCTCAGACAGAAGTTCCTTCTTTTTTGATAAAAGAAATAAAATTCTTTACAGCAGGTATCTGATAGTGCCCTTTCAGATAGGCCATATAAACGGTGTGATGTAAAGTGATATCGCTTAAATGTAATCGTTCTAACTGAAAATGGTCTAATGTATCTGTATCGGCAACCAGAGCAATTCCAAAATCTTCCGCAACGAGTGAGGCAATTGCATTTTCGTTTGGAGATTCGCAGAAAATATTCGGATTTATGCCATATGAAGCATAAGTCTGTTTGGTGAATCGACCAAGACCAGAGGTACGGTCATAGCCGATGACAGGATAACGTTCCAGGTCGTGCAAAGTGATTTCTTCTTTTGTAGCAAGCGGGTGTCCGACCGGTGTGATCACGATCATTTCCTGATTCATGATAGGAACAAACTGAATCTCAGGTTCACCTTCTACATAGGAACCGAAGATTACATCAAAGCGTTCATTTTTTAGACCGCGGATCATTTCTCCGGTATGGCTTTGATGAAAATTGAAAGTTACATTTTTATTTCTGGGTTTGTTCAGGAAGCGACGAACTGTATGGGGAATATAAGAGGCAGCAAGTGGGAAGACATAGGCGATATCAATATGCCCGGCATTTCCGGAAAGCTTCTGCATCTGCTTCTGTGCAATTGTCACTTCATCTAGGATTCGGTTCACATGTTCTAAGAAGAGCTTTCCGGATTTAGTCAATGCTACATTTCGTCCTTTACGTTCAAAGAGAATCACACCGAGTTCTTCTTCCAGTGTGGCGATGGAACGGCTGAGGCTTGGCTGCGATAGATTTAATTCTGCGGCTGCAAGACGGAAATGCTCATGTTTTGCGATTGTCTGAAAGTAAATCATCTGATTTAAAGTCATAAGTGAGCTCCTTTGTTAAAAAAACATCTTTTCGTAAATATCTACTCATAATGATAGCATAAAGCTATCAAAAAAGAAAGAAAGATGTATTAGAACTATTAACAGAAAAAAGTATAATGAATATCAGAGAGGTTGTTTGTTATTTAACAAACCTTTCTTCCGTCCGGAGCTGATCGTTGTTGATGTACCGTACTCTCCACTTGAGACAAAGATGCGTAAGATGGCAAAAGAGGTTGGTTGTAAGACAATGAATGGTCTTGGAATGATGCTCTTCCAGGGAGCTGCAGCATTCAAACTGTGGACAGGATATGCCGATCGAGCACATGAAAGAAGTTCTGAACATCAGATATGAGGACTAGCAACAGTTGCTACAACAGCAACAGGATTAATTTCCTATAACATGCTGTTCTATATTTATGGTATTATTTATATTGTACTTTTTGTTCTTGTGATGCTGTTCCTACTTCCGGATGCAGACCAGATGCGTTGCTGGTCGCACATCGTGTGAACAGTAACACAGAAGGCAGCAGGCAAGAAAGAAGGACTGATTGACACTTAAGAAAATTTGAGAAAGGTAAAAAATCATGAATACGGTAAAAGTAAGAAATGTTGAAATAGGTGTTGGAATCCCGAAAATCTGTGTACCTATTGTTGGTGTAACAAGGGAAGAGATTCTTGCAGCAGCCGAGAATATCAAGTCAACAAAGGCTGATGTTGTTGAGTGGCGTGTTGACTGGTATGAAGATATCTTTGATTTTGCAAAGACAGAGGCGACAATGCAGGCACTTCGTGAGGTGATTGGGGAGATGCCGATCCTTTTCACATTCCGCACATCCAAAGAAGGTGGAGAAAAAGCAATCGAGACAGGGGCTTATGTTGAACTGAATCAGAATGCAGCAAAGACAGGACTTATTGACCTTGTAGACGTAGAGGCATTTACAGGAGATGAGGCTGTGAAGGCTGTTGTTGAGACAGCACATGCAAATGGAGTAAAAGTGATCGCTTCGAACCATGACTTCCACAAGACTCCGGCAAAAGAGGAAATCGTATCCCGTTTAAGAAAAATGCAGGATCTTGGAGCAGATATTCCGAAGATCGCTGTGATGCCACAGAATAAGAAAGATGTTCTTACACTTCTTGCAGCGACAGAAGAGATGGCAAGCGAGTATGCGGACCGTCCGATCATTACAATGTCTATGTCAGGAACAGGTGTGATCAGCCGTCTCTGTGGAGAAGTCTTTGGTTCTGCACTGACATTTGGAGCAGTTGGGAAAGTATCTGCACCGGGACAGATGGGGATTGAAGATCTGACAACAGTACTTGGATTACTTCATAAAAGTCTGTAAATAAGAATCCGCGAAAGAAGAAAAAGACAGTATTTTTCGGTATAGATAGAAAAACCGGAAAATGTTGTCTTTTTTCTTACAAAAAGTTAAAAAATAACACAGGAAAACAGAGCGGATTCTGTTTTTTGTATTGATACAAGAAAATAATTATGCTATAATCAATTCAATTTAAAAGGTTAAAGTAGTACCTTACAAAAATATAAAAAGGATGAGAGGGACGGATATGAGCTTTATTTCATATTTAGTAAATGGACTAAGTCTTGGCAGTGTCTATGCGTTGATCGCGCTTGGATACACGATGGTATATGGAATCGCCAAGATGTTGAACTTTGCACATGGCGATGTGATCATGATCGGTGCATATGTAGCTTTGATCACAATGAAGCAGGCAGGACTTCCTACCTGGGTGGCAATCCTGATTTCAATCATTGCCTGCACAGTGCTTGGTGTTCTGATGGAGCGTGTGGCTTACAAACCACTTCGTAATGCGGCATCTTCACTTGCGGTACTGATCACAGCGATCGGTGTCAGCTATCTGCTTCAGAATGTAGCACTTCTGATCTTTGGTGCGAATGCACAGACTTTCCCATCTGTAATTAAGTGGAGAGGACTTTCACTTGCAGACGGTAAGCTGAATATTTCAGGAGAGACAATCATTACGATCGCTGTATGTGTGATCATTATGATCGCATTGATTACATTTGTTCATAAGACAAAACCAGGACAGGCGATGCGTGCGGTCTCAGAGGATAGAGGTGCTGCGCAATTAATGGGTATCAATGTAAACGCAACAATTGCTCTTACATTTGCAATTGGTTCCGGACTGGCAGCAGTAGCCGGTGTGCTTCTGTGTTCTACCTACCCGAGCCTGACACCATACACAGGTGCGATGCCGGGTATCAAAGCATTCGTTGCAGCTGTATTTGGAGGAATCGGTTCCATTCCGGGTGCATTTATCGGAGGAATTCTTTTGGGAATCATCGAGATCCTCAGTAAGGCATACATTTCTTCCCAGCTTGCAGATGCGATCGTGTTCGCAGTTCTGATTGTTGTGTTGCTTGTGAAGCCTACAGGACTTCTGGGCAAGAAGATTCAGGAGAAAGTGTAGGTGGATGGAATTATGTTGAAGAATATGAATAAAACAAAGAGAAGTAATCTCATCACTTACGCAATTGTAATCGTAGCATTCGTAGTGATGCAGATTTTGAGCAGTACAGGAAGTATTTCCAGTCTTCTGACAGGACTTCTTGTTCCGCTTTGTACATATATTATCCTGGCGGTTTCTCTGAACCTTGTAGTAGGTATTCTTGGAGAACTTAGTTTGGGGCATGCCGGATTTATGTGTGCGGGAGCATTTTCCAGTGCATTTTTCTCAAAATGTATGAGAGATGTGATCGAGAATTCGATTGTACGATTTCTGCTTGCACTTTTGATCGGTGTTGTAGTGGCAGCAATCTTCGGTGTTATCATCGGAATCCCGGTACTTCGTCTGAAAGGCGATTACCTTGCAATCGTTACACTTGCATTCGGTGAGATCATTAAGAACCTTGTAAATGTTCTTTATATTGGAAAGGATTCCAAAGGATTTCATTTTGCAACAAAGGACGTTATGGCACTTGACATGGATCCAGACGGAACAGTTATCCTGAACGGTCCGCAGGGAATCACCGGAACTCCGAAGGATTCAACTTTCCTGATCGGATTTATCCTGATCATGGTGACATTATTTATCGTACTCAACCTGATCAATTCCAGAGACGGACGTGCAATCATGGCGATCCGTGATAATGTAATCGCAGCTGAGTCTATCGGAATCAATGTTACAAAATATAAACTCATGGCATTTACAATTTCAGCAGCTATGGCCGGTGCAGCAGGTGTTCTGTATGCACACAACCTGTCAACACTGACAGCAAATACAAACAACTTTGGATACAATATGTCCATCACGATTCTTGTCTTTGTAGTACTTGGTGGAATCGGAAATATCCGTGGATCTATTATTGCAGCAGTTATCCTGACACTCCTTCCGGAGCTTCTCCGTGGACTGTCTGATTACCGTATGTTGATCTATGCGATCGTTCTGATCATCATGATGCTCTTTAACTGGGCACCAAAGGCAATCGAGTGGAGAGAGAAGTATCTTCATTTTGGAAAGAAAAAGGAGGCTTAAGTAAGAATGAGTACATTATTAGATGTAAAAAATCTTGGAATCTCTTTCGGTGGTCTCCGTGCGGTAAATGACTTTGACCTCAAGATACAGAAAGAAGAACTTTACGGATTGATTGGACCAAACGGTGCCGGTAAGACAACCGTATTCAACCTTCTGACAGGAGTATATAAACCGGATTCAGGAAAGGTTCTTTTGGACGGAAAGGATCTTACAGGAAAGAAAAATATTGAGATCAGTAAGGCCGGAATTGCAAGAACATTCCAGAACATCCGTCTTTTCAAAGAACTGACTGTTCTTGATAATGTTAAAGTAGGACTTCACAACCATCATCATTACTCTACGATCGAAGGAATCTTAAGACTTCCGAATTATCGTAAGGTAGAAAAAGAGATGGATGAAAAGGCGATGGAGCTTCTGAAGGTATTCGATCTTGAGAAGTTTGCGTCATATAAGGCTGCAAACCTTCCTTACGGACAGCAGAGAAAACTGGAGATCGCCAGAGCACTTGCGACGGATCCAAAGCTTCTTCTTCTGGATGAGCCGGCAGCAGGAATGAACCCGAACGAGACAGGAGAACTGATGGATATGATCCGTTTCGTGAGAGATGAGTTCCATATGACGATCCTTCTGATCGAACATGATATGAAACTGGTAAGTGGTATCTGCGAGGAGCTGACAGTACTCAACTTCGGTGAAGTACTTGCACAGGGCAAGACAACAGATGTACTGAATGATCCTCAGGTAATCAAGGCATATCTGGGAGAATAGGGGGAAGATAACAATGGCAATGCTTGAAGTCAAAGACTTAGAAGTATATTATGGAATGATCCAGGCAATCAAAGGTATTTCCTTTGAGGTAAATCAGGGAGAGGTTATTGCACTGATCGGCGCGAACGGAGCCGGAAAGACAACAACACTTCATACAATTACAGGACTTCTTTCTCCAAAGAAAGGTTCTGTTATGTTTGAAGGAACTGATATCACAAAGATCCCGGCGCATAAGATCGTGTCTATGGGAATGGCTCACGTTCCGGAAGGACGAAGAGTTTTCGCTGAATTGAGCGTTTATGAAAACCTGAAAATGGGCGCCTATACAAGAAAAGATAAAAATGAGATCGAAGAGAGTCTTGCAAATGTTTATAAGAGATTCCCACGTCTGGAAGAGAGAAGAAATCAGATGGCCGGAACACTCAGTGGTGGAGAGCAGCAGATGCTTGCCATGGGACGTGCACTGATGTCTAAACCGAAGATCATTCTGATGGATGAGCCTTCTATGGGACTTTCTCCAATCTTTGTAAATGAGATTTTTGATATTATCCAGGCAGTAAGTGAGAGTGGAACAACAGTACTTCTTGTAGAACAGAATGCAAAGAAAGCTCTTTCTATCGCGGATCGCGCCTATGTTCTTGAGACTGGTAAGATCACAATGTCAGGAAATGCAAAAGACCTGCTGGAAGATGAAGCAGTTAAGAAAGCGTATTTAGGAGAATAGGAGGCGATTCAGGTGAGCAGCAATATTGTAATTACAATGGCGAGACAGTATGGAAGCGGTGGTAAGACAATCGGAGCTATGCTTGCAAAAGAGCTTGGAATCAACTGTTATAGCAGAGAAATCCTGCGTATGGCATCCGAGGAAAGCGGAATTAACGAGAGGCTCTTCGGTATGAGTGATGAGAAGATGAAGGGAGCCGGCTGGTTCAAGATCCTCAGTCGTCCATACGACGGAGAACTTCTTCCGCCGGAAGATAAAGACTTCGTATCAGAAGAAAATATCTTTAACTATCAGGCAAAAATCATCAAAGATCTGGCTGAGAAAGAATCCTGTGTAATCGTTGGAAGATGTGCAGATTATGTTCTGAAAGACAATCCAAATGTTGTCAGTGTGTTTGTTCATGCAGATGAGAAATTCTGTCTTGATCGTGCGATGGAGCGTAACAGTATGACAGAAAAAGAAATGAAAAAATACATCGAGAAGACAGATAAATTTCGCGGTGATTTCTATCGTTACCATACAGGACACGAGTGGGCAGATGCAAGAAACTATGATTTGTGCCTGAACAGTGGAAAGCTTGGATTCCAGAAATGCGTGGAAGAGATTAAAGCATATATCAAGATCAGATTTGATCTGTAAATGAAAGAGAAAGCAGACAAAAGAAACAAGTCTGCAAGGAGAAAGAGATGCGATTGCGTATCTCTTTCTTGCTATCAGAAACGTGCTGCATGCAGGCGACATCGTTTCATCTATCTGAAAAGCGCTGTATACAAGGCGGTATCATTCCATCTATCTGAAAAGCGCTATATACCATGCGACATCGTTCTACAAAATGTGAACTGATATCATGCTATACTGTGACAGAAATATAATAAGTTATTCAAATTACAGTTAGAAAAGAGGTAAAGTTGATGTCAGGAAAAAAAGAAAAGAAGCATTTTATAGTAGGAATTATAATGGTTGCAATTATCGTCGCAGCAACAGCAACAATGATCTATTGTTACATAAACCGTTTTGATCCGCAGGAATATGTACAGGCATTTTTAGATGTATCTTATAAGCAGAAAACAGAATCCTATATAAAACAGACCGGCATTTCCGAGAAAGAAGCAAAACAGGTTTTCGAAGATAATCTTGCTTATACAATGGAAAAATTTCCGGAGCATGTAATGACAGATGAGATGACAGAAGAATATAGAGAACTGTTTGCAGATCTTGCAAAGAAGACATCTTATACTGTAGGAGAAGCAACCAGGGAAGAAAATGGAACTTATCAGGTTGTTCTTACAGTGAAACCAATCACATTGCTGAAGGATACTTATGCTGAATTTCAGGAGAAGGCGCAGGAATACGCCACAAAAGTTTCAAATGATGTGATGAACGGACAGGCTATGCCAGAAGAAACACAGATGCAGACAGAAATCTATCAGATCTATTATGAGGTTCTAAGTCAGACGGCAAAGAAAGGGTTGAATTACGGAAAACCAAATAAAATTGTTCTTCATGTAGAAAAAGATAAAGAGGGAAAATATGGAATCAGAAAAGCAGACCTGCAAAATTTGGATCACCTGCTGATTGAATCTGTCGGAGAAGAACAGGAGGAAGAAAATAGTTAAACAAGAGGAAAAAAGCGAAAAGAGAAAAGAGTGGAAGAATTGGAAAGAAAAACAGAAGAGAAAATGATTCAAAAGAAAGAATTAAGAAGAAAAATAAAAGAAAAATTTTCTTTTACAACAGAAAAATACAGAAAAGAAGCAGACAGAAAGATTACAGAAAGCGTTTTGGAACTGAATGAATACAAGAGCGCAGACTGTGTGTTCTGTTATGTGAGCACAGAAAAAGAAATGGATACATTTTCTGTATTGCAGGCGATTCTTCAATCAGGAAAACGTCTTGGAGTGCCAAAGTGTATGGAAAAAGGAATTATGAACGTATACGAGATCCACTCATTACAAGAGCTGTATCCGGGTGCATATGGAATCCTTGAACCAAAAGAAAACCCGGAAAGATTGATTCAGCCGGAAGCAATTGATTTTGCTTTCATTCCATGTATCAGCTGCGATAGAAGCGGAAGACGCCTTGGTCACGGAGGTGGATATTACGACAGATATCTGGAAAAGACGCATTGTGTGAAAGCAGCGCTTTGCAGGGAGGAACTGCTTGTAGACGAAATTCCGGTGGAGGAACATGATCTGCGGATGGATTTTGTGATTTCTGAAAAAGGTTGTTATAAGATGTAAATAGTAAGGGCAGATTTAACTCGTATGAGTCAGATCTGCCCTTGAAAATTATTTAATTGTTTTCATTTTTGTAATTGGCCAATAACGAAAGACTGCTTTCCCAAGAATCTTATCTTTGGATACATATGGATTAATCCAGTAGCGGGAATCTTTCGAATCATTTCTATTATCTCCCATCACAAAATAGCATCCTTCCGGTACGGTATAAGGACCATAATTTCCGACCATGTATTCTTTCGTCTCTACATCTTCGAGCGGTTCAGAAGAGCCATCAATGTAAATGTGACCGTCACGGATCTCCACGGTTTCACCAGGCAGTCCGATGATACGCTTGATAAAAAGCTGGCTTTCATCATCAGGATACTTAAAAATGATTACATCATAACGCTCAGGATTCTTGGTTAAATAAGAAAGCCGGTTACCAACCACACGATCTCCGGTCATGATGGTGTTTTCCATTGAACCGGAAGGGATCTGTGCATTGACGATTAGAAAATTATCAACAAATAAAGCAATAGCAACAGCTGCTAAAATGGCGATCAGCCATTGGAAAAGTTCTTTCGCAGTAGAGTCCTTCTCCTTTGCAGCAGGTTCTTTCGATGTAGATAACATATAAACTCCCCATTTCTGATATTCTTGTTCTTATTCTGAAAGATATCTTGTCTGTGTTAATCAGTATCATGACCGATGCAAAAACGAATCACAATAGAACAGTTACAATCATAACATATCTGGGAGAATGTGGCAAATGTGGGGAAATGAAAATTCTATAAAATCAGATTGCTCCTATGTCAAATGATGACAAAGATAAATGTGTTCAAAACTTCATAAAAGAAGTATAAACAATTCTAAAATAAGCGGTAAATGCACTGACAAAAAGAAAATCATCTGATAAAATACAGCCATGTCAGAAAAGAATAATATGGCATAGGTATATATAGCAGAAATGCAGATCATTTACTTATAATAGGAGACCTGAATAGGAGGTAGAACAGTATGACAATAGAACAATATTATAGATGGATCAATACAAAAGCAGGGAAGAAGATCAAAGATTTTATGAATCGTCTGATCCCGGGACTGATGCCAGAACCAGTGCCGGTCAGAGTGCCGGTTAGACAGGCAGATAGTTAATATGAAATGTGTGATAGAGCGTATGGAAATAATCTATACGTTCTATTTTTTTGTCTTTTTTGAAAAAAGTGATTAAAAAACTATAGCTGGGCGAAGTGACTTGACTAAGTAAATTGAAATAGAAATATGACTGATTGTGTGATATGATTTGAATGACAAATGATGCCGATAATTCCAGTTTTTGAAATTGAGAAATTGGTATTTTAAGAGGAGGTATGTATTATGAATATAGGATTTTGGTCA
>ERZ773112.1195-NODE-1195-length-15257-cov-5.888502_pt1 | contig 15257 bp, 14 predicted proteins | sample MGYA00580566_ERZ773112 | MGnify/ENA primary metagenome ERZ773112 (study PRJEB29015, sample SAMEA2737842) | human gut metagenome | biome: human gut; feature: human-associated habitat; material: faeces | place: China | collected 2012 ... | reverse complement strand
ACTGCGACAGCAGTTAAAGCCGATCACCACAATTAAAACCAATAAACCACCGCCGAGAAGATCACGGTGGCCGGAGAGATTACTACCAAGTCTATGCCGGACATTCCCCACATTGTCTGCAAATCAGTGCGGCAGATTGGCTACTCCGGAAATTACGAGGTAGAAGTGGATATCCACGATCAGTCTCCGGATATTGCCTATGCTGTGGACAACGGAAATGAGATCACCGCAGGGGATCAGGGCATCGTTTATGGCTACGCCTGCCGGGAAACCAAGGAGCTTCTGCCCCTGCCGGTGGTACTGGTCCATCGCATTACCAAAGGGCTGACCGAAGCAAGGCGGAATGGCGTAATTCCAGGTCTGCGCATTTACTGCGTTTTAATGGATTTTTGCGCGTGACTGTGAAGGTACTGAACAGTTACGAATTGAGAAAAATACTAAGGCTATCTTGAAGTAAAAAGTGACAGGATGGAATTTAAGCCTTATGGTGGTGCGGGTTGTGATTGAGTTGTGAGATAGAAGGGAGCAGCCATGTTTGAAAATCGGACGGATCTGGCGTTGGAGGAGAGAGAAAGTTTTGAGGGGAATGGGGGCGAAATCGGCGGTGTGGCGCTGCGGGAATGGCGCTGTCATGGCAGTTCGATCCGGATGACGGAAGTCTCGATTTTGAACGAAAAAGGTGCGGAATCAATGGGAAAGCCGATGGGAACCTACCTGACGATGGAAGATCCGGGGCTGTCGGAGACAGAGGACGCATACTGTGAGGCGGCTGCCGGGGAGTTAGGACGGCAGCTGGCGTCCCTGATCCGGAAAAACTGTGCTTCAACCATGGCCGGACTTTCGATTCTGGTAGCGGGACTGGGAAACCGGCAGGTGACGCCGGATTCGCTGGGACCGCGCGTGGTGGATGGGCTTTCGATGAACCGCCATCTGCGGACGGAGCCAGGCAGAAGAAATGGCACATACCTCTATACGGCTGAGAAAGCGGGGCGGACGGTGCATCCGGTTCTCAGCGGTATCCATCCGGGGGTGATGGCACAGACAGGGATGGAGACGGCAGAAATTGTCCGCGGCGTCGTGCGGGAGAGCCGCCCGGATCTGGTGATCGCGGTCGACGCGCTGGCGGCGCGAAACGTCCACCGTCTGGCAAGCACCATTCAGCTGACGGATACAGGAATTCATCCGGGTTCCGGCGTCGGCAACCACCGCCGGGGAATGACGCGGGAAAATCTCGGCGTGCCGGTAATCGCGATCGGCGTTCCGACGGTTGTGGGCGCGGCGGCGATCGTTCACGGGACGGTCAATGCGTTAGTGCGGACACTAACCGCCTCAAAAGAGGGCAGCCGGTTCGGTGAATACATCCGGGAACTGGATTCGGACAGCCAGTATGAGCTGATCCGGGAACTTCTGGAACCTGAATTTGGAGCGATGTTTGTGACCCCGCAGGACATGGACGAGCGTATCTGCAAGCTGAGCGCAGCAATCGCCGAGGGGATCCGGCGGGCAGTGGAACGGCTGGAGGAAGAAAGATAACACTGAAAAAAATGCCAGATTGAAAAACAGAACCAAACAGGAAACTACACTTTGCTAACCGCATAGGATAGAACAGGAAAGAAGGGAGATGAATGCGGTGCGGTGGTGGCAGAGGGCAGCCGGGCTCCTGATGGTTCTGTTTTTGCTGACAGTCGGCTGGAAGATGCGTGCATTCATCTGGACAGCTGTGCAGAATGCGGTGGTAAGGTCCTGGTATCCGGTCTGGGGGACTAATTTGCGGGATATACCAGATTCGGAGGAGGGGAAAAGGCATAGACTTGCCGGGTGGAAGAAACAGACGCAGGGAGAAGCCGATCCGTCCTATTATAAATATCTGGAAGAACAGGAAGTCCGGCAGGAGTATACGGATTTCCTGGCACAGTTTTCCGGGAGTAGGCTGGTGGATGGAACTTTACTTGGAAAATGGAACGGGCTTGTTCATGGAAGTGGGAGACAGGGCGGCGGAGAGACAGACGAAGAGAGGCTGTATAGTGCTGGAAAGAATGGAGAAAAGACAGAGAGGGCAAATCCTGCCGCACTGGTGGACAGCCCGCGTCTGCGGAAAAAGCTGGAAGATTATGATTATCTGATCCAGCATTTTTTTACAATCCACCCGACGGCATCGATTGACCGGAGCCTGATGAACGCAGAGACATTTTTATCGATGGATCTGACAATCAGGAAGGACGAGGCGGACGGACCACAGATCTTGATTTATCATACCCATTCGCAGGAAAATTATAGAGATTATGCGGGAAGCGACGGAAAGGGAGCGGTGGTGTCTCTGGGGGAAGAGCTGGCAAAACGGCTGCGGGCGAAAGGATATCAGGTCTGGCACGATACAACTGCCTATGATATGAAGTCGGGGCATCTAGACCGGAGCCGTGCCTATACATATGCCTGCGAGGGTGTCACGAACCTTTTGCAGAAATACCCGTCGATTCAGGTGATTTTAGATGTGCACCGGGACGGTGTCAGCGAGCAGACGCATCTAGTCACGCAGATAGAAGGGAAACCAACGGCACAGATCATGTTTTTCAACGGTACCAGCGAGACGCCGGACGGACCGATCGAGTATCTGGCAAATCCCTGCCGGAAGGAAAATCTGGCGTTCAGTTTTCAGATGAAGTGGAATGCCGATCAGATATATCCTGGGTTTACGCGGACGATTTATTTAAAGGGGCTTCGTTACAATCTGCATCTACGCCCGCGCTCGGCGTTGATCGAAGTCGGAGCACAGACGAATACATATGAAGAGGCGGTCAATGCGATGGATCCGCTGGCGCAGCTTCTGGATCAGGTGCTGACAGGCTAATGGCAAGGCTTTTAGTCAAGGCTTTTTCTATTTCAGGACTTGCGGCGTACCTGAAAAAATGGTATATTCATTTAGATCAGGTGTTATTTATTATAAAAGATGATTTTAAATAAAAAATAAGATATCGCAGCAAACATGTTGCTGCCAAACAAAGTGATACAGAGAGAGGAATGAACGGATGGCAATTATAGATCAGAGCAAAATCAGAAATTTCTGCATCATTGCACATATCGATCACGGCAAATCAACGCTGGCAGATCGTATTATTGAGATGACGGGACTTTTAACGAGCCGTGAGATGCAGGCGCAGGTGCTTGATAACATGGATCTGGAGCGGGAGAGAGGTATTACCATCAAGTCGCAGGCAGTCCGCACGGTATATAAGGCGAAAGACGGTCAGGAGTACATTTTTAACCTAATCGACACGCCTGGACATGTGGACTTTAACTACGAGGTTTCCCGAAGCCTGGCGGCGTGCGACGGCGCGATTCTGGTTGTGGATGCGGCACAGGGAATCGAGGCGCAGACGCTGGCGAATGTATATCTGGCGCTGGATCATGATCTGGAGGTCATTCCGGTGTTAAATAAGATCGATCTGCCGAGTGCGGATCCGGAGCGCGTGGCAGCGGAGATCGAGGATGTGATCGGTCTGGAGGCGTCAGATGCACCGCGCATTTCTGCGAAGACCGGCTTAAATGTCGAGGCAGTTCTGGAGGAGATCGTGCAGAAGATCCCGGCACCGGCGGGCGATCCGGAGGCATCGCTGCAGGCGCTTATTTTCGACTCTCTGTATGATTCTTACAAGGGCGTTATCGTATTCTGCCGTGTGAAGAACGGTACGATCAAAAAAGGCACACGCATGAAAATGATGGCGACCGGAGCGGCTGCCGAGGTTGTGGAGGTCGGATATTTTGGCGCAGGTCAGTTTATTCCGTGCGAAGAGCTTTCAGCCGGTATGGTTGGTTATGTGACTGCCAGTATTAAAAATGTGCAGGATACCCGCGTGGGCGATACGATTACCGATCTGGACAACCCATGTGCAGAGCCGCTTCCGGGTTACAAGAAGGTAACGCCGATGGTATACTGCGGTCTTTATCCGGCGGATGGTGCGAAATATCCGGATCTGCGGGACGCGCTGGAAAAATTGCAGCTCAACGATGCAGCGCTCTATTTTGAGCCAGAGACATCGGTAGCGCTGGGCTTTGGTTTCCGGTGTGGTTTCCTGGGGCTTCTTCATCTGGATATTATCCAGGAACGCCTGGAACGCGAGTACAATCTGGATCTTGTGACAACGGCGCCGGGCGTTGTATACCGGGTGCACAAGACGAACGGCGATATGATTGAGCTGACGAACCCGTCAAACCTGCCGGATCCGTCCGAGATTGCCTATATGGAAGAGCCGATCGTGTCGGCGGAGATCATGGTTACGACCGAGTTTGTCGGTGCGATCATGACGCTGTGCCAGGAGCGCCGCGGCGTTTACCTGGGAATGGAGTATATTGAGGCGAGCCGTGCGCTGCTGAAATATGAACTTCCGTTAAATGAGATTATTTATGATTTCTTCGATGCATTGAAATCGCGCTCCCGCGGTTACGCGTCGTTTGATTATGAGTTAAAGGGCTACGAGGAATCCAAGCTGGTAAAACTGGATATTCTCGTCAACCGCGAGGAAGTGGACGCGCTCTCTTTCATCGTATTCGAAGGTTCGGCATATGAGCGCGGCAGAAAAATGTGCGAGAAGCTCAAGGATGAGATTCCGCGTCATTTATTTGAGATTCCAATCCAGGCGGCGGTCGGTGGAAAGATCATTGCCCGCGAGACGGTCAAGGCAATGCGGAAGGACGTTCTGGCAAAATGCTACGGCGGCGATATTTCCCGAAAGAGAAAACTTCTGGAGAAGCAGAAGGAAGGAAAGAAACGTATGCGTCAGATCGGAAACGTAGAGATTCCGCAGAAGGCATTTATGAGCGTCCTGAAGCTGGACGAGGAATAATGGAATTATATATACACATCCCGTTCTGCGTCCGCAAATGCCGTTACTGTGATTTTCTTTCGTTTGCGTCCGATGCGTGCGTGCGGGAAAAATATGTGGATCAGCTGATCCGGGAGATTGAAAGCATTCCGGAAGAGGATGCAGGGCAGTGTCCTGAAAATGCGGCGCCGCGGCTAAACCTGACAGGGCGGACGGTGGAGACGATCTTTATCGGCGGCGGAACGCCGTCCCTGCTTCCACCATCGGCGATTGAGCGGATTCTGGCAGCCGTCCGGCAGGTCTTTCGGGTAGAGCCGGATGCGGAGATCACGATGGAGGCGAATCCGGGGACATTGACGCCGGATTCGGCAGCCGGTTACCGGAATGCAGGGGTCAACCGCCTGAGTCTGGGGCTGCAGTCGGCTTCGGAGGAGGAATTGCGGCTTTTAGGGCGGATTCATACGCGGGAGCAGTTTTTACAGAGTTTTCGTGCTGCGCGGGACGCTGGATTTGACAATATCAATGTCGATCTGATGTCGGCGCTTCCGGGACAGTCGGAGGAGAGCTGGCAGGAGACTCTGCGGTTCGTCTGCGACCTTGAACCGGAACATATTTCCGCATACAGCCTGATTGTGGAAGAAGGCACGCCGTTATATGAAGAGTACGGGGAGATGTGCGCGGATCTGGAAAAATACGGCGATTACGCCTCTATGCCAAAGCGTTTACAGACGAAGTATGAAGGCTGCAAATGTCTGCCGGATGAGGAGACAGACCGGAATATGTACCACCACACGAAAACAACGCTGGCGAAGCTGGGCTATGAGCGGTATGAGATTTCCAATTATGCCAGACCGGGCTATGCCTGCCGCCACAACATCGGTTACTGGATCGGTGTGGAGTATCTGGGGCTTGGTCTGGGGGCATCCTCGCTGGTGGGCGGGAAACGCTTTCAGGTGACGGCGGATTTGAACCGTTATCTGGTGTTTACGAAAGAAGAGCTGGCAGCGGGCGCGCAGTATGAGGAAATACACGAACTGAGCCGTCAGGAGCGGATGGAAGAATTTATGTTTCTGGGGCTGCGGCTGACCGGCGGCGTCCGGACGGCAGAGTTTGAACGCCGGTTTGGCGTGGCGATGGAAGCGGTGTACGGTGAGGTGATCGAGAGGCTTTTGAAAGAAGGATTGTTGGAAGCAGCGGTCCAGACAGATAGCCATATCCGCCTGACGGAATATGGTTTAGACGTCAGTACCTATGCACTGGCGGAGTTTTTGCAATAAGAATAGAAATGTACGCCCAGAGTGCTTTTTGATTTCTGTTTTGCGACGGCAGGAGGAATTTGGGCGCGCATGAAAATTTTGGAGGATGTAGCATGGATTGCACGATACTGCAGTTTATAATCGTCTGCCCGATGGTATTTCTGGCAGGCTTTGTGGATGCGATCGCAGGGGGAGGCGGATTGATTTCACTTCCGGCGTACCTGATCGCCGGGGTTCCGACCCATATGGCGCTCGGAACCAACAAAATGAGTTCCATGATGGGAACGGCAATCGCGACCGGGCGGTTTGCCAAAAACGGTTACATACAGTTTAAGAAGGTGGTCTGGTTTATCGTGGCGGCGCTGATCGGTTCTTCGATCGGTTCGAACCTGACTCTGTTAGTCAGCGATAAGATTTTACAGTATATGATGATCGTGATTCTTCCGATTGTTGCATTTTATGTTATGCGGAATAAGAAAATGGGCGATGATTCGCTGGCGGGCACCCTGCCGGAGCGGAAATCATTCCTGATTGCGCTGGCATCCGCGCTGATCATCGGTATTTATGATGGTTTTTACGGACCGGGAACTGGAACTTTCCTGCTGCTGGTGCTCACAGGAGCGGCGCGCTATACGATGAAAGAGGCGGCGGGTACGACAAAGGCGATCAATCTTTCGTCTAATGTGGCGGCGTTTGTCACATTTGTGATTCACGGCAAGATCATTTACACGCTGGGACTGGCTGCGGCGATCTGCAGTATTTTAGGAAATTATATCGGTTCCGGCCTGGTATTGGGAAATGGACAGAAGATCGTGCGCCCGCTGATTCTGGTGGTGCTGGCGATCCTGTTTGTGAAGATTTTATTGGGAAATTAGAAAAGAAAATTAGAACGATTAGGCGGATTCAGCCGTTTGATACATTTACAGTGAAAATGATGCAAAAATAGCTGCGTGATGAAATGTGAATGTTTGGATGATAAGTCGTTTCAATAAAGAGAGGTAACGAACATGAAATGGAAGAAATTTACGCTGACGACCACCACAGAGGCGGTGGATCTCATCAGCTACACATTGGATGAACTCGGCATCGAGGGCATTGAGATTGAGGACAATATCCCGCTGACCGAGAAAGAGACGAAGGGAATGTTCATCGACATTCTGCCGGAGCTTCCGCCGGATGAGGGCGTGGCGAAGGTAAGTTTTTATCTCGATGAGGATGATGATATCCCGGCGATGATGGCGAAAGTCAAAGAGGCGCTGGAAGAATTGAAGCCGTTTACCGATCTGGGCGTCTGCACGTTTGCAGAATCCGAGACGGAGGATAAGGACTGGATCAACAACTGGAAACAGTATTTCAAACCGTTTACGGTCGATCACATCCTCATCAAGCCGACCTGGGAGACAGTGCCGGAGGAGCACAAGGACAAGCTGCTGATTCAGATCGATCCGGGTACGGCGTTTGGTACGGGCATGCATGAGACAACGCAGCTGTGCATCCGCCAGCTCGAAAAATACGTGACACCGGATTCAGAGGTGCTTGATGTCGGAACCGGAAGCGGTATCTTAGGCATCACGGCGTTAAAACTGGGCGCAAAACACGTATTTGGAACGGATCTGGATGAAAATGCGATCACAGCCGTTGGCGAGAATCTGGAAGCAAACGGAATTGCACCGGAGCAGTTCAAGGTTGTACAGGGCAACATCATCGACGATAAAACAGTGCAGGACGAGGTAAAATACGAGTATTACGACATTGCGGTTGCCAACATCTTGGCAGACGTTATCATCATGCTGCAGAAAGAGATCCCGGTTCATATTAAGAAAAATGGTATCTTCATCACATCGGGTATCATTGATATGAAGGAAGAGGCAGTCAAGGCGGCATTTGAGGCGAACGATGCCTTTGAGATTGTAGAGATTACCCATCAGGGCGAGTGGGTTTCTGTCACAGCGAGGAAGAAATAATCATGTACCATTTTTTTGTGGAACCGCACCAGATTGGGGCGGAAGAAATCCGGATTGAGGGCGCGGATGTCAACCATATCCGCAATGTTCTGCGGATGAAGCCGGGCGAGGAGATTCTGATCAGCAGCCGTGAGGGCGGTGACTATTTCTGCCGCGTGGAAGAACTGGAACCAGAGTATGTTTCGGCAAAGATTCTGGAAGAATGGGAAAACAAAGAGCTTCCGGCGCGGATTCACCTGTTCCAGGGGCTTCCGAAGGGCGATAAGATGGAACTGATCATCCAGAAGGCGGTGGAGCTGGGGGCATACCGGGTGGTTCCGGTCAGCATGAAGCGCTCGGTTGTCAAGCTGGATGCGAAAAAAGCGGACGCGAAGAGAAAACGCTGGAATGCGGTTTCTGAGAGCGCCGCGAAGCAGTCCAAGCGCAGCCTTATCCCGGAGGTGGCGCCGCTTATGACCTACAAAGAGGCGGTCAAAGAGGCAGCCGGGTACGATATGGTTCTTCTGCCATATGAGTCGGCGGACGGCATCCGGAAAACGAGGGAACTGCTGGCGTCGGTCAAGCCGGGTACGGATATCGCCGTTTTCATCGGTCCGGAGGGCGGTTTTGAGGACGAAGAAGTCGAGCTTGCCAGGGAAAACGGGGCGGAGATCGTAACGCTTGGAAAGAGAATTTTGCGGACGGAGACGGCAGGCTTGTGTATGCTGTCGGCACTGATGCTGCAGTTGGAAGTGTAATTGGAAAATTACAAAGGAGATAGAGATAAAAATGGAAGCCTATTTTGATAATTCAGCGACCACCAAGGTGCTGGACTGCGTAAAGGATGCGGTCGTTGATGCAATGTGCGTCAACTACGGAAACGCGGCGGCGAAGCACAGAAAAGGTGTGGAAGCAGAAAATTTGATTCGCGAGGCAAAGAAGGCGATCGCGGATACACTGAAAGTGCAGGAGAAGGAGATTCTCTTTACTTCCGGCGGAACAGAGTCGAACAATACGGCGCTGATCGGCACGGCGCTGGCAAACCGCAGAGCCGGAAAACACCTTATCACGACCGGTGTGGAACATCCGTCGATCTACAATACGATGTCATTTCTGGAGGAGATGGGCTTTGAGGTGACCTATCTTCCGGTCGATCATCTGGGACATATTTCTCTGGAGGATCTGGAAAAAGCTATCCGCGAGGACACGATCCTGGTGTCTGTGATGTACGTCAATAACGAGGTCGGAGCAGTAGAGCCGATCGAGGCGATCAGCCAGTGCATCAAGAAGAAAAATCCGAAGACATTGTTCCATGTCGATGCGATCCAGGCATATGGAAAATATAAGATCCGTCCGAAAAAACAGGGAATTGACCTGCTTTCCGTCAGCGGACACAAGATCCATGCGCCGAAGGGCGTCGGATTCCTCTATATCCGCGACGGTGTCAAGATCCGCCCGATTCTGTTTGGCGGCGGCCAGCAGAAGGGCATGCGTTCCGGTACGGAAAATGTGCCGGGGTGTGTCGGACTCGGCGTGGCAGCACGCGAGGCGTACAAAGATTTTGATGCACGCATCGAAAAGCTGTATACACTCCGGGAGCACCTGATTGCGGGATTGAAACCGCTCGGCGGCGTCACCATCAACGGCAGTGAGGACCGCACCAACGCGCCGCAGATCGTCAGCGCCAGCTTTGAGGGCGTCCGCAGCGAGGTACTTCTCCATGCGCTGGAGGACAAAGGGGTTTATGTATCGTCCGGTTCCGCCTGCTCGTCCAATCATCCGGGCATCAGCGGTACTTTAAAGGGAATCGGCGTGAAAAAAGAACTTCTCGATTCGACGATCCGGTTCAGTCTGGGTGATCTGAATACCGAGGAAGAAGTAAACTATGCGATCGGCGTTCTGGGAGAACTGCTTCCGGTACTGCGCCGTTACCAGATGAAATAAAATGGCTGTTTAAAGAATGGCTGCTCAGTTTTTTTGCGGGAAAGCAGAAGAATGACAGCCTGTTGTAGAAAGGGAATTCCATGTTTCATACATTTTTGATTAAATATGCGGAGATTGGCCTGAAAGGTAAAAACCGCTATGTATTCGAGGACGCGCTGGTGTCCCACATCCATCACTCGTTAAAACGTCTTGATGGAAAATTTACCGTAACCAAGGAGGCAGGGCGTATCTATGCGACCGCAGCGGAAGAATTTGATTACGATGAGGTCATCGATGCACTGAAAAAGGTATTCGGTATTGCGGCGATCTGTCCGATGGTCCAGTTAGAGGACAACGGTTACGACGATCTGAAAGCGAAGATTGTTGAGTATGTGGACAAAGCATACCCAGATAAACACTTTACGTTCAAGGTAAACACCCGCCGTGCCAACAAACAGTATCCGCATACCTCCGAGGAAGTCAACCGCGATCTCGGTGAGGTCATCCTGGACGCATTCCCGGAGACAAAGGTAGACGTACACAATCCGGATGTTCTTTTAAATGTGGAACTGCGTGCAAAACGTATCAACGTATACTCTCTGGTGATTCCGGGACCGGGCGGTATGCCGGTCGGAACCAATGGACGCGCGATGCTGCTTTTATCCGGCGGTATCGACAGCCCGGTGGCAGGATACATGATCGCAAAACGCGGCGTTACCATCGAGGCAACCTATTTCCATGCGCCGCCATACACCAGCGACCGTGCAAAACAGAAAGTAGTCGATCTGGCAAAACAGGTAGCAAAATACGCAGGTCCGATCAAATTAAACGTAGTCAATTTCACAGATATCCAGCTCTACATCTACGAGCAGTGCCCGCATGAGGAGCTGACGATTATCATGCGCCGCTACATGATGAAGATCGCGGAAGAGCTGGCGAAGAAAGACGACTGTCTCGGACTCATCACCGGCGAGAGCATCGGTCAGGTAGCATCCCAGACGGTTCATTCCCTGGCGGTTACCAATGCAGTCTGCACACTTCCGGTCTTCCGCCCGCTGATCGGTTTCGACAAACAGGATATCGTCGATATTTCCCTGAAAATCGGTACCTACGAGACATCGATCGAGCCGTATGAAGATTGCTGCACCATCTTCGTAGCCAAACACCCGGTTACCAAGCCGGTCCTGCACCTGATTGAAAAATCCGAGCGCAATCTGGAAGAGAAGATAGATGCGCTGGTAAAAGAGGCGATCGATACGGTTGAGGTTATCCGGTGCTAGTCATATAAAATAGAGGATTTGGAGGAACAACGATAATCCAGAGAAGCCGCTGGAGCCGTTCTTCCAAATCTAAAAAAGAACCGCTGCAAAGCGCGTTGCTTAACAGCGGTTTTTTTCGTTTCAAACAGAACCATCTCGATCGTTCTAATGGTTGCTATACAATGTACGGAGCCAGTGTCGTTAAGATCTCGTCAATCTGGTTCTCAGAATGGATGTTTAAATCAATCGGTTTGGACAGATCCAGACTGAAGATACCCATGATGGATTTAGCATCAATCACATAACGTCCGGAAACAAGGTCAAAATCTACGTCGAACTTCGCTAAGTCGTTGACGAAGGATTTAACTTTATCGATCGAGTTTAAAGAAATACGAACTGTTTTCATGAAAAAAACCTCCTCTATCTACAATAATACTTTTATACTACAAAGTAATCTGACAAAAGTCAAGAGAGGATTCAATTTAAAGGAGATAAAAATGAGAAAAGCGGCATTCCACAATCTGGGCTGCAAGGTGAACTCATATGAGACGGAAGCCATGCAGCAGCTCTTAGAGGATGCAGGATATGAGATTGTGCCGTTCCGGGAAGGAGCGGATGTTTATATTATCAACACGTGTTCCGTGACAAATGTCGCCGACCGGAAATCGCGCCAGATGCTGCACCGGGCAAAGAAAATGAACCCGTCGGCGGCTGTTGTGGCGGTCGGCTGTTATGTGCAGGCAGCAGGCGCGGAGCTAAAAAAAGATGAGGCGGTCGATCTGATCGTCGGCAATAACCAGAAAAAAGATCTGGTACAGATTCTGGATGATTATTTTGCAGATCACGAAAATAGCGGTGAGATTCTGGATATCGGACATTCACAGGAATACGAAGAACTCCATATCCGCCGGATTGCTGACCATACGCGTGCCTTTATCAAGGTACAGGACGGCTGCAACCAGTTTTGCAGCTATTGTATTATACCATATACGAGAGGACGCGTCCGCAGCCGCCGCCCGGAGGACATCGAGCGCGAGGTGCGCGGGATTGCGGAAGCCGGATACAAGGAAATTGTCTTGACAGGTATCCATTTAAGCTCCTATGGTGTCGATTTCAAGGATGAGCAGAAAGAAAATCTGCTGACTTTAATCAAACGTCTCGATCAGATTCCGGGCATTGAGCGCCTGCGCCTTGGTTCTCTTGAACCACGTATCGTAACCCGCGAATTTGCCAAAGAGCTGGCGAGTCTGCGGACCATCTGCCCGCACTTCCATCTGTCACTCCAGAGTGGCTGTGACGCGACCTTAAAGCGCATGAACCGCCGCTACAATGCTGCTGAATACCAGGTGTGCTGTGAAATTCTGCGGGAAGAATTTGACAATCCGGCGATCACGACCGATGTCATCGTAGGATTCCCGGGTGAGACCGAAGAAGAATTTGCTGAAACAGAGCGCTTCTTAAAAACGATCCATTTCTACGAGATGCATATATTCAAATATTCCCGCCGCGCAGGCACCCGCGCCGCCGATATGCCGGATCAGGTACCAGAAGGAACCAAATCTGTCCGCAGCGATATCCTGCTGGCACTGGAAAAACAGCAGTCCTTAGAATACCGCGGGCGCTTCCTCGGAACCGAAGAAGAAATCCTTCTCGAAGAACCAATCGAGATTGACGGAACCAAATACATGATGGGACACACCCGCCAGTATGTCAAAGGTGCCGTGCCATACGAAGAAGGATTGAAAAATAAGACGGTGAAGGGAATCTTCACGAAGGCACTGAATGAAGAGGTGCTTTTACTGGAAAATGAATAAAAGACAGGAAACGAAAAAACCAATGATACCCCCAAGATGGGATTCATTGGTTTTTTACATACATATAAAATTAAAAAAAATGACATAAATAGAATATATCGGCTTAACAAATTAATCAGTAAGCAATCAATGAACCCCAACGAGATCCTTAATAACTTCCCCAGCAATAATCAGTCCCACTACGGACGGCACAAAAGAGATACTCCCCGGAATCTGCCGTCTGGCGGTACAGCTGCGTGCGGTTCCCGGCGGGCAGACACAGTGGGAACGGCAGGAGATTGCCATATCATCGCCCGGAGTCAAGGGTTTCTCTTTCGAATAAACCACTTTCAGTTTCTTGATTCCGCGTTTTTTTAGCTCACGCCGCATGACCTTCGCGAGCGGGCAGACGGAAGTCTTATAAATGTCAGTTACCTCAAAGGCAGCCGGATCCAGCTTGTTTCCGGCACCCATCGAGCTGATGATCGGCGTGTGGCTTGCCTCTGCCTGTTCTACCAGCATCAGTTTTCCCGTTACGGTGTCGATTGCGTCGATCACGTAGTCATACTGGGAAAAATCAAATTCCTTCGCGGTATCCGGCATGTAGAATGTCTTGTAGGTGTGGACAACCGCATGCGGGTTGATGGATTTGATGCGTTCCTCAGCGACATCGACCTTGTACTTTCCGATGGTGGAGGTGGTTGCGATGATCTGACGGTTGATGTTGGTTAAGCAGACCTTGTCATCGTCGATGAGATCAAGCGTGCCGACGCCGCTGCGCGCGAGGGCCTCCACCGCATAGCCGCCGACTCCGCCGATGCCGAAGATGGCAACGCGTGCTTTTGATAAACGCTCCATGGCATCCCTGCCGAGGAGAAGTTCCGTTCGTGAAAATGAATTTAACATATGATACTCCCTTGTAATATATTCTGTCAGTAGCTTCACAGTCACAACTGTGCTATACTAAATAATAGCAGGCTCTGTTTCTGAACGTTTTTTACCCATCAGTTCGGTATTTTATTGTAAAGGTGCGGTCTGCGTTTGTCAAGAAAGACATGAAGAAACGTAACAAAGTGTGCAAATAATCGTTACTGGGCACGTATGCGTGAACAGTAACAAATAATCAAAAAAAGGTTGACAGATATTGCATAAAGTGATAATATGCCTACTAAGCTGATAGGAAAAAGAAAAGGAGTGAAGATCATGAAAGCAGTCAATGGTTTTGGGATGAATATGATGTGTTGCAGCAATGGTTGTATTTGTATGGATCGATGTTGTTGTCGCATTTGTGTACGCGAAAACCAGAAGGCTGGACTTCGGTAAGCGAGGTTTCCGGGAAAAACGGGTTTCGTGAATCTTTTTATTCATAAGGGTTAAGGATATAGAAAGAGCGCATCCGCGTACACAGAAAAACAAGCAGGACAGGCGGCAGAAAAGCTGGATTGGACGGGCGGGAAATGTGTATAGAGGATGGGCTCTTTTCGCATTTTAAACTTCTTTTGGAGCGAGTTTTTCAAATTGGAAATGAGTTCTGGAAAAAAGAAGAATCTATAGAAATCTATAAAAATTAAAAAATATAAAAATCATTATAAAACTTTACAAAATTGGTTAAATAAAGATGTTTCGAAGCAACCTACACAGATAATAGAGAAGCCAAAGGGCAAAATAATAGATTTTAAGATAGGAGGCGAATAACATGAAAATTCAAGAAAATGTATATACAATAGGGAATCTAGAAGCTGAACAAAGTATATTAGGAGCTATACTCTTAGATAAAACTTGCATAGAACACATTGAAACCTTAACAGGTAATGATTTTAGCAAGGAATATCACAAAATTATATTTGAATCTATGACGGATTTAAACAAAAAAAATAAGCCTATAGACCTTATAACTCTTACTAGTGAATTAAAATCTAAAGGCTTACTGGATGATGTAGGTGGTGTAAGCTATATAACAAGCCTATCAACTATAGTTCCTACAACTTCAAGTGTAAAGCATTATGTAGATATAGTAAAGAGTTTAAGTAATAAAAGAAAGATTGTAAAAGCTTCATATTCCTTAATTGAAAATATTAGAAGTGGGAAAGACATAGACTCCTCTAGAGTTATATTTGAAAAAGACAGTCAAATTGATAGTAAAACAGATAATGAAGCTGATTCGATAGTTGAAGTATTAGCAGAATTGTTTGACGATATGCAAGAAAGACCAGAAGAAAAAATAAAAACTGGCATCTCTATTATTGATAAGTGTACTAATGGG
>ERZ773112.1193-NODE-1193-length-15286-cov-3.126518_pt1 | contig 15286 bp, 17 predicted proteins | sample MGYA00580566_ERZ773112 | MGnify/ENA primary metagenome ERZ773112 (study PRJEB29015, sample SAMEA2737842) | human gut metagenome | biome: human gut; feature: human-associated habitat; material: faeces | place: China | collected 2012 ... | reverse complement strand
ATGTATCGGAGAGTATTGCCGCTTCTGCTCACCGCGGTACTGCTGCTGAGCGGCTGCACTGCCGGGCAGAAAAATATGCCGCAGAAAACGGACGAGAAGGAAATGACCGGACAGCCCTCTGATATGTCCGGTGAAGGAAGCATGTATATGGATACCACGGAAAATGTCATATATCTGGCGGGCGGCTGCTTCTGGGGCATGGAACAGCTGATGCAGTCCATCCCCGGCGTTATCGACGCCGAGAGCGGCTATGCCAACGGCACCTGCGAGGCGGACGCCGATTACAAGACCGTCTGCAAGGGAGAGACCGGCTTTCGGGAGACCGTGCGGGTGGAATACGACCCCGAGCAGGTGAGCCTTGACGCGCTGCTGCTGGCCTACTTCTATGTCATCGACCCCACGGTGCAAAACCGGCAGGGCAACGACCGCGGCAGCCAGTACCAGACCGGCGTTTACTTCACCAACGAAAGCGCCAGAGAGACGGTGAAGCGTATCGCGGAGATCGAGCGCGGCCGCAGCGAGAAATTCTTCGTGGAGATCGGCCCGCTCAAGAACTACTATCCCGCCGAGGAATATCACCAGAACTACCTCGAAAAGAATCCGAACGGCTACTGTCACATCCCGCGCGCGGAGATGGAGCTCTTCTCCAAACTGCGCATCGACCCGGGCGACTATCAGAAGCCCGCGGCGGAGTCCATCCGGGACAAGCTGACGGCGGAGCAGTACCGCGTCACGCAGGAGAGCGGCACGGAGCGCGCCTTCACGGGCGAGTTCTGGGACAAGTTTGAAAAGGGCATCTATGTGGATGTCGTCACCGGCGAGCCGCTCTTTTCCTCCACGGATAAGTACGAGAGCGGCTGCGGCTGGCCCGCCTTTACAAAGCCTATCGAGGGCCTCGCTGTGGTGGAAAAAGAGGATTTGAGCCACGGGATGCGCCGCACGGAGGTCAGAAGCCGCGCCGGAGACTCCCACCTTGGCCATGTGTTCACCGGCGACCCGGAGTCGCCCAACGGCGTGCGCTACTGCATCAACAGCGCGGCCCTGCGCTTCGTCCCCTATGAAAAAATGGAGGCCGAGGGCTACGGATACCTGCTGTATCTGTTTGAAAAATAGGACGCAAGCGGTCGGCAATTCTCATACAAGGAACTATCAGCACATCACAGCATATCGGACTGCCCGGTGGCAGTCCGATATGCTGTGAATGGAATTTTCCGGCACTCTCAATGAGACGATTTCGAAATGGAGAAGCGCATGTATCTTTTTCAAATAAGCAACTACGATGATCCTGCTGTGGACAGAGAAACCGCGGAACTGCTGCACCAGCGTTTGGAAGCTGAGAGCCGGCGGCGCTGCCCCGCTATGTGGAATGCGATAGACCGCATCAGAACTCACGCCGCGAAAGGCCCGGGGCGCGAAAAGCGGACGGTACGCTGCCGTATTTATGGCGTGTTCCTGCTGGCGCTGGGCCTTTTGACGCTGATTCTCGGCTTGATGCCGCCAAGAACCACCGATGTAATCATTGTGGGCGGAGCCGTTATCATTGCGGGCCTGCTGGAGTTTGCCCTTGCTCGCGGAAGAACACCGCCGCGCATACCGGCGTCCTGCAAAAAGGAGGCGCGGAAAGCGCTGGAGCTGCGGCGCACCGTTGATTGGGAAAAGCTCAAAACCACCATCCGCTTCGAGGATGCTGGCATAACGATCTGCGTGGAGGAGAACGAAGAACATCTCCCGTACACACGGATAAAGAGCGCCTTTGAATCATTGCATTTGTGGCTTGTGGTCTGCGACGATGAGTGTGCGCTGCTGCTCCAGAAAAAGGACCTGAGGGCCGGGAACGCAAACAGCTTCCTCTCTGACATCATTTCAAAAATGAACACAGGAACAGATGCATCCGGCTGAACACGGCAGCTATGTGACGTTACCAGTCCGTTTGTCCCAGTGGGACTTCAACTATGGTCCAGCTATCGACGGAAGCACACAAATGAGCGATTTCCAGAAGGATGATCGGAGGCAGATGAATAAGCGAGGGATAGCTTTTATAGCGGTAGATATCAGGGCTGTTGTCAGCAAAATGTAGGAACAAGAGGCCAATCGGTAGGCAACAAACATGCGAGTTGAAGCAGCATTTTATATCCGCCTAAGAAAGATCCGGCAGGCATTCGACCACTGAGAACACACCATCTGATACCTCCCCCTGTTCAGAGCTTCTGAACAGCCATTCATGTCGAAAGCGGAGAGACTGCGATACAGCAATCTCTCCGCTTTTCTGTCGTGATCTCCTGCTTTGAGCGGAGAGGCGAACCTGCACGGCAATGAAAAAACATTGGCTCAATGCAGGACAGGCGGTTTTTATGGGGTATCCTCACATCCGCGGTACTGTCGTCGCTGCCGAATGGCAGCCTTCCTTCATTCACCTATGGCCGGGCATCGGATGCCCTGACTTTTTGCGTCCTTTTGAGGATACCCCGCCTCCGTCCGCCATCGTTACCCTCGAACATCCTTATGCCCACAGCGGTGTCGCTGTGGGCTTTTTTTGCGCCCTGTGCGCGACGCCGATGGAAATCTGATCTGCCTGACCTGCGCTGATTTCACCGATGAAGCAGAGTTTCGCCGTTGGAAGAGGTGGTCGGACCAGGACTTTCACGTAGAGGACAAAAGCGATGTGGAGGAAAGCGACCACACCACATCTATGGGCATGGTTTCGGAAGCCTCCCTTGCTGTTCCCAATGAGGAGGCTTTGGCAGCGGAAAGGCAGGTCAGAGAAGCTCAGATTCGTTATGCGGAGGCAGCGGTTTCTGGAATCAGAAGCATACTGACTGGGGCACAGTTTTACAGACTCCGGCAGTATTGCATCGAAGGGAAAACAGAGAGCGAAATCGCCGAAGCAGAAGGTGTCACACAGCAGGCTGTGTCTAAATCGCTGGTTTCCGCTTTGAAAAAACGAGAAAATTTTTGAAAAGGGGTCCAAAAATGGTTGTGAAAAAGCCTGAAAAAAGATGATTGGTGAAGGGACAAGTATCCCCCATCTTCTGAACCTTGAAAACACCGCCCAGGCGGTCATATCCGGTGACTGGAATACCTTTGCTGACGGCGCGAGCGTCAGACCGGGTGCACGAGGACCACCTGTGCGGAGCATTCTCCGCATATTAGGACGGCCAATGGAAGGTGCAGAGCGATACCCACTCAGGTCAAATGCAGCTTTGGCAGGCTGCTTCGCCATGACCCCGTCAGCTTACAATGATACTCCTGTACGCAGCTCCGAGAGAACCTCAGAGGGGTGAAACTCCCGTGACGCGCGCCAGCGCGGTTCCAGCCGCCGCCCTTGCCTGGGGAAGTAGTGTCGAATACAGGCAGCAACGCAAGAGCAAGAAGGCCGCTCGGCAGGGAGCAGTTCCGCCCCGATACGGAGCGGCCTTTTCTGCTTTGCGGCAGAAGTATGGGGATCGTCCGCTTCCTCTTTTTTCCCGCCACCCATTCGCTTCTCTCTTTCAATCCTCTGAACGGCCTGCATTCACCCCCTCCTTATCCCCCGGACGATCCTCATATTTGTGCCGCAGGGCAAAATTCAGAAAAGAGGTACCGATATGGATCAGAACGTCAATTATTACGGCATCATCCTTCTGCTGCGCCAGCTTCGGGAAAGCGGCAGTTTCAGCGAAAAGGAGCTGCGGAGGGTAGCGGCACGGATCGCCGCGGACAGCGGCGCGGACATTATGATTTCTCTCTGATTTTCTTCATCTTTCAGTAGCTTTCTGACCAAGGTTGTGGTAGTGTTTGTGTTGCAAAAACAGGAGGTGAGCAGGCATGGCGGAAAAGCATCTGACAGACGGCACAACGGCACTGGCAGCGCAGCCTCGCGTCATCAAGATCGAGGCGGCGGAGAAGCCGCAGAATGCGCAGCTGCGGGTAAGCTCAAGCATCAGAGTCTCCCCATTCTGGAGCGGATGCTCGAAACCATCCGGACGCTCCGTGACCGCAGATTGCTCTGGAGCGAGGACATCGTTTCCCTCAACAAAAAAATATCCGAACTCTCCAGTCAGAATCAAACGCTGGCCTTCCTCAAGCAAAACGGCCTCGTTGATCCTGACATTTTTATATCCAAAAGCAACGAGCTGACCCGCCAACTCCGGCAGGCCAAGCTGGACAAAGAAAAGCTGATGACTGCCGAGGGGGATGCCACCGCCCATCGGACGCGGGAGCTGATAGCCCTGCTGGAGGATGGGCCGGACTTCCTCGACCACCCCGACGCGGAACTGCTGGGTGAACTTGTTGAAAAAATTACCATAGAGAGCAACGATGCCCTCCGCTTCCGTCTGCATAACGGGCTGGAGCTGCGGGAATCCATTGAGAGGACGGTGCGATAATGGGAAACCGAAAGCAGCCCTTCGGCTACCGTATGACGCTGGGCGAGATCACGATCCAGCCGGAGGAGGCAGATCTGGTACGGTTTATCTTCCAAGGCTACGGCGCAGGAGCTACGCTGGGGGAGTTGACCAAGGCACTCTGCCGACAGAAGATCCTCTACTATGAGGGGCGGTCATGGAACAAGAACATGGTCTCCCGTATTTTAGAGGACGGCCGCTATATCGGAGAGAAAGGCTATCCGGCACTCATCGAGCCGGAGCAGCTCCGTGCGGCAGCGGAAAAGAGGACGGCAAGAGCCCGCCCGCCGCAGAAAACGCCCGCGCAGAAGGCTCTGCGGCACACCGCCCTCCGAGCGGGTGGAGAAGCTCGTCACCGACCTGCTCAACGAGCTCATACGCTGCCCCGACCGTATTCAGCCAGCGGTACCTTGATGACCTTCTGTCCGTTTACCATTTCTTCCACATAACCGTTGACATCCGCAAGCGTCTTTTGCTGCATCACGAAGAAAGCACCGATCTTTCCGGTGATCTTCTTGACGAGCTGCAAGATGAGCAGCATCACCAGTACGGCGACCAGCGTCAGATAAAAGCTGACATAGAGCATACAGACAAATACCGCCACGATGGTAAAGACCGAGGAAATGAGCTGCGCCATGGACTGTGCGATCATCTGGCGGAGGGTATCGGTATCGTTGGTATAAAGGCTCATAATATCGCCGTGGGTGCGGGTATCAAAGGCGCGGATGGGAAGCCGCTGCATTTTTTCAAACATTTCGTCCCGAATCTTTTTCAGCGTTCCCTGTGCGATGGTTACCATGACACGGTTATAAAAAAGCGTGGCAAGAACACCGATCAGATAGACTGCGCCGATCACGACCAGCATTTTCAAAAGCTGTGTAAACACCGGGGCAGAGCTTGTCAGCAGGGGTGCGATATAATCGTCGATCAGGGATTGCAGGAACAGCGCCGAAGCAGCGGACGCAATGGCGCTGAGCAAAATGCAAACCACCACAAAAATGAGCTGCCCCTTATAGTCCTTCATATAGGAAAGTAGCCGCCGCAGTGTCTTGGTGTCAAATTGCTGCTTCTGCATGGAGTTTTCCGAAGTCTTATTCATGTTCGCTGTCTCCTTCCTGTTGGGATTCATACACTTCTCTGTAAATATCGCAGGTTTTCAGCAATTCATCATGCGTTCCGCACGCTGCGATTTTGCCATCGTCCATAACAACAATCAAGTCGGCGTGCTGTACGGAGCTGACGCGCTGTGCAATGATGATTTTGGTCGTATCCGGAATAAACTCCGCAAAGGATTTTTGGATGGAAGCATCCGTTTTGGTATCAACAGCAGAAGTGGAATCGTCCAGAATCAGAACCTTTGGTTTTGTCAGCAGAGCGCGGGCAATGCATAGCCGCTGCTTCTGACCGCCTGACACATTGGTGCCGCCCTGCTCAATATAGGTATCATATTTGTCAGGGAAGCTCTGAATAAATTCATCCGCGCAGGCAAGGCGGCAGGCTTCCTCGATTTCTTCATCTGTGGCGCTTTCATTGCCCCAACGCAGATTTTCTTTGATTGTGCCGGAGAACAGTTCGTTCTTTTGCAGCACCATGGCAACGGCATTGCGTAATACGTCCAAATCATATTTACGCACATCCACGCCGCCCAACAATAACTGACCGGAGCTCACATCATAGAGCCGCGGAATGAGCTGTACGAGGCTCGACTTGGAAGATCCCGTGCCGCCGATGATGCCAACGGTCTGCCCGGAGGCGATAGAGAGGTCAATGTCGCTCAGCACCTTCTTGTCCGCCTTCGCCGCATACGCAAAGCTTACCTGCTCAAAGCGGATGGAGCCGTCCCTGACGGTCATTTCCGCGCCGGTCGGGTTGGCAATATCCGTTTTTTCCCCCAGCACTTCCGCAATGCGGCGGGCAGAGGCAAGGGAGATGGTGATCATGGTAAAAACCATGGAGAGCATCATCAACGCCATCAAAATCTGCGTGGCGTAGGAGAACAGCGCCGTCAGGTCGCCGGTGGTCATGCCAAGTGCCGCACTGTTTCCGCTTGCGACAATGGCTTTTGCACCGATCCATGAGATCAGGATCATGCAGGCGTACATGAAGAACTGCATAATGGGCGAGTTGAACGCCAGCAGTCGTTCTCCGGCGGCAAAATCCTCATAGATACTTTGAGAAATGCCTTTGAACTTTTTGATCTCGTGATCCTCCTGATTGAAGGATTTCACCACACGGATGCCCCGGACATTTTCCTGAACAACGTTGTTCAGCGTGTCATAGGTGCGGAACACCCGGTTAAAAAACGGCCCGACCTTGCGGATGATCAAAAGCAGCAGTAATGCCATGATGGGAATGACCGCAAGGAAAATGAGTGCAATGGTCGTGTTGATGCGGAAAGACACGATCATGGAAAATACCAGCATGACAGGGCCGCGCACTGCCATGCGGATCAGCATTTGATAGGCATTCTGAATATTGGTCACGTCGGTTGTCAGGCGGGTGACGATGGAAGCAGTGGAGAACTTGTCAATGTTGGAAAAGGAAAAGGTCTGCACATTGTCATACATATCCTGCCGCAGATTGGCGGAAAAGCCCACCGAGGTTTTTGCGGCAACGTGGGCGGAAAGCACGCCGGTCAGCAGCTGTAGGACAGCAAAGACCAGAATTATGGTGCCGAGCTTCCAGACCGCCGCCATCTCTCCCGGCTCGATCCCCTGATCGATCAAATCTGCCATACGGAGCGGGATGAGAATTTCGAAGGCTGCCTCCAGAATGGAGAGCAAGATTGTGAGAATGGAGCCTTTCTTGTATTCTCGCAGGATCCCCAGCAAGGTTTTTGTCATTTTGTTCCTCCTTTATATCCGTGTGTAGCAAGCTACATATAAGAGCGACAGAAAAGCCGATCGGCTATCGGCTTTTACGTCAAATGTTCTGCAACGGTCAGCAGCAAATCTCTCAGCCGCTCACGTTCCTCCGGGGAAAGGGGGGCTAACAGCATTTTCTCGTTTTCCAGCTGATTCCGCTGCATATCCTTGTCGATGGCCTCTGCCTGCGGCGTCAGTTTGACATACTTGTTGCGCCCATCTTCGCAGGGCCAGCATGTTACATAGCCATTCTGCTCCATGCGGGAAACCAAGCCCACAACGGTCGGATGAGCAACGTCCAAAAAGGTTTCGATTTCTTTCTGGGTTGCCTGCCCGCCCCGGCTGCTCAGATACAGAAATACCCGGCATTGGGACATCGTTAAATTGAATTGCTTTAATTCCGCATCGGCTCTCGCCGCCAGCTTATCATTGATGCGCTTGATGAGGTATCCGACATCGTTCTTCATCACTTGGATTCACCTCCATATGTAGTATGCTACACATGATAACAAAAAAGCGTTCTTATGTCAAGCGCTTCTGCAAAAAAACGGTTTCTTGCTTGTGCTCGCCGCTTTTCACCTCTTTCACGATCGCCCCGTAATGGCGGGTAAAGTTAAACTCTCCCAAGGTCTTACGCTCGATGCTGAAGTTGTGGTCGGAAATGGTATCAATGCCATGTTGCGTAGCCTTGGCTGTGGACAGTCCGATACCGTTCCCGCCGGTCGCGCGGGCGCGGGAGGAGTCCGCACGGTAAAAGCGGTCAAAATAGCGTGGCAGCTGCGCGGCATCCAAACCGGCGCAGGGATTGGAGAGCGCCAGCTCTACGCTTTTTCTCCGCGAAAAGAGCGCAAGGTGGATCGTTCCGCCCGCGTCACAGTATTTCACGGCATTGTCCAGCAGAATCGTCAGCAGGCGGGAGATATCGTCCGGCACGCCGCTGACGCACAGACCAGGGGAGATCTCCGCCGTCAGTTCTTTTCCGGCAGACTCGGCAAGGGGACGAAAATTTTCGATGCAGCCCTCAGCCAGCTCACTGAACGGTACAGCCGCGACAGCCGAAGGCGGCAGAGCTTCCTCGCTGCGCGCCAGCTCCACGAGATTTTTGATAAGGCTGTCCATGCGCTGGATCTGCTCCTGCCCGCTTTCCAGCCACAGACGGTTTTCCTCTGTTTCTTCGATCAATCCCAGGTCGGCGGACAAGATCGCAAGGGGCGTTTTCAGCTCGTGGGAGGCGTCTGTCACGAATTGCCGCTGCCGCTCCCAGTTTTCCGCAAAGGGGCGCGTGGCGCGCTTGGAGAGTACCAGCAGCAGGAGAAATACGATCCCCGCGCAGAGGACAAAGACCGCCGCCATCACGCGGAACACCGCATAGGCGGATTGCAGCTGCATGAAGCAGTCAATGACGATCAGCGTATATCCGCCGGATTCGTTTTCAAATCTTCCGAAGCGGTACTGTCCGACATAGCCCTTGTCTGTCCCCTTGGAAACGATCTGCTCGATCGTGGAAACAACAGTCTGCCGGTCCAGTGCGGCAATGTGCTCAAGATCGACTGCGCTGACGGCGTCCTCTGCCGTCAGGCGCACAATGAAATAGCGGGTCTCAAACGGCGTTTCCGGCGTGACCTGAAAGCCTGTGTGGGCGGAGGGACTTGCGTTGCCGTCCGGCACCGGGAATTCGCCGCCATTCTGATACAGTATGTCGATGGCCTTGTCTGCCCGGCTTGCGGCAACGTAGTAATTTCCAATGCCGATGGTCGCACAGAGAACCGTCATGGTCCCCAGCAGCGACAGCATGGCGATGGCGATGAATTTTTTCCGCAGCGTTCGGATCATGCAATCTCCTCCAATAAGTATCCCTGCCCCCGGCGGGCGGCAATGCGGACATTGGACCCTACCATTTCAAGCTTTCTGCGGAGATAGGAGATATAGGCCCAGACGACATTCAGCTCCGCGTCGCTGTCATAGCCCCAGATGCGCTCCATGAATTGCTCCGTGGAGATCAACCGTCCCTTTTGCCGCATCAGCAGCTCCAGCATTTGAAATTCCTTGCTGCTCAGGCGCACGGAAGCACTTTCGCCGACCAGCTCGAAGGTAGAACGGTTTAATGTTGTGTTGCCAACGGTGAGAAGGCTTGGGGTATAGGCGCCGCCGCGGCGGGTCAGCGCACCCACCCGCGCCACGAATTCTCTGGGGTCAAAGGGCTTAGGGAGATAATCGTCCGCGCCGCCGGTCAATCCCGCTACGCGGTCTTCGATCTGGCTTTTTGCCGTCAGCAGAAGAACAGGGGTCGCAACACCCTGCTCCCGCAGAGCGGTCAGAACCTGTAGCCCGTCCAGCTTCGGCATCATGATGTCCAGTACCAGCGCATCATAATTTTCCGCAAGGCCATAGTCCAGCGCGTCCTGCCCGTTGTTGACCACGTCCACGGAATAATGCTCCCGCTTGAGCAGCGCCTCCAGCGCGCGGGTCATGGCAGCTTCGTCATCGGCCACTAAAACTCTCATATCGGTTCCTCCTCATGGTGTTCGATCAGATCGCGGATGGTTTGCAGGGAAAGGTCGGTGGAAGTGATCTCATCGGCGCAGCGCTTCAGCTCCTGTATCAGCAGCGCCTGATCCGGAATGTTCTGCTTATATTTGAGCTGATGTTCAATATTGGCCCAGCAGTCCATGGCGATGGTGCGCAGCTGGACCTCCAGCCATACGGTTTTTGGGGAATTTCCCAGAAAGCGCAGCGGCATGGTCAGGATCATGTGATAGCTTCGATAGCCGTTGGGCTTCGGGCTGCGGATATAGTCCTTTTCCGTTTGGAGCTGCACGCCGGGGATGGCGCGGATCAGCTCCGCCGTGCGGTCGATATCCTGAATGAACGGACAGACCAGGCGGACGCCCGCGGCGTCAAAGACATTTTTCAGCGCGCTTTCCGCCGTGACGGGAAAAGCGAGCCTTTGCAGCTTTTGCCGCATACTCTCCGCGCTTTTGATGCGCGTTTGAAACGACGCGACCGGGTCGCGGTTTCCGAGCTGCACCTCGTAGCGGCGGATCATATCCATGCAGGAGAGAAACTCGGAGATCGCGCCTTCCAGCAGGATCAGGTTCTCTCCGTAGAATTCCCGCTCCGCCGACGTTACTTCCGGTACTGAATAGTCCATGATCGACCTCCTTGCTGTCATTGTAAGTCATTGAGGTACAGGCCGCAGCGCAGGCGGTCGCTCTCGTCCAGCGTCAGCAGCAGCGTCAGATGCTCTGCCTCGGCTTTGACGGAGATATGCCCGACGCCGTTTTCATCTGTGGAGGCGTCTGTCACCGCAGCGGCGGTAAAATGCAGTGCGATGCGGCTGATCTCCCGGCCGTCGCTTCCTGCAAGGATCAAGGTCGCCTCGTTATCTTTCGGCACTTGAAAGGAGGATGTTTCTCCGCGATCGTTCAGCGCGGCGGACTGTTCTGTTTGCCGGCAGCGGATACGAACGCTGCCTCTGCGTATCGCCATTCCGTTTTCATATCGGAAAACCGTCGTAAGTTCCAAATTTTCTTCCTGTTCTGATTCTATCGCGGATTTGTGAAATAAGTTTGAATATGCACAAAAAACAAGAAATAAGCAGACGAGCAAACAGGCGGGGATCGAGGCCCTGCGGATGAACTTCATGGAAAAGCACCTCCCTTCAAGCTGGCTCCATCATACGCGGCGGACTCAAAAACAACTTAAAAAACGGAGAAAATGGATTTTTAACTTGCTTTTAAGTTGGGCATCTACAATGGGGGCATCCGAAAAAGAAGGAGGGTGTGTTCCTTTGATCGAAATTGAACACCTGAGCAAGCGATACGGCGAGCATCCGGCGGTCTCGGATCTGAGCGTTACCATCGAAAGCGGTCAGATCTACGGCTTCCTCGGCTCCAATGGAGCGGGGAAGTCCACCACTATGAATATCATGGCCGGCTGCCTTTCCGCAACGGAGGGTCATGTGCGCATCGGCGGCTACGATATTTTTGATGAGCCGGAAAAGGCCAAAAGGCTTATCGGCTATCTCCCCGAGCAGCCGCCGTTTTATCTGAATGAAACACCAATGGAATACCTGCGCTTTGTAGGGGAGGCCAAGGGCCTGCGTGGAGCGGAGTTGACGGTACAGATCGCCGATGCCGTGGCGCGCACGGGCATTGAGCCGGTTCGAAGCCGCAGAATTTCCACGCTTTCCAAGGGCTACCGGCAGCGCGTGGGCATTGCGCAGGCGCTGCTCGGCAGGCCGGAGGTCATCATTCTGGATGAGCCGACCGTCGGCCTTGACCCCATTCAGATCATCGAGATCCGAAATCTGGTCAAGGAGCTTGGAAAGCGCCACACTGTCATTTTCAGCTCCCATATCCTCTCCGAGGTGCAGACCATCTGCGACAAGATCCTCATCATTTCCAAAGGGACGCTGACCGCCCTCGGCACTCCGGCGGAGCTGGAGCGGCAGCTGCGCTCGGCGGGCGAGATCGTGCTCACCACAGACGCGGAGGCGGAAAAGGCGCGGGCGCTGCTCGCGGCACTGCCCCATATCACGCAGGTCGAGCCCGCGGAGAGCGCGGCAGACGGCGCGGTGACCGTGCACCTCAAAACGGACTGCGAGGATATGCATGCGGTCTCCCGCAGCATTTTCTTTGCCTTTGCAAAGGAAAATCAGGCACTTTTGGAGTTGTCTGTCCGGAAGGCCAGCTTGGAGGATGTATTCCTTGAGCTGACGGAAAGCGGTCAAGCGGAAGAATCTGAGCAATACACCGAAGAACCAAACGAAACGGAGGTGGACGCTTAATGGGCGCAATTTTTCGCCATGAGCTGCGAAACTATTTCCACTCACTGACTGCCTATGTATTCGGCGCGTTTCTGCTGGCAGTGGTGGGACTTGGTTCCGTGCTCTACAATTTGCAGGCGGCGGTGAGCAACTTTGAGTTTGTGCTCAGCTTTGCCAGCATCATTTTCGTGGTCATCGTTCCGATCCTGACCATGCGCACTCTGGCGGAGGAACGGCGGCAGCGGACAGACCAACTGCTCTATTCTCTGCCCATCACCACCACGCAGGTGGTATTGGGCAAGTATCTCGCCCTTCTTGTGGTGTACCTGATCCCGCTGGCGGTCATTTCTCTCTACCCGCTGCTGTTTTCCCAATTCGGGGATGTGTATCTGCCCACCTCCTACGGGTCTCTGTTTGCCTTTTTCATGATGGGGGCGGCGCTGCTGGCGGTGGGGATGTTCCTCTCCTCCTTGACGGATAATCAGGGCTTCGCCGCCGGTATCGGCATCGCGGCGATTTTGCTGAACTATTACAGCGTGAGCCTTGCGGAGTATACCTCGTCTACGGCCATGGGATCTTTGATCGCGTTGTACGTCATCGCGCTGCTGCTGGGTGTGGTGATCCGAGGCCTGACCCGGAACGAGAATCTGGCCTACGGCGTGACCTTTGCGCTGATCGCAGCACTCTCAGTCGCCTACTTTGTGAACAGCACGGCCTTCGAGGGGCTGCTGCCGGATATTATGACAAAGCTCTCGTTGTTCCGCCAGTTCAAAAGCTTTGTCAACGGCGCATTTGATCTCACGGCCATCGTCTACTATGTCAGCGTCATGGGCTTTTTCCTGTTTTTGTCGGTGCAGTCGATGGAGAAACGGAGGTATAACTGATGAAAAAAATATCATTCAAGCGCCCCTCCGCTTCCCCTGACCGGAACCGCAACGCCCTGCGGGGCGGCTCCTATTCACTTACCATCACGGACATCGTACTGGCAATTTTGATTGCGGTGAATGTGTTCGCCTCGGCGCTGCCGAAGTCCATGACCAACTATGATATCAGCTCCAGCAAGCTCTATTCCATCACCAGCAACACAAAGGTCGTGGTCAACAATCTTCAGCAGGATGTGACCATCTATTGAGTCGTGCAATCCGGCGAAGAAAACGATGTGATCGAAAACCTGCTGAGCAAGTACGAAAGCCTGTCCGACCACATTGAGGTGGCGAAAAAGAACCCAGATGTCTATCCCACCTTTACCCAGCAGTACACCAGCGAGAGCGTCCCCAACAACAGCCTGATCGTTGAGAGCGGCGAACGCAGCCGCTATATCAGCTACAATGACATTTACGTTCAGACTGCGGATATGTACTCCTATTCCTACTCCACCTCCTTCGACGGCGAGGGCGCCATCACCTCGGCTATCGACTATGTGGTAAACGAGGAGCAGCCCAAGCTCTATCTCGTGGAGGGCCACGGCGAGGCCGACCTCCCCAGCACCTTTGCCGAGCAGGTGGAAAAGGACAACATCGAAACGGAGAGCCTGTCCCTTCTCCATACGGAAACCATTCCGGAGGACGCGGACTGCCTGATGATCTACGCGCCGGAAAGCGACATTTCGGAGGACGAGCGGGATCTGCTGGCGGAGTATGTATCCGGCGGCGGCAAGCTGCTGGTGATCGCCGGACCCACCCGTGAGGACGGGATACTGGAAAACCTGTACAGCCTGCTCTCTGACTACGGCGTGGAGCCGGTGGAGGGGATCGTGGTAGAAAGCGACTCCGACTACTATTCGGCGTTCAGCGGCCCGGCGGCTCTTTTGCCAGAGCTGCACAGCGACGACATCACCGATTCGCTGATCGACTCCAATTATTCTGTTATCATGCCCATCGCGCTGGGCTTGACTGTGGATGGTTCCGCCAGCGGAACGGTGACAGAACTGCTGACCACCTCAGGAACCTCCTTCAGCAAGGCGGCGGGCTACGCCATGTCCACCTACGATCACGAGGACGGCGACATCGACGGCCCCTTTGCCACGGGCGTTTCTGTGCGCCCCGGCGACGGAGAAATGGTGTGGTTCACCTCGTCCTATTTCCTCGAGGACGCCTATAATGCCTCGTCTTCCGGCGCCAACGGCGACCTTGTTATGAACGCGCTGGCGGATATGATCGGCGAGAGCGAGGCCATGGCGATCCGCAGCAAGTCGCTGAACTATGACAACCTGTCCATCAGCAGCTCGATGGCTTCGCTGCTGAAGGTGCTGATGATCGGCGCGTTCCCGCTGGCTTACCTCGGCATCGGCGTGGGCGTTGTGCTGACAAGAAGGAGGAAGCAAAATGAAGCGGTCTAAAAAGCTTTGTATCCTCTTGGGCATTCTCATTGCAGTCTGCCTTGCGGCGCTGGCTGCGCTGCATACAGAGGAAAAGCAGGAGCAGATCAAAACCAGCGGTGAAACGGTTTTATCCGTTGAATCGGCAAAAGTGACGGCACTGTGCTGGGAGCAGGACGGAACAACATGGAGCTTCCACCGCGGCGATGACGGTTGGCAGTACGATGACGATGCAGAATTTCCCGTCAGCGACAGTGCCATGGTCGCACTTTTGGAGCCGTTTCGCTCGTTGAGCGCAGCGTTCACCATTGAAAATGCCGAAGATCTCGGCCGGTATGGCTTGGATGAGCCGACCTGCACCATCACCCTGACTACGGATGATGAGACCTACACAGTGAAGCTGGGAGATTACAGCACGATGGATTCCCAGCGCTACATGGACATTGGGGACGGCAATGTGTATCTCGCCGCCAGCGATCCGCTGGACGCATACGATGTAGAGCTGAAAGACCTGATCGCCAACGACGATGTGCCGTATTTCGATGAGGTCAGCCAGATCCGCTTTGCGGGAAGCGAGGACTACAGCGTGATTTATGACGAAGACGGCGAGAGTATCTGCGCCGATGACATCTACTTTACCGCGGACGGAAAGCCGCTGGATACCAGCCGGGTCAACTCCTATATCAGCGTCCTGCGCTATCTGGAACTCACCGACTATGTGACCTACAAGGCCACGGAGGAAGAACTGTCCGCCTACGGGCTGGACGATCCCGAGCTGAGCGTCAGCGTGGACTACACGGACGACGGAACCTCCGATACCTTTGTGCTGCATATCAGCAGAGATCCCGCGGAGAAGAAAGCTGCCGCGGACGCGGAGGATGAGGAAGCCTTGGACATTACCGCCATGGCTGATGCGCGATTACTAGCGAATCCAGCTTCGTGGGGTCGGGTTGCA
>ERZ773112.1189-NODE-1189-length-15345-cov-7.218705_pt1 | contig 15345 bp, 5 predicted proteins | sample MGYA00580566_ERZ773112 | MGnify/ENA primary metagenome ERZ773112 (study PRJEB29015, sample SAMEA2737842) | human gut metagenome | biome: human gut; feature: human-associated habitat; material: faeces | place: China | collected 2012 ... | reverse complement strand
TGCCGAAACGCTGTGAAAGATAAAATATTTCGTTAAGGTAGGTAGCGAAGGTAGTAGGTGAAAATTTTATACCCCAAAATCGCGCAGGTCAAGCCTTGTTTTTCCCCGCCTCAACTCAATAAATCACTGCTGCGGCACCCTGTTACCATACATTATATATATACGCCTTTCGCATAGCGGATATATAAAAGAAACATACCCGCAAAATCATATTTTTGATTCAACAGCGGCATATAGAGCCTTTTATATTTCTTTTTAAGCCATTCAATCGAAAAATCAGCCTTATTTTTCTAAAACATAATGAATTTTTGTGCAACATTACCCACAAAAAATCAAACTATTGTTCTTGTGAACAAATAACGCGGCATTTTTAATCGAAAAATGTAATGAAAATAACGTTTTTCGACACTTTCGATAAAAGTGTATCGGTTATCGCCTATAATTTTCCGCTTTTCTTTTGTGCATAACGCACAAAAATAATTAAAAATATTTAAACTTCTTGACAAGCCGCAAAGCAAAGGGGTATTCTTTACATGAGGGGATAGTTATACCCTCTTGCTTTGCGTTGCCCGAGCAGAGCAATTATTCTGTCGCCAATGTGTTCCGTCAATTTGCGGGAGACGGGATGCTCAATATATGGTGAAATTTTTAAATGGAGGTGTAATTTTTGAAGAAAATGAAACGCTTGTTGGCAGTCATCCTTGCTTCGCTGCTCATCTTGTCCTCGGCAACCGCCGCGGCGAGCGCGTACAAGTACGATTCTTACAAGGATGGCAAGCTGACAAAGTACGACTTTACCGATTCTGCGGTTCTGACCACAGAGCAGTATGCGTCTATGTTGCTTGACTATGCCGATGAGGCGCTCGCCAAAGAGAACATCACGATGGATCTTTCGATTCTCGGTAAGCTTGATGCGACGTCTATAGACAATGCTCTTTCGAGCGTCTATAAGCTCATCGACAGCAACGGAGCCATTCTTAATCTGGCCGGCGACCTGAAACATGTCAAGGTTTCCGCAATAAAGGACGCACGTCGAAGCAACGGAACCGATGTAGCGGTTATCAACTCGCTTTTGCAGTTCCTTGCGGACAACAACTCGATCATCAAGAAGGTTGTTCTCGGCGGTATCGGTAAGCAGAGACGAGACGGCGGCGTCAGCCTTGGTGTTGCCAACTCGTTCGTCAAGGTCGATCTGAATATCGAAGTCATGCTCAGAGAGCTTCTCTGGGGTCTTGCGTATCCGAATACGGCATACAACAGCAGCACGACTGTCGATACGATGCTTCAGACCATCATTCAGAATGCTCTCGCAGGCGTACCGATAATTCCCGAAAGCGTCAGGAATCTCGTTAACCTCAATTCGACAAAGTCAACCTATGACTTCATTGAGGATCTGCTTCAGGCGGCTTATAATGATATGGCTGTCCCGATGCTCAACGAGCAGGTTATTCCGTGGCTCGAGATGCAGATTCGCTGCGATGAGACGGGCACTCTTGCCGATCTGTTCAACACAGGTTATCAGGTTCAGACTTATACTGTCCCCGCGGGCCGCACTTTAGTCGGCGAACTTAATAACATCGCAGGACAGATTGTCAACGGACTTCTGAAGGGCTACACCGGCTGGGTAGACGGAGACAACTCCAAGCTCACCGACAACGTAGTCTCGGTTGCGAGATTTGTTCTCAAGAAGACCGGCGGTTACTTCTTCCCGGATTGGCAGAAGCATATCGCAACACCGGAAGAGATCGATGCTATGAGCAAGGAGGAGCTTATTGCTTACATTGCTCGCTCGGTCATTAACGCATCAGTCGGCTATATGTACATCCCCGAGGATGTTACGACTGTTGTCGGAGTTACATGGGAGGCTGTTAAGCAGCTCATGGCTCAGTTCCTTCCCGAAAGAGATTACAGCAATTATCCCAAGACTATTGACGGTATTCTTGATATGCTTGCGGATTATGTTGCTTACAATGTCAACCCCGGCATCGACCTTAATGCGGGCAGCCTCAAAGAGGCACTCAATTACGGCGACGGTCTGGATAAGATGCTGACTACTGCCGTTCAGTGGCTTAAAGCTGACCCGCAGTTCTACACGGGTCTCCTTCCCGACACGACGGTTGATACCTCTAACGGATGGAAAGCACTCGATGATATCATCTTCAAGCTGTTAGACAAATCACTTCTTCCCGCAAAATTTGCTGACAGCGGCAGTGAGACCATCTTAAAGGATGTCGTTTATTCTGTCCTTAAAGGATTGATCCTTAACCAGGATCTGACCTGCCTTACCGACCTCTTCGAGAGAAATCAGAACGGCGCATTCGCCAAGCAGACTGTCAAGAAGAGCATCGTAAGACTTGTCACAGACATCCTCAACGCGATTATCCCCGGAACGATTACGACGAAGTACTATGACTCACTCGACGCCATAGTGAAGAACAATGAGCTTGCCAACATCGTTGAGAACCTTATCAGCTCTCTTAACGGCAACAAGGGCAAACTTGTTCCGCCTATCGTCAATATCGTGGCCCAGGTAATGGGTCTGGCGGATAAATCCAAGTTCGGCCAGATGAAGTTTACCGGTCCGACCAGAGCATCCGATGCTTACACCGTTACGATCTACAACGGATCCAAGGGTATAAACAGAGGCTACACCGACAAGAACGGCAACTTCACTCAGGACGCTCTCTATAAGTATAGAATTGCGAGCGTTTCGGCGACTGCCTATAATATGGCGGGCAACGGAACCAATGTCGGAGTCTCCGGTGTTAAGGCCGGCGATATAATCAACGGCGGATTCTCCAAGGACATCGCCGTGTCCAAGCCCGGTGCAACGGATACCACCGTCGTCCTCACGGTCGGCTACTTTATCCTCACCGAGAACGGCGAATCGCTCACAGGCACTACTCCGCTTTACGCTTCGTACTATACTTATTACAGTTCCGATACTCAGGACGATTCTGAGCCCAAGGACATTGAGACGATTACCGGAAAATTGAGACTTGTTAAGCCTCGCGCCGGATTTATCAACCAGAATGAGGCTCTTAATAAAATCGACAGCGTCCGTGTAAGAATCAACAGAGTTAAGGATGCCGGACATCTGACGAAATCTACTTATACTCAGAATGCATCCACGTTTAAGAACAATAGCGGAACATTCTTTAAAGATGTAGGCTTCTCGGGTGAAACGGAAAACGAAAACACTAATATAACCGAAATCCTTTGGGAGGCAAAAGCAGGAGCAGACAGAACAGCGCTTGCCGACGGAACATATACGATTGATTATTCCGTTAAAGGAACAAGAACGGCTTCTATCGGCGGTAAAACCGGTACGGTTAGCGGCTCTGCCTCGATCTTTGTCTACAATGACTATGAGGTTCCTGCCAAGTACAGCCAGTATTCCGGCGAGCAGCGTCAGCGCGCTAACTACAGCGCAGATGCGGACGCAGAGTGGGCAGAGTATCAGGCAGCTCTTATAGCAGCCGCCAACTATTCTCTCAGACCCAAGCTGAAAGCTAACTTCAGCAATGCATCTTATCTCGCAGCCTATCAGACGATCTCCACGAGATTGACCGCAGCTGCCGAAGCTCTTGATGCAAAGATGGCTTCTGCTTCCGTTGATTCGCTCAAGACCGCCGTTGAGGCAGTCCAGGGCGCACCCAATCCGGAAGGCTCCGTCTACTGGGATCAGGGATATAACTTCTTCGGTTACGATGATTTTAATTCTGTCTCCTGGAACGGCTGGAAGGAAGCCAGAAACCGCGCGATGAATCTCTACAACTCGACCAAGGCTCCCGAGGAGCCGGTTGCTCCCAAGCATCCCGGCGAGGGCGCCAACGAGTGCCAGCTTGCTACTTATAATAAGAAGTATGCACAGTGGGAGAAGGATCACGCAGCTTGGGAGACCAAGATGGCTACATGGAAAGCACCCACTATATCCTCCGTCGATGTTGCTTATGCAGAGCAGCAGATAGCGCTTTGGGGTCCCAGACTCATAAAGCTTGACGCTGTTAAGACGCATCTCGACGCGGCTATAGCAATGTGCACCATCAACCCCGCCGATGCTTCCAAGTATGACGCGGAGAGATGGGAAGCATACTCGCAGGCATTTGCCTACGCGCAGAATGTTTCCACTTCGTTCAATGCCTCCACGACCATGCGCACGCAGGTCAGAGAGACAATGAACAACCTTATCTACAACTGGAAGCGCCTTATTGCTAACCCCGTTGTCACCGTCACCTTCACCTTCACCGTGAATGGCGTGACTCATGCGGTTCTTACCGGCAACCAGGGCGATCCCGTTGATCTCAGCACGATTGCAGCGCCCGACGCACCTGTCGGAATGCACTTCGTCAGCTGGGGCAATGTACCCGCAACGTTTGACGCCGACGCTACCTTCGAGGCAGTGTTCGCAAACAACACGGATACAAAGTATACTGTAAATGTTTATAATATGGACACCACCGGCGCTTATCCGTCAGCTCCCGACAGCACCTATCAGGGTGCCGGCGAGACCGGTTCGACCGCCGACATAACCGCCGAGGCAGCTCCCGCAGAGGGCTTCTCGCTCGATTCCGCGAAGAGCGTCCTTACCGGCACTATCGCCGCTGACGGTTCTCTTGTCCTCAGCATTTACTATTCGCGTAACCAGTACACCGTAACATATGCCAATACGGACCTCGCGCCCGATACATATTATTACGGAGCTACTGTTGTTGCCCGCACTCCCGAAAAGGCCGGACATACGTTCCTCGGTTGGGAGGAGGAAGTTCCCGCCACCATGCCCGCGAACAATGTTGTTCTTACGGCTAAGTGGGACGAGCTTCCCGCAAACTACGACGAGTACAATATAGCTGTCGAAGCCGCCAACGCCAAGAAGGCAGAGGCCGACTACGACAAGAAGTACACTGCCGACACCAGAGCTGCCCTTGACACCGCACTTAATGAGGATGTCTCCGGCAAGAAGCTCAGCGAGCAGAGCGTTGTTGACGCTCAGACAGCGAAGATAAACGCCGCTGTTGCGGGTCTTAAACTCATGACCTACAACGCAGAGTTCTATGTCGACAATGAGCTTTATCGTACCGTCGCCACAGAGGTTGGCGCTCAGATCGCCGCCCCCGAAGCTCCCACCAAGGCAGGCTACACCTTCACAGGTTGGAACCCCGAAGTCGGAGTCATGGGTGTCGAGGATGTTAGATTTGACGCTAAGTTCTCGGCAGGCACCGTCGGCTACAAGGTTGAGACCTATGTCATGGGTCTTGACGGTAACTACGGCGACGCTGCTATCGAGGATAAGTCTGCTACTACCGGCGAGACTGTTTCCGTAACCCCCAAGACCCGCGAGGGCTTCACGGTTGCTGACAACAGTGTCCTTTCCGGCACAGTCCTTGCGGACGGCAGCCTTGTTCTTAAGGTCTACTACAGCCGTAACCAGTACAAGCTTTCTGTTGACGGCGTGGAGACAGACGTTTACTACGGCGCAGCTCTTAACGTTGCCGAGCCGGCAGCCAGAGAGGGCTACACCTTCGCAGGCTGGAATACGGATATTCCCGCCACCATGCCCGCAGAGAACCTGACCCTCGTTTCCCAGTGGAACGAGAACGATGCCGACTACACCGCTTACAATGCGGCAGTCGCGGCGGCTCAGGCCAAGCAGGGCGAAGAGAACTACGACAAGAAGTACACCGAGGCCACGAGAAAGGCTCTTGCCGACGCTCTCGCAGAGGACGTCTCCGGCAAGAAGTACTCCGAGCAGGGTGTTGTCGATGCAGCCACCAAGGCTATCAACGACGCAGTCGCAGGTCTCGAGCTTATGACCTACACCGCTACCTTCTATGTTGACGGCGCTGTTCATGCAACCGTTCAGGCGAAGGTCGGCGAGCAGATTGCTCTTCCCGAAGAGCCCGCCAAGGAAGGCTATGTCTTCACCGGTTGGGATCCCGAGGTTGGTGTTATGGGCCTTGAGGATGTTTCCTTCAACGCTCAGTTCACCGCAGGCGCAGTCTCCTACAAGGTCGAGACTTACGAAATGGATGTCAACGGCGCTTACGGCGCGGCAACGGTTAAGACTGTTCCCGCAACCACAGGCGAAGCCGTCTCTGTCACACCTGACGCCCGCGAGGGCTTCACGGTTGACAATGAGAACAGCATCCTTTCCGGCACAGTCGCAGCTGACAGCAGCCTTGTTCTCAAGGTTTACTACAGCCGTAACCAGTACAAGCTTTCTGTTGACGGCGTAGAGTCCGATGTTTACTATGGCGCAGCTCTTAACGTTGCCGAGCCGGCAGCCAGAGAGGGCTTCACCTTCACAGGCTGGAATGTCGAAGTTCCCGCCACCATGCCCGCAGAAGACCTGACCCTCGTTTCCCAGTGGAGCGAGAACGATGCTGACTACACCGCTTACAACGCGGCAGTCGCAGCGGCTCAGGCTAAGCAGGGCGAAGAGAACTACGACAGAAAGTACACTGCCGAGACCAGAGCTGCTCTTGCAGCAGTCCTCGCAGAGGATGTCTCCGGCAAGAAGTACTCCGAGCAGGGCGTTGTTGACGCAGCCACCAAGGCTATCAACGATGCAGTCGCAGCTCTCGAGCTTATGACCTACACCGCTACCTTCTATGTAAACGGCGAAGTTCATGCAACCGTTACCGCGAAGGTCGGCGAGCAGATCGCAGCTCCCGCAGATCCGATTGTCGACGGTTACAACTTCACCGGTTGGGATCCCGAGGTCGGAACTATGGGCATCGAGAATGTTAGCTTCAACGCTATCCTTGTTGCCAACGATTCGTCCATCATCTCCGTCACTCCTGAGTCCCCGAACTACGGCGGCATGCACCAGTATGCAATCAAGGTTAAGGGCGAGCCTCAGAAGATCAGAATAGTCGATGCATTCGGCAATACCCGCACGTTTGACAGAAACACCTCCATGACAAGCGATGCCAATGCTCTCGGTATTCTGAAGATAGAGAAGACTGACGACGGCGAAATCTGGACCATCAATGTCAACATTCCCGAGGGCAGATATGTTGCCTTCGCGAAGTTCGGCAAGGATTGGGAAGAGAACGGCCATAACTTCTCTGTCAGATTCGACGTTAAACCCGAAGAGCCGACTCCGGACGGCGTTCTTGAAGTAACCTACAACACCCCGAATTACGGCGGCAAGCAGGAGTACACCTTCAAGGTCTCCGGTAAGGCTGATAAGATTCAGGTTGTCTGCGCAGACGGCGGAACGATAACTCTTTCGAGACTTGATCCCAGAGTTACCGTCAAGTCCTATGACGCAGAGGGCATCGAGGTCTATTCGAACAGCACCAACCTCGCTTATGAGATTTGGACTGTCAATCTTGACATCCCCGCAGGCAGACACATTGCTAAGGCGAAGTATGGCAGATCTTGGACTGCCGGCACTGAGTTTGATGTAATTATCGACGCGAAGCCCGTATCGGCTGTCAGCGTTACCGAGGTTAAGACCTCTGCTGATTCCGTCGAAGTTACCGTCAACGGCACTGCCACTAAGATCAAGATTGCTGACGCTTCCGGCGCCACCAGAACCTATGACAGAGATCATGCCGATGTCTCCATCGCCCCCGACGGCGACGGCGAGATCTGGACAATCAATGCCAAGCTTCGTGCAGGCGAGTACACCGCAACCGCGAAGTACATCGCTAACGACAGACAGGTCTGGGATACCACCGACTTTGCTTTCACAGTCTAAGGCTGCGAACGAAAACTGAAAATCCTGCTTTAAACGGCAGGTAAGAAGGGGAGTCGCTCTCGGGCGGCTCCCCCGATTTTTTTGCCTTCAAAGTTCACTTGAACTATTTGATAAAATGTGATACAATGATTGCAGAACAAGTATAATTTTCAGGTTGGTGAACTTTTATGACTCAGAATATCTCAAAACATACCCTTCAGAGACTTCCGATGTATCTGAGCTATATCAAGGGACTTCCCGAGGATGCTCCGAAAAACATATCTGCCACGACCATCGCCGAAGCGCTCCAGCTCAATGATGTCCAGGTGCGTAAGGATCTCGCGAGCGTCAGCTCGTCCGGCAAGCCGAAGGTCGGCTACAATGTCAAGGATCTTATCGCGGAGCTTGAGGCTTTTCTCGGCTATAATGATATCGACAACGCCGTTATAGTCGGTGCAGGCAGCCTCGGCAAGGCTCTGCTCAATTACAGCGGCTTCAAGGCCTACGGCCTCAATATAATCGCGGCGTTCGATCTCTGCGAAGAACCCACCGAGTTCCAGGGCAAGACGGTCTTCCCGATAGCCCAGCTCGAGAGCTTCTGCCGCAAGGTGAACATACATATAGGCATAATCACCGTTCCCGCGTCGAGCGCGCAGGAGATATGCGACCTGCTCGTGAACAGCGGCATCCGCGCCATTTGGAACTTTGCTCCGGTGCATCTTGTTGTGCCCGACGGTATACTTGTCCAGAATGAGAACATGGCGTCGTCGCTCGCCCTGCTCTCAAACCACCTGCGTGAGCAGATGAAGAAGTAAAAAAGCAAAAATAAAATCAATCGGCTGCCGAGGAAAACCCGACAGCCGATTTTCTTATATCCCGCAGAAGCCATGCGGTTGTGTTGAGAGCTTGAAAAAGAAATGTGCAAATTTGGAGTTGCAGAGTACACAACCGACCGATTATGGCTCCCCCTGTAGGGGAGCCGGCTCGGCGAAGCCCCGAGACTGAGGGGTCATTGCGCAGATTTACCCTTTTGCATAGACTGTTTTGTTTCTCGATGTCCCCTTTGTAGGGTGCGGCGACTCGCCGCACCGCTGCCGTCGCAGGCGGCACAGGGGGCAAGTCTCAAGCAGAGAGCGTATTACACGACACGGGCGAAATGAATAGATTTTCGGTGACGCTAACGCGTCAAAGGGTCGTCGAGTCGCCGACCCCTACAAAGCAAAGCTTTCCGCAATCCCCTTGTAGAGGCGAACTTAGCTTGCCTGCTGTAGTCACTGCATACACCGTAGGCAGATATCATCCGCCCTCTGCATGATTCTGCTAATTTAAGATATAAAAATGTTTGACTGACGGCGGTTTTACCCCCACAACCCCTATCAATTACGCTCCGACTCCCAACTAAAAAATCCTACCCACAAAAACTGTGAGTAGGATTCAATGCTTTATAAATGCTTGTTTGTTACTTTATCGGGATGATAACGAAGCTGTACGAGAGCTCCTTGCGGCCGTCTATCGCGTATTTGGGGAGCACGTCCGGGCCGCAGCTGCCTGTGCCGGTGCCTCTGAGGAAGCCGTCGATGTCAATGACCGTCGTGTGCTCGGAGTGGAGGTCGTCGTAGTGCATCGAGCGCTGCATGAGTGCCTGAGTGAAGTGTCTCGCCGTGAAGCTGAGATCCCTGTTGGGGTTGCAAATCATCATTCCGACACCGTCCGCGTCCGTGATGCTGAGTCTGCGAACGCCCGTGCGCACGCCGTAATCCTGCGGCTTGATGTAGAACTCGTCCATGCCGTCGACCGTGGTGTTGTATACGCCGAATGTCGTATGCTCTCGGAAATCGCTCATGTTCTCGTAGGGGCCGTAGCCGAGATATTCTATGTTCTCGAAGCTCTCCGGCATCTCAAGCACGAGTCCGAAGCGCGGCAGAGCGGCGGCGGCTTTCTTCTGAGCCTTCGCGTTGAATACCGTCTCGACCTTTATGCAGCCTGCGGCGTCAACAGTGTATTCAATGCCGACCTTTGCAACAACGCCCTTTTTGGAGCGGAGATTGAAATCGACCGTGAACTTCGCGGTGCGCTTTGAACATGAGAAGTCGGTTGAGCGCGGAATAACCGTTACGTCGTCATATCCTGCCTTCTTCCACTGCTCGATGATAACCCTGTCGTTGTCGAGCATCGCACGGAAAATGTTCGGGATGAAGCCCTTATGCGCGACAGGGGATTGGTTCATGAGCTCTTTTTCGCCGAGCTTGTATGACGCTATTTCGCCGGTTTTCAGGTCGAACTTCACAGACCCGCCGTAGAAATAGACCTTCACGGTGTCTCTGCCCTCTCTGCATTTAAATACGCTGCCTACGGGCAGAGGAACCTTCTTGTTCGTTTTCTTTATTACGATCTGCTCGCGTGCAATGAATTTATCGCCGTCGAGATATTCAAAGTTCATGCGGCAGTCGCATCCGTCGGGTATAGTGTCCTTGAAAGTGACTTTTTTGCTCTCGCAGGGCTCAATATCAAGCGAGAAGCGCTCTTTCTTGTCGCTTTCAATGCCATCAACCGTCATAGAGCGGACAACTGTGATATAGCCCGAGCTGCGGAAACGGTTGGTGTTCGTGAAAACAAAGCTTCCGTCGCGGTTGAGCTTCGCTCTGAGGGGACGGTAGACCGCCTGCATCTCGAGAGCGCCGCTTGAGGGCGTGCGGTCGGGATGAACAAGACCGTCGACGCAGAAGTTTCCGTCGTGCTTTTTCTCGCCGTGGTCGCCGCCGTAGGTGTATCTATAAGGGCCGTCGGCGTGATATACCGCGTGATCCGCCCATTCCCAGATGCAGCCGCCCATGAGGTTGTCGTATTTATAGAAGCTGTCCCAATATTCCTCCATCGCGCCCGGACCTACGCCCATCGCGTGAACATATTCGCAGAGGAAATAGGGCTTTGTCTTGTACCATGCACCCTTATGCGTGCCCTTGCCGACATTTTCAACCTGCTCGTGCGTCGGATACATATCGGAAACCACATCGTAAGCCTTGCGCTTTGTATGTATGACTCCCTCGTAGTGGGTGGGTATTTCGGGGCACATTTCATGCATATAGTCATAGCAGACGTCCTGGCAGGCGTAGCCGCCCGCCTCGTTGCCCAGCGACCACATGGTGATGCACGGATGACTCCTGTCACGCATATACATTCTCTTGACCCTGTCAAGGTAGCGCGGAGCCCATTTGAGGTCGTTGCTGATTTTGTTCATGTCGTTGTGCGGAGCGAAGCACGCGCCGTGAGTCTCGATATCCGCCTCGTCGATTATGTAGAGACCGTATATGTCGGCGAGCGCTATTAAGTGCGGGTCGGGGGGATAGTGCGAGGTGCGCACGGCATTGCCGTTGAACTCTTTTATGAGAAGGACATCCTTTTCATAGTCGTCGAAGGTCATAACATAGCCGGTTTTGCCGTTTGTGTCATGATGATTGACGCCCTTGAATTTGATAACCTGTCCGTTGAATGTAAAGGTGTTGCCCTTTATAGCCACTGTTTTGAAGCCCGTAAGGTTTCGCAGCGTCATGAGCTCCTCACCATTTCTGTACAGTGATATATAAGCGTTATAGACTGTCGGAACCTCCGCGTTCCACTCTGTGACATCGAGGTCGGTGAAGGTCATATATGTAAGGCGTTCTGCCTTTACAGTCTCGTCCGCAATAACCTTGCCGTCTTTCTCGAGCGAGAAGCCGACCTCGCAGCCGTTGAGCTTGCCCTCGAGCGTAACTTCGACGTCCACCGTCCATTTTCCGTCCGCCTTGCGCGGGCGAATGAAGTAGTCGTTGACATATACCGCAGGAAGCCTGTAGAGAAGCACGTCGCGGAAAATTCCGTTTTCGCGGAACATATCCTGGCACTCAAGATATGTGCCGGTGCACCATTTGTGAACGACCGCAAGCAGCTCGTTTGTGCCCTCGTATATGAATTCCGAGATGTCGAACTCAGCCGTATTGTGCGCGCCCTCGCTGTAGCCGACGTACATTCCGTTGACATAGAGGTCAATGCAAGGGACAACGCCGAGGAAGCTCAAAATATGAACGTCGTCGGAATTTGTGACCTCAAAGCTCTTGCGGTAGATTCCGGCGGACATATGCTCGGGCAGGTTCGGATTGGGCAGGTCGAATTCATAGGGGCAGTTGAGATATACCGGCGGCTCGTAGCCGGTACGCTGCCAGGTCGAGGGAACCTGTATTTTGTCAAACTCAACGCTCTGCGCGTTCAAAACCTCGGGAATGAGCGAGATGTCGCTGTAATATTTGAAATCCCACTCGCCGGAGAGTACCTCGACAAGATCGGAATCGGTGCGCTCGTGTTTAATATCGACGACGCTCAGCTTTTCCTTTTTTGAATACGGTATAAAATATGCTCGTGCCGCGCACTTGTTGTCCTCAATTACCTTGAAGTCGCGGTAATTTGTTGTATTCAGCTTATACTCCATTTCAAGAGTCCTCCTCAAAAAAAGCACAATGATGCAAATTATAAGCATAGATATATTAGCATATTTTCCCTCAATCTTCAATCCACAGGCGAATTTGTTCATAATTTTTTTTAAATGTCCTACCAATTTTGACCATTTTGTGGTATTATAGTTCTGCTGACAGAAGATAATTTTTGTGAAAGGGCTGCGCAATGAGCAAACAGTATTCGGTACCTTTTGATAAAGTAAACATAACGGGCGGCTTCTGGAAAGACCGCATTGCTTTAAACGAGTCCGTGACGCTCGACAGCGTGCGCCGCAGGTTTGAGGACACGGGGAGATTTTCGGCTCTCGGCTGCAACTGGAAGCAGGGCGAGCCCGATCGCCCACATTTTTTCTATGACTCCGATGCCGCGAAGTGGATGGAGGCTGCGGCATATGTGCTCTCAAAGCACAGCGACTCCGAACTCGAAAGCTATGTCGAGGAGCTGATTGACCGCATCGAGAGGAACATGACTCCCGACGGATATTTTAACGTCTGGTACACTGTGGTCGAGCCCGGCAAGCGCTTTACCGACCGCGATCATCACGAGCTCTACTGCGCGGGGCATCTCATCGAAGCGGCAGCAGCCTACTATGAGGCGACGGGCAAGCGCAGATTCCTCGACCTTATGCGCCGCTATGCCGAGCTTATCGAAACAGTTTTTTGCAGGGAGGATTCCGCGGCATTTACTACCCCGGGTCATCCCGAGATAGAGCTCGCTCTTGTGCGTCTGTACCGCTGCACGGGCGAAAAGCGTTGGCTCGACCTCAGCCGCTTCTTTGTGGATAAGCGCGGCAACAACGAAAAGGACAGGGGACAGGCGAGCGGCTTTGCCTCCGAGGACTATCTTCAGGATATGATACCCCTGCGCGAGCAGACGCAGGCCACCGGACACAGCGTCAGAGCCTGTTATATCTACAGCGCCATGGCGGATATTGCCTATGAGTGCGGCGACAGAGAGCTGCTTGCCGCTGCGAACAGTATATTTAAGAATATAACGGAGCACCGTATGTATATCACGGGCGGCATCGGCTCGACCCGCGTCGGCGAGGCGTTCACGGTTGACGGCGATTTGCCGAATGAGACCGCCTATGCAGAGACCTGCGCCGCCGTTTCCTTGGCGATGTTTGCACAACGTATGTCGCTGACCGCAGTCGATTCCCGCTATGCCGATACGGTGGAGCGGGTCATATATAACGGCTTTCTCTCCGGCGTATCGCTCGACGGAAAGAGCTTCTTCTATGAAAATCCGCTCTCGATAGACCTTTCAAAGCGGAATATAAAATACTGGCGCGGCGAGGAAGTCCGCCTGCCTATAACGCAGCGCGTCGAGGTGTTCGACTGCTCCTGCTGCCCGCCGAATGTCGCCCGCTTTGTCGAGAGCATCGGAAAGTATATATATTCGTATGACGGCGACACGGTCTATGTCCATCAGTTTATGCAGAGCGATACCGATATTGATATGAACGGCGGGACGGTGCATGTCTCTCAAATAACGGACTATCCGTCCGACGGCGGAGTGACCGTTTGCGTCGGCGGCGCACCCGTGAAGCTCGCTGTCAGAATACCCTCGTGGTGCCGCGATTTCTCTGTCGAAGCGAAGCTCGCCGAAAATCTCGGTACAAGCGGCGGTTATATGCTTTTTGACTGCCGTGACGGCGCAAAAATAGAGCTTTATTTCGATATGTCCCCGGTTATCGTCTCTGCCGACCCCTCCGTGCATGAGGATTCCGGCAAGGTCGCCGTTATGCGCGGTCCGGTCGTCTACTGCGCCGAGGGTGTGGACAACGGCGACATATTCTCGCTCTCCCTCTCCTCCGAGCTCAACGCGGAGCCCGTCGATTTGGGCTTTGGTATACCGGCTCTCGATGTTGACGGGACAAGAATCTCGGGCTCGGGTGCGCTCTATGCGCCCGCCGATGAGATGAAGCATGAGCCGACACGCATCAGACTCATTCCGTATTTCGCCTTTGCAAACCGCGGCGAGAGCGATATGCAGGTCTGGATGAGCATAAGATGATACATTAATAATAAAATAAATAAAGTCGTAAAGGAGAAATATTATGCAGCAGCTTGATATCAAGAGCTTCGATTCAACCCCGATACACTGCTACCTCTGGGACGATGTGGAAAGCCCCAAGGGTGTTGTGCAGATTTCGCACGGAATGTGCGAGTATGCCGGCAGATATCACGAAGTGGCGCAGATGTTCAATGAGCACGGCTATATAGTCTTTGCCGACGATCACCGCGCCCACGGAAACACCGAGACCGACGAGAACCGCGGCAGACATCCGGGCGATATCGAGAGAAAGACCGTCAAGGATCTTGTGTTCTTCTATAATTGGCTCAAGGAGCGCTATCATCTTCCGCAGGTGCTCATGGGTCACAGCTACGGCAGCTTTTTGGCGCAGGATTTCCTCCAGCAGGGGACGGACGTCAAGGCCGTCGCGCTCTGCGGAACTGCCGATATGAACGGCGCGCAGGCTGCACTCGCTCTGCTCTGGCCGCTTGAGCTGTTCGCCAAGGATTGGCGCCCGAAGTTCGTCAATCCCGTGAGCGATATGATTTTTGACGCGCGCTATAAGGGCGAAAAAGGTCCGAGCCAGTGGGTGACGAGCGACGTGGAGCGCCGACAGGTGTTCATTGATGACCCCATGGCGGGAATAGATATCAGCGTCAACTTCGATTGGAATATGATAAAGGCGTTCGGCAGGATATATAAAAAAGAAAATATCGCAAAGATCAGCCCCAATGTCCGCATCGGCATTTTCAGCGGCGATATGGATCCGATAGGAGGCACGAAGTCGTCAAAGGCGAAGAAGCTTCTTCGGCGCTATCGCAAGGCGGGACTCAACGCAGAGATACATATATATAAAGACGCCCGTCACGAGCTGCACAACGAGAAGTGCCGCGACGAATATTTCCGCGATATTGTCGGATTTTTTGACAGCGCAATAAGCGCGGCGGAGCCGGCAGTAGTCTGAGTTCGTTATATATCAAGGCCTGTGCGGGTCTTAATTCCGCGCAGGCTTTTTTGACCCTCCGCACGGTCAAATAAAATGAAGAAAATCTGAAAAAAATTGAATTTTACTGTTGACAAGTGCGGCCGGTTGTGTTATTATAGTCGAGCACTTGCGAGACGGGTCGGCGCGGCAGCGCGGGAACGTCGGAAAA
>ERZ773112.1188-NODE-1188-length-15349-cov-5.909834_pt1 | contig 15349 bp, 11 predicted proteins | sample MGYA00580566_ERZ773112 | MGnify/ENA primary metagenome ERZ773112 (study PRJEB29015, sample SAMEA2737842) | human gut metagenome | biome: human gut; feature: human-associated habitat; material: faeces | place: China | collected 2012 ... | reverse complement strand
CGGCGCAGAAGCTGATGAAATCATGTTCCCCGATGAGATATTTTGCCGCCTCATTCATCTTTTCCACGTTTAACGGGTAATAGCAGAAATGGGCGTAGAGGCGTCTTGTCGGGATCTCGATCTTACAGTTTAAGATCTGATACTCGTAGGTCTTTACGCAGTTCTGCTTTCTCGGATGCCAGTCCAGGGGAACTTCCTCGGATTCCACCACACGGATATCCTCCGGGAGTCCGCGGTTTACCGCATAACAGAATTTATCTCCCGGGATCCGGCTCTCCGTGTCAAAGACCGCCACATTTCCGCGCGCATGGACGCCGGAGTCCGTCCGGCTTGCCCCAATGACGCAGACAGGCTCTTTCAGAAGATCCGAAAGAGCCTTATTTAACATCTCCTCTATGGTAACGCCATTGGGCTGGAGCTGCCAGCCCTTGTATGCGGTGCCGTCGTAGGCCACCGTCAGTTTGATTCGTCTCATAGCTTTATTGTTTTCCTTCTGCTGTCCGGAAAATCCGGGCAATTCTATTTCTCTGAATATCAAGTTCCCGATTTCGACCATTTTCCACGCGGTGCTGTTCCCCGTCATATCCGGGCTTTAGCGCTGCTTTTCATCGAAACCGGAGTTAATCATCTTCTACAGCAAAACCTTCAGCACGATCGCCGCCGCAAAATACACCAGATACGCCCCATAAACCATACGGTCCCTCTTCGCGTACTTAAGCGGTTTCATCTTTGTTCTGCCCTCGCCGCCAGAGAACTGCGACAGCCTTTTCCTTTTATCTTCTTTGGAAAATCCGAAACCAGTGAAGAGCCGGTCATATTCCTGTTCCCAGGTGAAACGTTCCCGATCCCATTTGTCAGGACATGGACAGGATTTGAGAAGTTCTTCCTCCACGGTAATGGTGGTGTCAGAAAAAGCCTGCTGACAGAGCAGGCCGGTGGTCAGGGATCGAGAAGTAAGGATTCCCTGTGCCTTGGAATGATCATCACGGTCAAGGGAAAGTTCTCCCGCCAGAAGTCGAAGGAGTGTTGTCTTTCCACAGCCATTTCTGCCCACGATGGCAATCTTCTCATTTCCACGGATCTCAAAATCAAAATGTGCAAGGACAGTCTGTGCTCCAATGCTGAGCGTGCCGTCCTGAATCTGTAATAACATGGGTGCTCCTCAAGGTAAAATATGATTCCTAACTATATCAAAGATCAAAGCACATTGCAAGGCAGCAGAAAAGGGTGAATGCTCTCTGGAAAGTTTCATAATATTTCTTTTAACACTTGCCCTATGGAGAAGACAGTGCTATACTTACACACGTAATGAGTTCTGAAAACTAAATAAGAAACAGTTGGTGCCGCATTTTGCGGAGAATAGGGAAACAGGTGAGAGGCCTGTGCGATCTCGTCACTGTGAACCGGAGAGTGGCGCCGCAGATGCCATTGCGAAAGTGAGAAGGCGCGGCGTGCATGATGACCCGAAAGCCAGGAAACCTGCCGGCTGTCGTGAACATATCGGTTAAAACTATTTTTGTGCGAGTCACACAAGGAGGAAAACATGAGAAAAAACAAAAAAGTAGTTGTAAGTGCAGCGGCAGTTACGATGTCCGTATTGCTTGGAGCCTGCGGCGGCAGTACATCCAGCCAGGCAACCTCGACGGAGGCGGCTTCTGAGGCAGAGACCGAGGCAGCTGAGAGTGCCGATTCCGATCAGGAAGCAGCAGATAAGGTGGCAAAGCTGATCGATGACATCTATGTACAGGAGCGCACCGATGACACGGATGAGCAGTGCAAGGCAGCCAAAGAGGCATGGGATGCCCTGACTGACGAGCAGAAGGAGCTGGTAGAAGGCGAGAACGCAGATCCAGATTATTTTGGTCGTGATACCGGCGACGCGAGCCTGGACGATCCGCGCAATCAGGATGAGATTGGCGACAAGGAGATCCTGGTAGTCAGCTTTGGTACTTCCTTCAACGACAGCCGTGTGAAAGATATCAAGAGTATCGAGGATTCCATCCAGGATGCATTCCCGGATTGGGCAGTCCGCCGTGCATTTACCGCACAGATCATTATCAACCACGTTGAGGCTCGTGACGGCGAGTGCATCGACAATATGGATCAGGCACTGGAGCGCGCCGTGGAGAACGGAGTTAAAGAGCTGGTTGTCCAGCCGACCCACCTCATGCACGGTGCTGAGTATGACGAGATGGTTGAGGCGCTCGAGAAGTATCAGGATAAATTCGAGCAGATAGCTGTCGCAGAGCCGCTGTTGGGTGAGGTTGGCGACGATGCAACCGTTATCAATGCAGATAAAGAGGCAGTTGCAAAAGCAGTTGTAGCAGAAGAAGCTTCGGAAGCTGGTTTTAAAGATGCAGCTGACGCAGCCGATCAGGGAACTGCATTCGTTCTGATGGGGCATGGTACCGCACACGTTGCAAAGGTAACCTACAGCCAGATGCAGACCCAGATGCAGAATCTTGGATATAGCAATGTATTTATCGGTACCGTAGAGGGCGAGCCGGAAGAGACCTCCTGTGAGTCTGTTATCGAGGCAGTGAAGGCAGCAGGTTATAAGAATGTCGTTCTTCGTCCGCTGATGGTAGTTGCAGGTGATCACGCAAACAACGATATGGCAGGCGATGATGATGATTCCTGGAAGAGCCAGTTTGAGGCATCAGGTGCATTTGACAAGGTAGATACTCAGATTTCCGGTCTGGGCAGAATTAAAGCGGTAGAATCATTCTATGTTGCTCATACACGGACAGCCATTGATTCTATTGCGAAATAATGTATATGAAAAAGAAATTAAATTTAGCGGCGCTTCTGCTTGCTGCCGCTCTTCTCGGAGCGTGCGGAGGACAGAAACAGGACGCAGCCGACACCGTGGCGCAGACAGAGAGCGCAGAAACCGAGAATGCCGAACAGAAAAGCAGCATTGACCTTGCAGACGGCGTCTACACCGTCGATTTTAAGACGGACAGCAGTATGTTCAAGGTCAATGAATCGAAAAATGGAAAAGGTGTCCTGACGGTCAAGGATGGCGAGGCGACACTTCATATCAGCCTGACCTCGAAAAACATCGTGAACCTGTATCTGGGTACTGCGGACGAGGCAAAGGAAGATGAAGCCGGTTGGCTGCAGCCAACCGTGGACACGGTTACTTACAGCGACGGTCTGAGCGAGGAGGTCAACGGCTTCGATGTGTCGGTTCCGGCGCTCGGAGAAGAATTTGACCTGGCTCTGATTGGTAAGAAGGGCACCTGGTACGACCACAAAGTAAGGGTAGAAAATCCGGTTTCCGGAGAGGCAGAGGACGCGGAAGCGGCATCATCCGAGACGGAGAATAGCGATGATGCGGCAGATGCCCAGAAACCGACAGGGCAGACTGCAGATGTGGCAGACGGCACTTATACCTGTGAGGTAACCCTGCAGGGAGGTTCCGGCAGAGCATCGGTGGACAGCCCGGCGACCATTATCGTCAAGGATGGAAAGGTGACTGCCGATATTGTCTGGAGCAGCCCGAACTATGAGTATATGCTGGTGGATGACGTGCAGTATGATCCGATCCAGACCGAGGGAAATTCCGAGTTCCAGATTCCGGTAACGCTGGATGAGGATGTAGCGGTCAGTGCCTTGACGGTGGCGATGAGCCAGCCGCATCTGATTGATTATACGTTGCATTTTGACAGCGTGACGTTATCAGAAGTTACGAAATAAAAGTAGATAAAAATACCTGTCCAGGAAGAACCTCCCGGTCCTTTTGTACATATTTTGATTACAGAAGGATCCGGGAGGTTTATGTCTATGCGTATCTGTGAACTCAAACAGCGGGAAGTTATAAATGTAAAAGATTGCAAGCGCCTTGGTTTTGTGGGCGACGTCGATTTTGACATCAGCACGGGAAAAATGCTTGCGATCATCGTGCCGGGACCGGGCTGTGTCTGGGGCTTTCTGGGGCGGGAAAAAGAGTACATAATTCCATTCTGCGACATCTGCCAGATAGGGGATGACATTATTCTGGTGAGGCTGAAAGAAGAGAGAGAAAAGAAGGAATAAAGAAGGAATAGCGGAAAACTTCTGCTTGCAGAAGCGCACTTCCTGCGATATTATAATAAGTATGATATGTTATGAAAACCTGGCGGGGGCATATCAATAAAACCAGAAAAGGGGAAGAGCGATTGAAGTGTCCATTTTGCAACGCGGCTGACACGAAAGTAATCGATTCACGGCCTGCGGATGACAACAGTTCTATCAGACGCCGGAGACAGTGCGAGACTTGTGGAAAGCGTTTTACCACATATGAAAAACTTGAGACGATCCCTCTGATGGTTGTCAAAAAGGATAATACCCGGGAGATGTACGACCGGGCGAAGATAGAGGCAGGAATCCTGCATTCCTGCCACAAGCGCCCAGTCTCTCCGGGACAGATTTCGGCGTTGATCGACGATGTGGAAAACAATTTATTTAACCGGGAAGAACGGGAGATCTCGACCGCGGTGATCGGGGAACTTGTGATGGAGCGGTTAAAGGATCTGGATGTGGTTACCTATGTGCGGTTTGCATCGGTATACCGGGAGTTTAAAGACGTCGATACATTTATGGAGGAACTGCAGAAGATACAGCAGCGGAAAGTGCCGTCGTATGAGTCTGGAAAGAACGGGGAAGAGACCAGATGATGGGAAATGCGTTTTATCCGGATGAATGGCTGGATTCTGCGTATGATATCCCGTATGAGCAGTTTTACCAGAAGGGAATGCGGGGTATCATATTTGATATTGACAATACGCTGGTGCCGCACGGTGCCCCGGCGGACGAGCGGGCAGTACAGCTGTTTGAACGTTTGCGGGCGATCGGGTTCCACACCTGTCTGCTCTCGAATAATAAGGAGGCGCGGGTCGCCCCGTTTGCCGGACAGGTAGGTTCGGATTATATTTACAAGGGCAGAAAACCGAAGCGCAGCGGATACAGGCAGGCGATGCGCCGGATGGGAACGGGCGAGCGCTCGACGATGTTTGTCGGGGATCAGCTCTTTACGGATGTGTACGGGGCGAGGCGGACAGGCATCTATTCGATTCTTGTAAAGCCGATCAATCCGAAGGAAGAGATCCAGATCGTGTTAAAGCGGTATCTGGAGAAAATTGTCCTGTGGTTCTATGTGAGAAGACAGGAAAAAAATATCGGAAGTTTGTAGCTGGGTGTTTTTGAACGGTTTGAAAGAGCTTGCCAAGTGGCAGAACTGGATGCTGACAGGAGTGCCGGAAACGGTGGAAAATCAGTTGTTTTCAGAAAAAATATCGGCAATTTTAGAAAAATAAGGGGCGGAATTGACATGATGTGCCCTGTGTTTTCAAAAAAGTAGTTGAAAAAGAGGATTTTATAGTATAAAATAAAAAAGATAAAGCGAGTATTTTCAAGGAGGAGCATCATTTATGATATCAGCGGGCGATTTTAGAAACGGCATCACACTGGAGATTGATGGCAACGTATACCAGATCATGGAATTTCAGCACGTAAAACCGGGAAAGGGAGCTGCGTTCGTTCGTACTAAAATTAAGAACGTAATGAATGGCGGCGTTGTAGAGAAAACCTTCCGTCCGACCGAGAAGTTCCCGTCTGCCAGAATCGACAGAGTTGATATGCAGTATCTGTATTCCGATGGCGACTTATACAACTTCATGGATGTAAACACATATGAGCAGGTAGCTTTAAACCAGGAGACAATCGGCGACGCACTCAAGTTCGTAAAAGAGAACGAGATGTGCAAGATCTGTTCTTACAACGGCAAGGTATTCTCCGTAGAACCGCCGCTGTTCGTAGAGCTTGAGATCACAGATACAGAGCCGGGCTTCAAGGGCGATACTGCTACAGGCGCTACCAAACCGGCAGTTGTAGAGACTGGCGCTACTGTATATGTACCGTTATTCGTAAACCAGGGCGATAAGATCAAGATCGATACACGTACTGGTGAATATCTGTCCAGAGTCTAAGTTATAACATATACGTCAGAAAGGTCTTCACGATACCGTTTGTACCCTTGTGGGGAGGCAGTCGTGTCACTGACAGGTTTCTGACTGGAAACAGAGATTACTGTTTGTGGCAGGCATTTTCCTTTGCTGGTTATGCAGCGCATGAACAGTAGCAAGCAGAGAAACTGTTGTAAGATCCGGAGGAAACGTCGAGATTTTACAACAGTTTTTTTGCTTAACATATTGGGGAGGCGTCTATGACGCGTCCGTTGGTTCATCTCAGAGAGCGGGTTCGGAGTGAGCGGTGCTCATGGGGAGTGATAAATATGGAGAACGGAAGAGAAGACCGTCTGCGTCTGGGGGAAGAGGATGAGCTGGGCCGAAGATCTGGTGGCAGGAAGAGGCGTACATCCGGCAGGCAGACGGCAATCCGCCGGGAGCGGACGAGGCAGCAGAAGAAGCGCCGTGTGATGATGCAGCTGTTTTTGTGTCTGCTTATTTTCCTCCTGGGTGCGGGAACAGGCTGGACGCTGCGCGGGAAAATGATCCGCAAGCTGATCGATCCGTCCACGATCGAGATGCCAAACTGGATTGATGAGCAGCTTCTCACGGTCAACCGATATTCCAGACCGGGGACGAATATCCCGGTCATCAACGGGATCGTGATTCACTATGTGGCAAATCCTGGGACGACGGCACAGCAGAACCATGATTATTTTGAGGGATTGAAAGATCAGAGCGGCAGTAACACTGTTTCCGTCAGCAGCAATTTCGTGATCGGTCTGGACGGCGAGATCATTGAGTGCGTTCCGGTCGGGGAGAAGGCATATGCCTCCAATGAGAGGAATGCGGACACCGTTTCGATTGAGTGCTGCCATCCGGCGGCAGACGGAAAGTTCACAGACGAGACGTATGACTCGCTGGTAAAACTGACTGCATGGCTGTGCAAGCAGCTCGATTTAAGTCCGAAAGACGTGATCCGTCATTATGATGTGACTGGAAAGGCGTGCCCGAAGTATTTCGTGGATCATGAGGATGCCTGGAAGCAGTTCCGCAAGGATGTGAAAAAGGCAATGCGGAAGGATATATCAGATGAGAGATGACTCCCACCTCTTCAGGTGGCGAGGAGCAAATTAGTATCAGTGGTGGGAGTCAATCCCCCATCTGATATAGCCTCCGGCAGGATTGCAGAGATGCGCAAAAGAAATATGTCATGCTTTGCATGACGCGCATCTCGCAGCAAGAATGCAGAGGCATTCTTGAAAATATGCGATATAAATTATGAAAGGGAATCTAGTATGAAAACGATTTTAGATTTGATCGTGGAAGAACTGAAACCGGCGTTTACCGGCTGCGGGTACGATGAGAAGTACATCCGCGTAACGGTATCAAACCGCCCGGATCTCTGCGAGTATCAGTGTAACGGCGCGATGGCAGCTGCCAAAGCGTATAAAAAGAAACCGATCGATATTGCCAATGAGGTGGTGGAAAAGACAGCCGGAAGCAAGATGTTTTCTGAGATCAACGCCGTGATGCCTGGATTTATCAATATCCGCCTGAATCCGTGCTACCTGGCATCCTATGTACAGCAGGTGGCAGAGGATGAAAAGCTGGGACTCAACGCAGCTAAGAAGCCGGAGACGATCATCATCGATTACGGCGGAGCCAATGTAGCAAAACCGCTGCATGTCGGACACTTACGTTCTGCGGTCATCGGAGAGAGCATCAAGCGCATCAGCCGCTATATGGGACACCATGTCATCAGCGATGTGCATCTGGGTGACTGGGGATTGCAGATGGGACTGATCATCGAGGAGCTGCATGACCGTCAGCCGGATCTGGTATATTTTGACCCGGATTATACCGGCGAGTATCCGTCGGAGCCGCCGTTTACGATTTCCGAGCTGGAGGATATCTATCCGGCAGCGAGCGCGAAATCCAAGGTAGATGCGGCATTTCGTGAGCGGGCACAGCAGGCAACCTTCAAACTGCAGAGTGGCTATGCACCGTTCCATGCGATCTGGAAGCACATCATGAACGTGTCCTTGAAGGATCTGAAAAAGAACTATGGCAATTTAAATGTATCGTTCGACCTCTGGAAGGGCGAGAGCGATGCGCAGCCATATATTCCGGGACTGATCGAGGATTTACAGAAAAAAGGTCTTGCCTATGAGAGCGATGGCGCGCTGGTTGTCGATATCGCACAGGAAGGGGATGCGAAGGAATATCCGCCTTGTATCGTCCGCAAATCCGATGGTGCGGCGCTGTATGCGACTTCCGATCTGGCGACGATCATCGAACGTGAGCAGGATTTCCATCCGGACCGCTACATTTACGTCGTAGACAAGCGCCAGGAGCTTCATTTTATCCAGGTATTCCGTGTGGCGAAGAAGGCGGGCATCGTCAAAGAAGATACGCCGATGATCTTCTTGGGCTTCGGTACGATGAACGGCAAGGACGGTGGTCCGTTCAAGACACGTGAGGGCGGTGTTATGCGTCTGGAGCACCTGATCAAGAATATCGATGAGAAGGTATATGAGAAGATTCAGGAGAAGCAGAAGGTTCCGGCGGACGAGATGACACGCACGGCGGAGATTGTCGGTCTGGCGGCACTTAAATATGCCGATCTTTCGAATCAGGCGACCAAAGATTACATTTTCGATGTAGACCGCTTTATTTCCTTCGAGGGAAATACAGGTCCACATATCCAGTATATGATCGTCCGCATCAAGTCCATTCTGGAGAAATACAAGGAACTGCGCGGTGCGGATGCTAAAGTGGTTCCGATCCGTCCGGCTGAGAGCGAGACAGAGAAAGCACTTCAGATGGCGCTTTGCCGTTTCGGCGAGGTGACAGAATCTGCATTCTACGAGACGGCGCCGCATAAGCTCTGCCAATACATGGCGGCAGTGGCGGATGCGTTCAATGCATTCTATCTGGAAAATAAGATCCTCTCCGAGGAGGACGCAGCGAAGCAGGCAGCCTTTATCAGCCTGATCACGCTGACCAAGCGGGTGCTGGATACCTGTATGGATCTGCTCGGAATGGAATCGCCGGAACACATGTAATCTGTAATATGGAGGAATCCTCATGAAAATAATAAAAATGTCCGTAGATACCTTCTGGAAGGGCGAAGTACGGGTACAGGGACAGATTGAGGATGAGACAAAGGTATATCAGACAAGAATTTTTATCAAGGGTAGTCAGATCTATGACTACTCTTGTTCTTGTGCGGAGGGAAATTCATTCCGGGGTCCCTGCGTGCATGCAAAAGCGCTTCAGGAGGCGTTTGCCCGCCAGCAGAAAGCCGAGCATACACCGCCGGTTTCGACTTCGCCGGAGATCCGGATGATGATCCGGGAGTACACGAACCGGGAAGTAGCGCGGATTCTGGGCGAGGAAGAGCGGGAACCGGTCTATCTGCATCCCTATTTACAGATCCGGCGCGGCGAAGTGCTTTTGGAGGCACGGATCGGACGGGAAAAACGGTATATTGTGAAAAACCTGCTGGAATTTGCACAGGCGGTTCACAGCGGAAAACGGGTGGAATACGGAAAAGGCATGGCGTTTGAACACGTCCCGTCTGCCTTTGCGCCGGAAAGCCGCCCATTTTTAGATCTTCTGCTGGAGGAGGCGGACGCCTACATACGCCATTATGAGGAGATGCGCGGTCATGCGGGGCTGCCGCTTCCGGTGATGCGGGCGTTAACGCTGGGATCTGCAGCGAGGGATCGGCTGTTTGATCTTTTAGAGGGAAAAGAAGTCCAGACGGAGGACGAGAAAGGTGCTGAACGTGTGTGCCGGGTTGAGCGCAAGGATCCACGTTTCCCGGTGGAGGTGGAAGCAAGGGGCGATGGAATTGCGGTTACGGTTCCATCGGCTCTAACCTCGTTCCGGGGAGAACAGCGTCTGTATGTGGCAGATGGATTGCATCTGTTTGGATGCAGTGAACTGTATACAGAAACGATGGGCGTTTTTCTGGAGCAGATGGAACAGGGCGGAAGAGAGTGCAGAAGCCGGAAAGAGAAGCGGGAGCTGCTGGTTGGAAGCCGGGATATTCCGCTCTTTTATGCGCGGGTGCTGGAAGGCATGGAGGCACTTGGGATCTTGCAGAGCCCGGAGATCGATTGGGAGAAATACCGCCCAGAGGCGTTGAAAGCCCGGTTTGAGTTTGACAGTGATTCGCCGGACGAGCTGCGTCTGCGTCCGACGCTTTCCTACGGAGATTTTACGTTTTCGCCGCTGGCGGACGAGCATGTTCCGCGGGAGATCTGCCGGGATGTACCGGCGGAATTTTATATCAGCCGCCTGATCACGCGGTACTTCTCTTACTGGGAGGATGAGAGCGGCGAGCTGGTGATCCGCGGGGATGAAGAAGCGCTGTACCAGGTTCTGAGCGAGGGAATGCCGCAGTTTCAGGAGGTGGGCGAGGTATGGCTGTCAGAGTCTGTCCGCCATCTGCGCGTCCTGCCCCCGCCGGAAGTGTCGATGGGGGTTTCTCTTGGAGGCGGCTGGCTGGATCTGAAGATTGAGACGGCGGGAATCGACCCGGCGGAGCTTTTGCAGGTACTCAGTGAATACCGCCAAAAAAAGAAATATTACCGCATGAAAAATGGCGAATTTTTGCAGCTTTCGGGCGGCGGCCTGCAGGCGCTTGACAGCCTGACTGCGGATCTGGGACTGACAAAGAGTGAATTTCAGGCGGGGGAGGCGAAGATACCTGCCTACCGTGCTTTTTATCTGGACAGTCTCTCGGGCGACGGCAGGATGAAACTGTTTCAGCGGGATGAAGCCTACGGGATGATGGTGCGCGATCTAAAAACGGCGCAGAGTGTCAGCTATGCGGTTCCGGCGGTGCTGGAAAAGACGCTGAGGGAATACCAGAAGATCGGATATACGTGGATGCGGACGCTGGCGCGGTATCATTTCGGTGGGATCCTGGCAGATGATATGGGACTGGGAAAAACGCTGCAGGTGATTGCGCTTCTGACGGCATTTTATCAGGAAAAAACCGAGCAGAAAGCGGCTGGAAATGAAGGCAGTGGGTCAGAATTACCTCTTCCGTCTTTGATCGTCTGCCCGGCGTCGCTCGTCTACAACTGGGGACAGGAATTTGCCCGGTTTTCGCCGGGGATCCGCGTGCTTCTGATTGCCGGGACGGCGAAAGAACGGCAGGAACAGCTGGAGGAGCAGATGCGGATGGAGGCGTCTGAGGGGGCGCAGGTGATCATCACGTCCTATGATCTGTTGAAACGGGATCGGGCGGCGTATCTGGGACGCACGTTTGAATATGAGATTATTGACGAGGCGCAGGTCATTAAAAATGCAAAGACACAGGGCGCGAAGGCGGTAAAGGAGATTTCGGCGAATGCCCGTTTCGCTCTGACGGGAACGCCGGTGGAAAACCGGCTCAGCGAGCTTTGGAGCATTTTTGATTTCCTGATGCCGGGATTTTTATACAGTTACCGGAAGTTCCGTGAGCGGTATGAGCTGCCGATCGTGAAAAATCAGGATCCGGAAGCATTGACGGCACTGCGGCGGATGACGGGACCGTTTGTCCTGCGCCGCTTGAAAAAGGATGTGCTGCGGGAGCTTCCGGGCAAGGAAGAGAGGATCGTTTATTCGGCGGCGTCGGGGCGGCAGCAGAAGCTTTATACGGCGTCGGCGTTGAAACTGAAAGAGGCGCTGGCTGGTGGCGCGTGGTCGGGTAATGGGAAATTGGAAGTGCTTTCCCAGCTCATGCGGCTGCGCCAGATCTGCTGCGATCCGGCACTCTGTTTTGAAGATTATACGGGGGAATCGGCGAAGCTGGAGACCTGTGTTTCGCTGATCGCATCGGCATCTGCGGCGGGACATAAGATCCTGCTCTTTTCCCAGTTTGCCTCGATGCTGGAGCGGATTCGGGAACGCCTTTTACAGGAGGGCATTTCGTCCCATCTTCTGGTCGGCGCGACCCCGAAGGAAGAACGCAGCCGGATGGTGCAGGCGTTTGCCTCGGATGAGGTTCCGGTGTTCCTTATTTCCCTGAAAGCCGGGGGAACGGGACTCAACCTGACGGCGGCGGATATCGTGATTCATTACGATCCGTGGTGGAATGTGGCAGCGCAGAACCAGGCGACCGACCGCGCGTACCGGATCGGGCAGGAAAAGCCGGTCACGGTATACAAACTGATCTTAAAGGATACGATAGAAGAAAATCTTTTGAAGCTGCAGAATGCGAAACTTGCGCTGGCGGCGCAGGTGGTTTCAGAGGGAATGGTTTCACTGGGCGATTTGAGCCAGAATGAACTGATGGAGCTGTTTGAACAGAATCCATAAAAAAATTTGCAGAAATAACGGGCAGGAGGAAAAAGCGTGAAGCAATGGAAACGATACAAATCATATATACTGCCATATAAGAGCGCCTTTATTCTGGGACCGCTCATGATGGTAACGGAGGTGCTGGGTGAGATTCTGCTGCCCAAATTTATGTCGATGATTATTAACCATGGCGTGGCGCAGAAAGACGGCGGATACATTCTCAAAATGGGACTTGTGATGGCGATTACCTCCTTTTTGATGGCGGCAGGCGGCATTCTGGGGGCATATTTTGCAGCGAAGGCGTCGATTTCCTTTACCAGCGATCTGCGCCGCGACTTATTTGCCAGAGTGCAGCAGTTTTCATTTAAAAATATCGATACGTTCAGCACGGGATCGCTGGTAACCCGTCTGACGAACGATATCCAGCAGGTACAGAACCTGATTATGATGGGACTTCGGATGATGCTGCGCGCGCCGGGCATGTTCCTGGGGGCGCTTGTGATGGCGTTCTGGATGAATGCGGAACTGGCAGCTGTCATCCTGGTGGTGATTCCGCTTCTGACGGCGGCGATCGTCTGGATCTTACGGACTGCCTACCCGCGGTTTACAGCCATGCAGAAAGCGCTGGATACGCTCAATAGCGGCATCCAGGAGGTGCTGACGAACGTGCGGGTGGTGAAATCCTTTGTGCGGGAAGACTACGAGGAAAAGCGGTTTGCCGACACGAACCGGGAGCTCAAGGAGGCAGGGCTGCGGGCGCTGAAGATCGTAATTGCGACGATGCCGGTCATGATGTTCGCGATGAATGTGACGACACTGGCAGTTGTCTGGTTCGGCGGAAACCTGATTATCGGCGGACGGATGGCGGTCGGGGATCTGACGGCATTTACGACCTACATTGTACAGATTCTGATGTCACTTATGATGCTCTCAATGGTATTTTTGCAGAGTTCCCGCGCGATGGCGTCCATCCGGCGAATCGATGAGGTGCTGGATGAGCCGATTGATCTGAGCGATGAAAATGCATCACAGAAGGACCGGAAGGTTGAGAAAGGACGCGTGGAATTTAAGGATGTTTCCTTTTCCTACCGCGAAGGCGGTGAGCCGGTTCTATCCCACATCAGCCTGACGGCAGAGCCGGGGGAGACGATCGGCATCCTCGGTGCGACCGGAAGCGGAAAAACGTCGCTGGTACAGCTGATTCCCCGCCTCTATGATGTGACAGAGGGGAGTGTGCGGGTGGATGGTATCGATGTGCGGGAGTATTCCCTGAAAAATCTCCGGGACGGCGTTGGCATGGTTTTACAGAAAAACGTCCTGTTTTCCGGCACGATCGAGGAAAACCTGCGCTGGGGTGATGAGACGGCGACGGAGGAAGAAGTGCGGCGGGCAGCAGTGTATGCGCAGGCAGATTCCTTTGTGAATTCGTTTGCCGAAGGCTACAAAACGGAGATGGGACAGGGTGGCGTCAATGTATCCGGCGGTCAGAAACAACGGCTGTGCATCGCAAGGGCACTCTTAAAGAAGCCGAAGATCCTGATTCTCGACGACAGCACCAGTGCGGTCGATACGGCAACGGAGGCGGCGATCCGGACGGCATTCCGGGAAGATTTGAAAGATACGACGAAATTTATTATCGCACAGCGGCTGAGTTCGCTGGAATACGCGGATCGGATTCTCGTCCTTGAGGACGGCAGGATTATCGGAGAGGGAACGCAGGAGAAGCTGCTGGCATCCTGTGAGGCGTACCGGGAGATCTATGAGACGCAATATGGAAAACGGGCAGACGGGGAGGGGATGGCATGATGGATGAAAAACAGATTGAAAGCCTGAAACGCCGATATGGCAGCCGCATAGCCGACGCGCCGAAACGCCGCCGGGGACCGGAACGGATGGCGGTCATGAAGGGCGGAAAGCCCAAGGCGGGCGGTCAGACGATGCTACGCCTGCTTTCATACTTAAAACGCGACCGGATGGCGATGACAGTCGCCTTTTTCTGTGTGATCCTGGGGACGGTGACGAATCTGGCGGGCGCCTATATGCTGCGCCCGATCATCAACCGGTATATTGTGCCTTTAGATGGCAGCCGGGGCGATGTGGCGGGGCTGTTCCGTTCCCTGTGCGTGATGGGAGCGGTTTATTTAGTCAGCGTTGCCGCTGCCTATATGCAGTCGCGCATCATGCTGCAGGTGGCGCAGAACGCGCTGCAGCGGCTGCGGGAAGAGCTGTTTAACCATATGCAGACGCTTCCGCTCCGGTTTTATGATACCGGCAGCAACGGCGATCTGATGAGCCGTTTTACAAACGATGTGGATACGATCGGCATGATGCTCAGCAGTACGCTGGTGCAGCTTTTATCCGGCGCACTCAGTATTGTGGGAACGGTGGTGCTGATGATTTACACGAACGTGTGGCTGACGGTGATTACGCTTGCCATGATGCCGGTGATGCTGCGTGCCGGTAAATTTGTTGCCGGACGGAGCCAGAAATATTTCTCTGCCCAGCAGGCGGCGCTTGGCGCGATGAACGGCTATATTGAGGAGACCGTGCAGGGGCAGAAGGTCGTCAAGGTATTCTGTCATGAAGACAAGAGCCTGGAAGAGTTCAAAAAGTTGAACGACGAGTTGTGCGAAAGTGCTTATAATGCAAATAAGTTTGCCAACCTGATGGGGCCTATCAATGCACAGTTGGGTAACTTAAGCTACGTGGTATGTGCTATCGTCGGCGGTGCTATGGCACTGGGCGGCTTTGCAGGATTGACCTTAGGTAAGCTGGCCAGCTTCTTAACCTTCAACAAGAGCTTCAACATGCCCATCAGCCAGGTCAGTCAGCAGTTGAACAGTATCGTCATGGCACAGGCAGGCGCTAAGAGAGTTTTTGATCTGTTGGATGAAAAAGTAGAGACCGACGAAGGCTATGTAACTCTGGTACGTGCGAAAAAGGTAGACGGCAGGATCGTAGAGTGTCCCGAGAGAACCGGTATGTGGGCATGGAAGCATGTGCATCAGGCGGATGGTTCTGTAGATTATATTGAGTTACAGGGTGAAGTAGTATTTGACGATGTGGACTTCGGCTATAATGATGACAAGATCGTGCTG
>ERZ773112.1182-NODE-1182-length-15374-cov-7.466023_pt1 | contig 15374 bp, 16 predicted proteins | sample MGYA00580566_ERZ773112 | MGnify/ENA primary metagenome ERZ773112 (study PRJEB29015, sample SAMEA2737842) | human gut metagenome | biome: human gut; feature: human-associated habitat; material: faeces | place: China | collected 2012 ... | reverse complement strand
AAAAAAAAAATATTTTTTTCCCACGCCCTTTTTTATTATTCATTCTGTATTCTCTATTATCCAATATACGTATTACCGCTTCCGGACGTCATCTGATCCATCTCTTCATACTTCACGCTGTGTCTTGTACTGTCATTCAGATCTTCATACACAACATTCGTATCGCTGTATCCCACCAGAATGACGGCATTCTGCGAATCCAGCATTGCAATGACCGGACGGCCCTGGTTGATGATGTACAGAATCTCTTCCGTCGTACATCCTGTCAGGTCGTAAGCCTCGCCGTTATTGACATCTTTTAAGATATCAATCGGTTTTTCCTGATTCTTCAGGCGGTCTTTGATTGTATTTAACACATCATCTTTATCGGTGATCGAATACTGCAGATTGCGGTTACCGCGCTCCCATACATAATTCTGGGATGAATCGACTACCACACCATTGTAATCATTTGCTTTCTTGATCGCGTCTCCGGCCTTTGTATATACGCCCTGTATATCACCATGTCCATAGACATAATATTTCTCCGGTGCGTCTTTATCGGAAAATGTGATTGTCTGTGGTCTTTCGAACAGAATCTGTTTTGGCTTGAGCACTTTTGGTTCTTTGTCTGCGATTCCGTCGTTATACGTCAGTCTTACCTGTGTCTGTTTCAGGTCTGTTGCATAAGTTTCCAGTGCGATATTGCTCTTGGTCTTCTGTTCATTATTCGTAATATAATCCGGTGCTGTTGCTGTATAAGTATCTCCATCTTTCGATGCACGTTCCAGCGTGATCATATCTTCATCGAATGATGCACTCAGAATATAAATGCCGTCTGTCTGATATTTTTTGATCACTTTTCCTTTTTGATTCCGGATCTCCAGTTTGTACATTGGAACGGTTGCCTCTCCGGATACGGTATTTCCTATATCCTCTGTCTTGGCAACTCCATATACAAAATCACTTCTGACAAATCCAAGTGGGCGGATACATTCTCCTTTTCCGCAGGTTACTTTCTGCTTCTTTCCTGTCTCTACATTCAGGATTGTCACTTTTGTTGCGGTCTCAAGATCTCCGTTTGCCTGATATGCGATCAGACTTCCGTCTTCCGACACAACATACTGCTGTGCATCCAGTCCTTTGACCAGTGCTTTCTTCTCGGCATCTTCGACGCTATACTGATAAAGGGTGCCGTCTACCATTGTGTACAGCATATCCGTTTTCGCATCGTAATATGACATCTCTCCGAGTTCACTTTCTGCCTGTGCATATGATTTATTTGTGGAAATAAATACTTTCTCTTCCACTGAATTCTTCTCTATATCATAATAATAGACAGCTACTCCCACTTCTCCTTCGTGCTCGCCGCGGTCCATATAACCGGACACCAGGAAGGTTGTATTGCCTTTGGCATCTACCTTAAGAAGCTTGATCTTATGATCTGACACCATATTTCTCACATCTGTATTTTCCGCATCTGCGAAACCAAATACCAGTGAAATCTCGTCTGAATCTTTGTTATAATTCCAGAGTTCATTTGCCTCTACAAATGATACGATCGTGCCATCTTTATTCACCTTATAAGACAGATTTGCAGGCGCGATGCCGAGGATGATTCCTTTCTCATTCAGAACCTTCTGTGTCGCGTCGAAGATCTGTTCCATTGTCCGATCGTAATCCAGAAGATAGGTTTTCTTGGCATCTGCAATATATCTTACGCGGAAAAACTCTTTGACCGCATAGCGGTCTGCCTCATTCTCTTCTCCTTTGCAGCTTACCCGGTATTGCAGCTGTACCGACATACAGGTACTGTTCAGTTCCTTGATGCTCCAGCGTTCTCCCTGTTCTACCTGTGGTTTCAGACTGCCCCATGTGACCTGTTCATAATTCGAATTAATCGTCACGTGCTGAAGTGTGGTGTTGTCCGCATCATCAGTCGGTTCAAGCGCTGCTCCGACGCCTGCATTTTCCACCTTGCCAAGTGCATTTTCATGATAATCGCTGATGTAATTCAGGCATTCTGTAACATGTGCATCTTCATCACTGACGATACGGGTATAGAAATATACCGGATCCGCACCATTTCTGTTCAGGCGGACTTCCAGGATCCGCTCTTCATCCAGTACTTTTTTCCCGCTCAGATCCAGGGTAAATCCTTTTCCCACCTTTTTAATTTTCTTATGTTCCAGCTGGCTTGTACCGTCCATCGTATAGACTTTGTAGCTGGCTCCCGTGAATTTATTCCCATATGCTTCTACGTTTACATCCAGGCTCTGGTTCGCTACCGGTGTGATCGTGTTGTGCATAGAGGATATATCCATGCGTTTTGCATAACCTGTCAGTGTATTGATCTTATATTCTCCATAAGAAAATGATATCTGTGGAAATGTTGCGGCTCCCATATCGGCCGTCATATTGTCATTCCCCTTATTTGTCACGTAGCTGAATATAATGACAGCCACGATAAATACTGCAGTCAGGATTCCTGCATTCTTTAACCTTTTTTTTAAAGTCAATGTCATTTATACTCCCTCTTTATCCTCTTTCTCCGGATGATCTTTCTCTGAATTTGCGGACTCCGTGGCGAACCCGTCCAACAGACGTCCCAGTGTCGGTGATACCCGGAGTGCTGCTTCACATCTCTTGATGGAAGCCTCTATATTATTGTCTTCTTTGGCATGCCGCTTCTTTACTGCACGTATCAGGATATTCTTTGGTGTATGCTCCATATCTATAAATTCCAGTATCTGCGTTTCATACCCCTCACGCTCCAGATACTGTGCTCTTAAGCCATCTGTGATAAGTGCTGCCATACGTTCTTTCAGAAGCCCGTATTTTAATATTGGTTCTAATATCTCATTTTTTATCTGACGGTTCAGTTCATGCTGGCAGCATGGTACCGATAAGATCACTTTCGCATCCCATCCCACGGCTTTTGCCAACGCATAATCGGTTGCGGTATCGCAGGCATGCAGAGTTACCACCATATCTACCTTATTGACACCGGTATAATCCGCAATGTCACCCTCCAGAAATCTCAGCTTTTCATAGCCATATTTTTCACTTAATTCATTACAATGACGAATCACATCTTTCTTCAGATCCAGTCCTATGATTCTTATGTCATATTCTTTCAATTCATGCAGATAATAATACATGGCAAATGTGAGATAAGATTTACCACAGCCAAAATCCAGGATTGTAAGTTCTCTTCCCTTATCAAGCTCCGGCAATATATCCTCGATAAATTCCAGGAACCGGTTGATCTGCCGGAATTTGTCGAATTTCGCATGCACGATCTTTCCATCCTGTGTCATAACACCAAGATCCTGAAGAAATGGTACAGGGACTCCCTCTTCCAGTACATACTTCTTCTTGCGGTCGTGGCTCATATTAATCTGCTTCTTTTCGCCTTTTTTCATCTTGCTTTTTATTGTTACTTTTCCCTTTTTGCTTACAAGAATTGTATAAGCTGCTCTTTGTGTCTCCATCTGCATCTGGCGCATATTTTCCATATACTTAAGAAGTATTTCACAAGCTTTTTTCTCCTCCACATTCTCGTGAAACGCCTGATTATTCCGGAATGACTCGAGCTGAAAATAAAGGACATCTTTTTTCAGGATCGGTCTTACTTTCACTTTTTGTACACCGTCTTTATTCTTCGGGTTACTCAGCGTTGCTGATATAAATTCTATATTTAAATTTTCCTGTAATAATTTGCTTAATTCATTCATAATATTATATTCTACTGTTTTTTAGACAGGAGCGCAAGTAGCGTAAATGGCAATTTTATTAATGGTTCCGTAGGATTTGCGAAAAAGGGACAACGGTAAATACAGTTTGAGCCGGAGGATTTTAAAAAATCCTCCGGCCCAGACTATGAAATCGGAAATTTTATCGTTACTTTAAACAAATCTCCATCCAGATACAATTCAAATGTCCCGCCCTGCATTTCTGTCAGCGACTGTGCGATAGACAGTCCAAGTCCGCTGCCTTCCGTACTTCTTGATACATCTCCGCGTATGAAACGTTCCGTCAGTTCGTCAGCTGAGATATTTAGCGGCTGCTCGGATACATTCTTAAGGCTGAAATATGCCATACCATCTTTCTTTTCAAGATCAGCATAGACTCTTGTTCCTTGCATTGCGTATTTTGCCGCATTGTTGTATATATTAGACAGCACTCTCCACAACCGTCTTCCGTCTGCGCGGATTACAACCTCCTCATTCGGAAGGTTCATCACTTCCTCCAGATCACGCGCCTTGAATTTTTCTTCAAACTCTCCGCTCGTCTGCTGGATCATTTCTACCAGATTCAGATTCATGAACTCCAGTGTGATATTGCCGGAGCTTACTTTTGAAGCTTCCACCACATCTTCCGTCAGTGTCTTAAGCCGCTGTGATTTCTGTTCCAGCACTTCAATGTAGCGTTGGATCTTCGGATCCTTAAGGTCCTCCTGCTTTAACAATTCCACATAATTAATGATAGATGTAAGCGGCGTCTTAATATCATGCGATACATTCGTGATAAGATCTGTCTTCAGGCGTTCACTTTTCATGCTCTTTGCGAGCGCCGCTTCCAGACCTTCGCCGATGGAATTCACCTTTTCTGCAATTTCTTTATGCTCTGCCAGCAATCCATTTACCGGGATCTGATAATCCACTTCCCCGCCGGCGATCTTCTCGATCCCGGTCTTGATTTTTCCGGTTCCTTTCGCTTTTTGTACCATCCAGATAAATGCTGCAACATCTATGATCAACAGAATGACCGCCCATAACCGGTTGCTGATCCAGATACTACTTCCCGCTGATCCAAATACGTACGTAAGCCAGTGGATCATGAAGAAGATTGCAAATCCCATAATAGATTTCCACAGATGACGGATATTCTGGAACATTTCTTTTACGAAGATCAAAAGCCATCTGAGCACACTGTTCTTCCATACCGTTCCCGCCTTGATTCTTCTCACCAGACTCAAATATCCGAAAAGAAACATTGCGCAGGTATACAATGCCTCCACACTTCCAACCACTATTCCCGGCAGATACGACTCCACATTCTCCATATAGATCGTCTCTCCACTTGCATTCTGCCATGTAAATGCCCCGGCCTTTACTCCTACCAGCGCAACCACCGCCCAGAGTAACAGCACACTTGCAGCTGCCAGTTCTGTCTTAATGTGATCAAATTTCATAAGATACACTTCTTCGTCTTCTTTAACTTTTCCGGCTCCGATTGTAAGAAATACAAGAATGACAAGATATGCCGCTACAGCCGCCATTCCCAGTATTCCGGCCACTTTGGCTCCGGCCCCGTACCTTGTAAAGATCTCATCCTGTTCATAAAAATTATCTTTTACAGGATAATCCGTATCTACAACAGAGGCATATATATAATCTGACGCATCGACATAACCGGCCACTGTCTCCTGCCACTTCTGTGCCATCGAATCCCCTTTACCGGCTTTTTCAATATTGCTTTCATAATCTGCAAGCTTTGGTCTTACGATTACATATTTTCCTGATTTTTTCATTTTTTTCAGGTTCTCTCTGTAATTGTCAAAGTTCTGATATTTTTTCTTATTCGTAATGACCGTCTTGTTGTCCAGATTAACATACAGATACGTTATGTTCGTATTGCCTTCCTGATACTGATTCTGAGCTACCGCATAATTATCAACGTCAGAATAGATCGTTTCGGCTGAATTATTTATCATTCTGTACGCTTCATTCAGCTTGCCATTCCATTCTTTTGAATTGTTCACAAGCTGAAGTACCGTCTCTCCATTTACCGTCTTATAATCCCCGACAACTCTTTCACCATCATAATTCCAGCAATTGATATAGGCAATCTTTCCATCGATATCCTGAAGTCCCCGGAATCTGGATTCCCCACTGTTGCTCTCCTGATACTCTCCCTGCTTTAGTTCTGTCAAAATATCATCCGCAGAACTGTCTCCGGTAATTACAAATGACAGCTCTCCGTAATCGATCATTTGTTTAAAATCTTTGTAATGGAAATAATGATAAGTTCCGTCTGAACGTTTACATACGATAATACCGTCCTGTTTATCTAATTTGCTCCTGGCCGCATCATAATCCGTCATCGATTCCGAGATTAATTTTCCCCAGGAATACAGATCTCCCAGACGGAACGACAGGCCTGTTTCATCTTTTCCTGTTATCTCACCGGTATCTTCGTATTTTGCCACATCTACGATCTTATCCGGATCATATTTGCCATCTGTATCATATAAGGTCTGATACCGGATCTCATCCAGTATATTATAATTTGCATTCGTCACGGAATCGGCAAATGCATTGCTTTCTTCATAACTCTTCGCCGCATCCGCAGTGAACAGTTCCTGTGTCAGTATCGGATAACGTGTTACCCACAGTAAACATAATACTCCGATAACGGCCAGTACGTGTGCCCCCACTATCAAAAACAATTTTGCTTTGGGCATTCGGTACCATTTCTTCATATATACCCCTTCCTAAAGCTTTTCTATCTTATATCCGACACCCCAGACCACCTTCAGATACCTTGGTTCCTTTGGATTAATCTCGATCTTCTCTCTGATATGACGGATATGTACAGCTACCGTATTATCTACTCCGATAGCATCTTCATTCCAGATACTTTCGTATATCTGGTCAATAGAAAATACTTTCCCCTGATTTTTTACCAGTAACAATAAAATGTTGTATTCGATCGGTGTCAGTTTCACCGGCTCTCCGTCAACCGTAATTTCTTTCTGATCGTCATCGATCATAAGTCCTCCCACGGTATAAACTGCCTGATTCTCTTTTTCCACTGTACTTCCAAGCTGTGTATATCTGCGAAGCTGTGATTTTACCCTTGCAGTCAGTTCCAGTGGATTAAATGGCTTGGTCATATAATCATCGGCTCCTACATTCAGTCCGAGGATCTTATCGGCATCCTCTGACTTTGCAGACAGAATAATGATCGGCATATTCTGTTTTTCCCGGATTTTTAACGTTGCGCGGATTCCATCCAATCTTGGCATCATCACATCAATGATCAGAAGATCCACTTTATGCTTATCCAAAAGCTTCAATGCTTCCTCACCGTCGTAAGCTTTTAATACTTTATATCCTTCCTGCGACAAATAGATTTCTATCGCCTCTACGATTTCTTTATCATCATCACATACCAGTATGTTGTACATAATTCATCACCTCCCTTATAATATACAAGAATACCAGCCAATTTTTAAGTACTGTTTCTGTAATTTCTTAAGATATTATGAAATTATTCCTTTCCGCCCACTTTATCAGAGATATGTAGAGTGTTAATATTTCGTCAAAAAATAATAAACTATATTTTTCTTAAGCAGATTTTTTATATAATAGATATGGATATCTTTTTAATATTTTTTCATACTGCAAACATTTCTTTTTTAACTGTTACATTTTAAATATTAAAAATTAACTTAGAAAGAAGATGAAAGTATTATGCATGAACCAGAAATAGAATATCTTATCCGGTCTCTTGGCATTGGCGCTACTTATCGGGGATATGCATATTTAATTTATGGGACACGCCTTTGTCTGTCTGATGAAAATTACCTCCTTTTCGTCAGTAAGTATCTTTATCCAGACATTGCACGTCATTATAATACTACCAGCTATAGCGTTGAACGGAATATCCGCACCGTTATAAAGGTCTGTTGGGAGCATGGCAATAAATCCCTCCTCGAAAAGATTGCTTTGCGTCCACTGCATCTTAAGCCGACATCCAGTGAATTTTTTGATATAATAACTGCTCATTTACGAAAAACTGCCATTTCTGCCTCTGATCTTGTTTCTGTTTAGATTCTGTTTTTATATGCTTCATTTTTACTTAAGATTTTTTCGAATTCTTTTATGCTTTTAACATATTTTAGACATATTTTCCATTTATACTAAATGTCAGATAGTTGATGAACAACAACTATCACCCCCCCTCATAAAGTAACACACCGAAATCACTCTTCGGTGTACACTTTACTCTCATTCCTTTAGTAATTATAACAACAACAAAAAACTCTCCGTTCCGGAGAGTTTTTTGTTGCGCTTTTTTAATAAAACAGATCACAAGCCACACTGTTTACATATTCTTGTTAAAATACAACGACAAGCAACATCTTAAACTGCTCTTTTCCGTGCACTGCATGCGGATGCTTTGCCGGCATAATAATTGATTCCCCTTCATGTAACTCATATTTTTCGCCATTGATCGTAATCTCACCTACTCCGTCAAGACAGGTTACAAATGCATCCCCGCCTGATTCATGTGTACTGATCTCTTCTCCTTTGTCAAAAGAGAATAATGTAACACTTAATGCATCGTTCTGCGCCAGTGTTTTGCTGACTACCTGTCCTTCCTGGTAAGCTACCTGATCTTTTAATACTAATACTTCTGCTTTACTGATATTTTTGATCATACTCATATCTATTAGTCCTTTCTTTTATCCTATTTGTTATTGTATTCCTCAATAACATTTTTCCCTTGTCTCTTACTATAATACTTTTTTCGTTCTAAAATGTGGTTTTAACAACAAATATCACATTTTTATAAAATGAACATACTTTGTACACATTTTTTGATTATAATAGAAAAAGATAGTTGGATAACAACTATCGCCCCCCTCATAAAGTAAAGGCCACCAGAAGGTCACTTCTGGCGGTCCATTTTACCGGTAATTTCTGCGGATGCTTTTATGGCTCCGCTTTTTTTAATTGTTCATACCAGGCAGTCGTCTGGTCTTTATCCTTATTATTCATGAATACCGTATATTTCTTTGTCTTAATCTGTATGACTTCTGATTGTTCCAGCCACACATACATCCGGCATTTTCCCGATTCTGCTCCGTCAAATTTTCCAAGCAACTGTTTTTCATCAGCCGAACCATTGGTTTTACTAAAATGTTCCTTCGGAAGCCCATTTTTTAATAATTTTACGGATTTTATATCCTCTTTTTCTCCGTATTGGTGTAACCGGATGTGATCTTAAAACTGCTGCCATCTGTCGGACGGTTGGAAGAAGTTCGCCTTCTTCAAATTCTCCTTTTCCAATACCCTTTACGATCTGGTTGCGGAGCTGGAGGTAAATTGGAATTTCAGATTTCATATCTTGCATACTTTGGTATAAAAAATCCGCACAGACACTGAAAATCTTAACATTTCCTCAATTTGTGCGGATTTTTCTTCCACATTTTATTCATTTAACAGTTTTATCTGCGATTTTTTTCCTCGATCCACGCCAGGATATCCTGATACACATTCTGACGGTCTACTTCATTCAATATCTCATGACGGTCGCCCTTATACAGATGGATCGACACATCTTTTATCCCGGCATCTTTATATTTCTCATAGACTCTGATCACATTCTTTCCGAAAGCCCCTACCGGGTCATCGGATCCTGCCGTAAAGAGCACCGGAAGCGTCTTCGGAATCCGTTTCATACTTCCTTTCCGTACCAGAACCTTCATACCGGCAAACATCTGATAATAGGCTCCCAGTGTAAATGTATAGGAACACAGCGGATCCCGCACATATTCATCCCTTTTCTTCTTGTCGGATGTGATCCATTCCTTCGATGTCTCACCAGGTTCAAATTTCTTATTGAAACCTCCAAAGCTCAGATTATCCACAAATGTACTTCTGTATTTCCATCCTTTGAACGCTGCGATGATCCTGCAGATCATCCTTCCCGCACAAAGCGTCAGCATTCCCTGATGACCGGTTCCCATAATGACAACTCCCGCAAGGCCTTCCGCATACATCGTCAGATACTGTCTCAACAGGAATGACCCCATACTGTGCCCCAGCATAAAATACGGCACATCCGGATATTTTTTCCGTGTCATCTCCTGCAGCTGATAAATATCTCCGATCACATACTGATTACCTTTCCGTTCATCAAAATATCCCAGATCAGCTTCTGTCTGTATGGATTTCCCATGTCCCAGATGATCATGCCCGACTACATAATACCCGTGCTCCGACATAAATTCGGCAAATTCATCATAACGGTCAATATACTCCACCATTCCATGACATATCTGTAAGACACCTTTTATCTCTCTATCCGGAAGCCATTCGATCGCATGGATCTTTGTCACGGAATCTCTGGATGTATAATAAAATTCATGTTTCATCATCTATCATCCATTCTGACATACTCTTTGTATTCGGCCAGCGGTTTGTACGCCGGACGAATGATCTTATCTACATTCTTAAGCTCTTCCAGACGGTGTGCACTCCATCCAACGATACGCGCTGCCGCAAAGATCGGTGTATAAAGTGACGGTGGAAGATCCAGCATACTATATACAAGTCCGCTGTAGAAATCGACATTCGCATTTACACCTTTGTATATCTTACGCTTTTCTGCGATGACCTCCGGTGCCATGTGCTCTACCTTTTCATACAGTGCATATTCCTTCTCACAGCCCTTTTCTCTTGCAAGCTGCTTAACGAACTTCTTAAAAATATCGGCTCTCGGGTCAGATACGGAATAGATTGCATGCCCCATTCCGTAGATCAGTCCTTTCCGGTCAAATGCCTTCTTATCCAATAAATCGGTCAGATACCGGCGTACCTCATCATCATCTTCCCAGTCACTGACTTTTTCCATCATATCGTCAAACATCTGGGTTACTTTGACATTTGCTCCCCCGTGCTTTGGTCCTTTTAAGGATGCCATAGCAGCCACGATCGTCGAATAAGTATCCGTTCCGGATGATGTTACCACATGCGTTGTAAATGTAGAATTGTTACCGCCGCCGTGATCCATATGAAGGACAAGTGCCATATCCAGGATCTTTGCCTCTAATTTCGTATATTTCTTATTCTCACGCAGCATCATCAGTATATTCTCTGCTGTTGATAATTCCGGTGACGGTGCATAGATGAAGAGATCTTCTCCCATACGGTAATTATATGCATGATAACCATAGATCATCAGCATCGGGAACTGACTGATCAGATTCAGGCACTGACGCAGTACATTTGGAATCGACGTATCGTCTGCATGAGGATCATACGTGTACAGGCTTAAGATCGATCTCGACAGGCTGTTCATCATGTCACGGCTTGGCGCTTTCATGATCACATCACGGACAAATGTCGGCGGCAATGTCCGTCTTTCCACCAGTGTCTCATGAAATGTCTGCAGCTGCGTCTTATCCGGAAGTTCACCGAATAACAGCAGATAGGCGATTTCCTCAAATCCATAGTGCTTATCTTTCAGAAACCCCTGCACCAGATCTTTGATATTGTAGCCGCGATAGTAAAGATTTCCTGCACATGGCACTTCCTCTCCGTTCACGATCTTCTTCGCACATACATCGGAAATGTTCGTAAGTCCCGCAAGGACACCTTTTCCGTTCAGGTCACGGAGTCCCCGTTTGACTTCGTACTTCGTATACAGCTCTTTGTCTATCGCATTATTCTTCTCGCAAAGTTCTGCAAAATGGCTGATTTCCGGTGTTACCTCAAATAGTGTCTGCCCTTCTTTTCTGTCCATCGTCATCATCCTTTCTTATATGGAGATAATAAATCACTCAATCTTGCGAATTCTTCCAGTGTCAGTGTCTCACCTCTCACACTTGCACCCTTTCCAAGTGCATCAATCGCTGCTTCCACTTCTTCTTTTGTAAAATCTAATGTCGCCGCATTCTTCAGACCGTTCGCCAGTGTCTTCCTTCTCTGGTTGAAAGATGCACGGATAATGTTGAACATCAGCTTCTCATCCTGCACCTGTACCGGCTTCTCCTGATGACAGGTCAGACGTATAACCGCTGATCCCACCTTCGGTCTCGGCATGAAACAGTTCGGCGGAACATTTGCCACAATATACGGGTCGGCATAATACTGTACTGCTAATGACAGTGCGCCATAGTCCTTATTACCCGGTCCGGTCTGCATACGGTCCGCAACTTCTTTCTGCACCATGACAGTGATACTCTCTACCGGAACCTCATTTTCAAAAAGTCCCATTATGATCGGCGTTGTGATATAGTATGGCAGGTTCGCCACTACTTTGACCGGCTTTCCGTTATTCTCTTCGTCTGCCAGCTTCTTAAGATCCAGCTTCAATACATCTTCATTGATGACACGTACATTGTCATATCCGCTTAATGTATCCTCCAGGATCGGGATCAGATTCTTATCGATCTCCACTGCAATCACTTTGCCCGCCGCCTGCGCCAGATACTGCGTCATCGTACCGATTCCCGGTCCGATCTCCAGTACCATATCATCCTTCGTGATATTTGCCGACTGTATGATCTTATCTAATACATGCGTATCGATCAGGAAATTCTGACCGAACTTTTTCTGAAATGAAAAATTATATTTCTGCAGAACTTCTATCGTGTTCTGCGGATTACCTAACGTTGGTTCTTTCATGATTCCTCCCACGTATGAACTTATTTCCTAACTTTCCACTACAATTCAGGTCTTTTCAGACATACTCTGGTGTGTAAACTGTAGCGATTATTCTTCATTATACAATAATTTTACGGGGATTAATAGCAATAAAAAATGAAATATGTATAAATATATAAATGGAAACACACACAATTTTAGTTTGCATACCAAAGGAACTCATATCCACTTAATCTTATATCTTTCAATTCTGTCTTTTCACCCGTCAACAGATTACGGTACATCCCTTTTTCCTGCATCCATGCTGTCTTCTCCTGATTGCTGAAGTTGAATATTCCAAAGAATCTTCTCCTTTTATGTTCCCGCAATACACACAGGATACTGTCGTCATGCACATCATATCATATGTATACACATCTGCATCTTTATCAAATGTTATCTCCTGTCTGCGGATCTTTTCCAACCGGTCAAGTGTCTGGAATATGTTTCCCTGAACCGTTGTGACATCTTCCTTATCCTCAGCGAGTTCCCACGGTAACTTTCCCCGGTGGATATATCTTGAATCAGCACATTTTTCCGGATCGTTCTTATAACTATAATCGTTCACCTGTCCCAGTTCGTCACCACTATATAACATTGGGATCCCTGACTGGGTCAACATATATGCATGCAGCATGATATCTTCTCTGACTGCTGCGTTCATTGCTTCTTCATCGTGTTCAAATCCGGCTTTTTCCCGTGAAATAATCATTCAGATAACGTTTATGCGGAATTTCTTTTATTCCCCATGGCCTCATCGTCTCATAATCCAGTCCCCATCCGATATCGTCATGGCAGCGCAGATAATTTAAGAATACATATTGCTTTGGCAGCTGGTTCACAATATCCATCTGTTTTTTCAGCAGCCGGATATCACCTGTTGCTATACTGTTCCAGGTCGTTGCCATAGTCGTCACATTATAAAGCATATGACATTCCGGCTTTTCAACCGTTCCAAAATACGGCACAACTTTTTCAGGTTCCATTACAACCTCTCCCAGAAGCAAAACACCCGGGCATACAATTTCTGCTATCATGCGCATCATACGGACAATTGTATGCACCTGTTTCAGATTTCTACATGTAGTTCCAAGTTCTTTCCAGATATACGGCACCGCATCGATTCGTACAATATCTATCCCCTGATTTGTCAGATACAGAAAGTTATATATCATCTCATTAAATACTCTCGGATTACGATAATTCAGATCCCACTGATACGGATAAAATGTTGTCATCACCTAATGACCGGTTTCCGGAAGATACTGTCATTTTTCTTTTCTCTTTTTTCCATTTTCTTTTGTTCCTTCCTCTAAAGAATCTTCCTATGCATTATTTTCCTGTAAAAAATGCAGAAGAAACTGCTTGTCAGCAGCTTCTCCTGCATTTACAGGTTCTTGTATTCTATTCTTCTCCCACCAGATGCATCTGGTACGCCTTGAATTCTCCCATCTCTACAGGCATCGGGATTCCTGCTTCCATAAGTGCTGCGCCATTATAAGTCTTTCCTGTTTCCGTATCACGATAAACCGCACTGCATTTCAATCCCTGAAGGTTTACATAATTCACAGTCATATTTTCATGAATCTCCTGCATCACTACATTCAGCAGTACTTCTTTCTGATCTTCTGATACGAATGCCCATGCTGCATATTCTTCCTTCGACGGATCAGACAAACGGTAATAAAGTCCCGTCTGGATCAGCGGTGCGAATTTCCGGTATTCTTCTACCTGTGACCGGATCTCTTCTTTTTCTTCTTCAGAAAGTTTTCCGAGATTCAGTTCATATCCAAATGTTCCAGCCATTGCCACTACTCCTCTGGTATGCAGAGATGTAATTCTTCCTGTCTGATGATTCGGTACTGCCGATACATGTGAACCTACAGCGGATATCGGATAACCAAACGATGTACCATACTGGATCTGTAATCTGTCCAATGCATCTGTATTATCACTGCATCCTTCGATCAGCAGATCTGGATATCTGGTTACGATTCTTTCCAGAAAGTCATACAGACCAATAACATAATCATACATAACCCTGCCCTAATCTTTCGTTCCCCTCGAAAATACATCCATCAGACTACGGTTCATATCCCATTTCACATACTCAATATTTCCCTGGTCCAATACTTTGCAGATCTGATCAAATATATGGTCTACAACTTCCTTTCTGGAGAAATCCAACACCAGTTGGTTTCTTGCATGAACCGGATTTCTTCCCGGGATCGTAAGTGCCCAATCCGGATGTTCTCTGTACAGATCACTGTCTTCTGAGATCATCTCCGGCTCTATCCAGATTCCGAATTTTACCCCAAGATCATTGATCTTCTGTATCAGACTTCCCAGTGTTCCGCCAAATTTGACGGACTCCGCGCTAAAGAGATTGTTTCTACCGCCGGACTCAGTCCCGATCATCCGGTCTATCACGCCGGTTCAAAAGACCTTCGCAATGAAATGATAAACGAAATGCTATATATTGCCCGGCATCCGGGTTCTTCTTCCGAGTCGCCATTTCATATGATCAGCCATTTATATCTGTTTTTAGATTATTTCATGCATTCCGCTGCTACCGTGCGCATGAATCAGAGTGGAAAGATCAGGGATTTTTACATAAAAGAAGCTTTATCTTATATTGAACAGAATTTCCAGAACAATATTACGATTGAAGATATTGCAGCCTTTTGCGGTCTGAACCGGAGTTATTTTGGGAAAATATTTCACGATACCATCGGAAAATCGCCACAGGAATTTCTGATCAGTTACCGTATGACAAAAGCTGCCGAACTTTTGAAGTTAACATCTCTGTCTGTTGCTGATATCGGGAATGCTGTAGGATATCCAAATCAGTTACATTTTTCCAGAGCATTTAAGAATGTTTATGGGACTTCGCCAAGAAGCTGGCGGAATACTAATAAGTTGGAACCTGATTAATCTCTTGTATACTATGGT
>ERZ773112.1175-NODE-1175-length-15425-cov-18.141900_pt1 | contig 15425 bp, 10 predicted proteins | sample MGYA00580566_ERZ773112 | MGnify/ENA primary metagenome ERZ773112 (study PRJEB29015, sample SAMEA2737842) | human gut metagenome | biome: human gut; feature: human-associated habitat; material: faeces | place: China | collected 2012 ... | reverse complement strand
TTCCACCAACGGTTCCGGCCTCTCGCCCATCATCCGCTACCGATGTACGGCTCCAGGCTTTAGTCCGCAGAACTGGTTTACGCCAGTTCCTATGGTAATGGCGAAAGAATGAATTTACGACATTCAACCATTACGCAGGCGAAAGGGGTCTATACATTCCCCAACAAACATTTTTTGATTAAACCATCTGAGCAGGAAACAAGAAACCGATGGGCCAACGGCCCAGCAACAGACACCTGCGAAGCATACACATTTAATATATATGGAATTAAAAAGAGTAGTCGTAACAGGTCTTGGTGCGCTCACCCCACTGGGCCACACAGCTCCCGAAACATGGGAAAACCTTTTGAAAGGTGTCAGCGGCGCTGGCCCCATCACACACTTCGACGCTTCTAAGTTTAAAACGCAGTTTGCCTGCGAAGTGAAGAACTTCAAGGTAACTGACTATATCGACCGCAAGGAAGCCCGCAAGATGGACCTCTATGAGCAGTACGCCCTCGTTGCTGCCATGGAAGCTGTCAAAGACTGCGGTGTTGACCTCGAATCAGTCGACAAGAACCGCATCGGCGTTGTTCTCGGCGTTGGTATCGGCGGTATCCACACCTTCGAAGAAGAAGCTGGCAACTACGCCATCAACGGTGAAGAAATGGGTCCGAAATACAATCCTTTCTTCATTCCTAAGATGATCGCCGACATCGCTGCCGGAGAAATCTCTATTAAATATGGCTTCCACGGCCCTAACTACACCACCACCTCGGCTTGCGCTTCTTCAACAAACGCCTTCGCTGATGCTTTCAACCTCATCCGTTTGGGCAAAGCCAACATGATGGTGACTGGCGGTGCCGAAGCAGCCATCTGGCCCGCAGGTGTCGGTGGTTTCACCGCCATGCACGCCCTCTCAACCCGCAACGACGACCCTGAACACGCCAGCCGTCCGTTCAGCGCCAGCCGCGATGGTTTCGTTATGGGCGAAGGTGCTGCCTGCCTCATTCTTGAAGAACTCGAGCACGCAAAGGCACGCGGTGCGAAGATCTATTGCGAAGTAGCCGGCGTTGGTATGTCTGCCGATGCCCACCACATCACGGCCAGCCATCCGGAAGGCCTCGGTGCACACCTCGTTATGAGCAACGCACTCGAAGATGCTGAAATGACGCCTGAAGACATCGACTACATCAACGTTCACGGCACTTCAACGCCTGTTGGTGACATCTCTGAGGTGAAGGCTATCACGAAGCTCTTCGGCGAACACGCCTACAAGCTCAACATCAGCTCAACGAAGTCTATGACGGGTCACTTGCTCGGCGCTGCCGGCGCTCTCGAAGCAATGGCTTGCTGCTTGGCTGTTCAGAACGACATCGTTCCGCCAACCATCAACCACGAAGATGACGACCGCGACGAACGCATCGACTACAACCTCAACTTCACCTTCAACGAAGCACAGAAACGCCCCATCCGCGCTGCCTTGAGCAACACGTTCGGCTTCGGCGGACACAACGCCTGCTGCATCGTCAAGAAGTTTGAAGACTAAGACTTTAAGTAGATGGGAAAATTGCCTTTAGTAATGGTCGCGACCATTACTAAAGACTGAAAAATCCCATAGTGAACATAAATTAAATTGCCCAGTAACTTCGGATAATTGGTGTCGTGCTTTTCCATCAGCCAATTACCGAAGTTATTGTTTTACCTAAGCAGAAGTCGGGAACAAAGAAGTTCCAAGAACCAATGGCAGCAAATGGCCCACAACCAACCCACCAGCTTGCCAAAAAGAAGCCATACAACCCATGAAAAGAGTCCGGTTTCCAGAGAGAATCCCGGCATTTTCCCATGAAATCTGTGTGAGATTACAAAAACAAGTCCTGTGGCAACTCAGGGACACTCCGTCTGGAAGAAAGTCCAAACATAAGAAAAAATCCTCCGCCTTGACGCATTGAAGTGCAGTAGCACCTTCTCGAAGCGTAGCCCTACCCCCCCGCGCCATCAATCTGTTTCCACGATAGCTCAAGGCGTTGCAAAGGATTTCCACGCAGTCTCCATGAGTTTCCACCCCTTCTCCGCAAGATTTCATCGGCATACTCCTCTCCTCAGAATTGTTCAAGTTGTTGTTTGACCATAACTTAAACGGAATATCCCCCTCCCGCTCCCTGCATCCAAAACATCCTCCCATGGTAGTTAATCTAATCGACAGAGTGAAGCATTCCTTCAGCAAAGACAAGAAGCTCTCCTCTGCTTTATACGGAATACTCGGATTTTATCCACATAATCTTGAATTTTACCGCGCCGCGCTGGCCCACAAATCGCAGAGCTACCGCAACCGCGCTGGTAAACCTGTCAACAACGAGCGTCTGGAATATCTTGGCGATGCCATCCTCGAAGCCGTTGTGAGCGACATCGTCTACCACCGCTACCCACGCAAACGTGAGGGCTTCCTCACCAGCACGCGCAGCAAAATCGTGCAGCGTTCTTCGCTCAACAAACTCTCTGCCGACCTCGGCCTCGACCGCCTCATCAAGACGACGGCTCAACCGGGACCGCGCAGCAACAACATCGGCGGAAACGCCTTTGAAGCGCTTATGGGCGCTGTTTACCTCGACCGTGGCTACCACCACTGCCAATGGTTTATCGAGAAACGCATCATTGGCCGCCTGCTCGACATCGACGGCGTGGCCAACAAGGAAGTGAACTTCAAGAGCAAACTCCTTGAATGGACGCAGAAAAACCGCATCTTAGCTGAATACAAACTCGAAGAGAAAGCCGACGAAAACAACGGCACACAGCTCTTCCACAGTTCGGTCGTGCTGGAAGGCATCGTTGCCGGAACGGGCGAAGGACACTCGAAGAAGGAAAGCCAGCAGATTGCAGCGAAAGAGGCGCTCACCAAACTGCGCCGCGAACCGAAATTCCTCGACAGCATCTACCGCGCCAAAGAGAAGCGCACGGCGATGGAGGCCGATGAGGTGTGCGTGGTGCCACGCATCGACGAAATTGAGGAAGAGATTGCTCAGGGAGCCAAACCGCATGTGAGCCGCAATGCCAAACTGGCACCGTCGCGCACACCGAAAGCGAAGAAAAATGCCGCCAAACCAGCCGCTGCTGAGGAAAAGGGCGACAACAAACCGGCAACAGGCGCTAAACGCGCTCCGAAACAGACCGCTAACAACGAGGCCACCACTGCCCCGGCAAAGCAGAATGAACAGCCCAAACGCAACGAGGGCCGAAAGGAGCAGCAGAATGCCGCCCAGAAGGACATGAAGCAAGGTGCTGAACCTTCACAGAAGGATAATGCACCATCTCAGAAAGACAATGCACAGCCTCAAAAGGGAAATGCCCCTTCTCAAAAGGAAACGGCTCAGAACCAGAAGGAAACTCCCGCTGCACAAAAAGAGGCTGACGCTTCGCAGAAACAGCAGAAGTCGGCCCAGAAGTCGGCCGATAACGCCCAGAGAAACGCTGACGCTTCTCAGAAAAACGGCGAAGCCGCCCCAAAAAACGCGGAAGCCGCCCAAAGAAAGAAGAACGCTTCAAGCGAGGAATACAATGCTCCGACATCTGCGGAACCTTATGACGAAACTCTGCAGGACACCTCTGACGCTGACATGCGCCAGGAACGTGCCCCACGTCGCCGTCCTTCACGCCGCTCGCGCCGCGCCACCGCCCTTCCTCCCGTAGACGGTACGCCACGCAACGAAGCTGAAGCCGAACGCGAAGCCATCGTGCGCCAAGCTGAAGAGGCTGCCTACAGCCAGGAATAAATCGTTTACAGCCAAGGATGAACCATCCAAAGCCAAATAACCCGCAGGCACACGTGGCTTGACTTCCCCAAAATCAAAGTCCCGGCCTGCACGATTCTTTTAAGCGTTCCGAACATGCTGACCCTTTCACTCAGCGCGTTCGGAACGCTTTTTAAATACGCCAACTCCTTGCTAAAACTTACGCATCGAAGGATAAAACTTACGCGTCGAAGGAAAAAACTTGCGCATCGAAGGAAGAACCACGCCCTTCAAAGGAAGGCGGGAGCAGAGAAGGAAAACACGATGTGAGAAAGGAGGTTTTTCTTGCAAAATACAGGAGTGTACCACGTGTACACCAGGCTAAAACAAGGAAAAAGCAGTGCGGAAAAACTATATACCACTTTCGCTCACCTATACACTGACCTTTATTAGCAAAAATAATATATTTGATTTTCAGAGCATTATAAACTTTTATATCTATATCAACAACGATATGAGGTTGTATGGGTTGGAAAGTATCTATAATTTTGCATCTGAAAACGACACGCAGAACATTAACCGACCTAAACCTTCTAACTTACTAAACTCAGACGGCGATTCATCGCCAACAGTTCCGTGCAACGGCACTATTACCCTCCACACAAAAAAGGGGTTCCCTGCACACACATGAGAGCGCTCTCCACACACAAGAGGTTGCTATTCATTTACGAGGGGTGCCGTTGCACTAAAGGAACTGCGCAAGACCATTGGCGCACAGACCACGCGCCGTTATCCAGATGTATGCCGCTGGAAGAACACAAACCTATTTTGCAATCCCCAAAACCATCGTAATTTTTCTTCATAACCAATGGTTTGCCCCGTTCACGTGGAAACACATGAATGGGGCATTGATTATTTTTGCCCTTCCCGCCACAAGAAGCCGGGCAAAAATCGTATATTTGCGCTGCAATGGCAGGCAGACATTTCTTGTTTCACGTCCAGCTTCCTGCACACCTATTTATAATATAAAAAATCACTATGAATACAATCAAAAACACGGTTGCGACACGCGTCAAGCAACTGCAAAAATGGATGGAGGAGGAACGCCTCGACGCTTTCATCGTTCCCACCATCGACCCCCACAACAGCGAATATACCCCCGACCACTGGAAGGCCCGCGAATGGCTCACGGGATTCGATGGTTCTGCCGGCACAGCCGTGGTGCTGGCGGAAAACGGTGGGGCGCTTTGGACCGACTCGCGCTATTTCCTTCAAGCCGAAGAACAGCTCAACGGCACGCCATTTGAACTGATGCGCGACGGTATGCCCAGCACGCCATCGGTGGCGGAATGGCTCCGCAAAAACCTCCCACAAGGCGGTAACATCGGTTGCTACGGCGAAATCATGACGCAGGAACTGGCCGATGACCTGGTGGGCGAACTGGGAGAGGAATACCAATGCGTCGTGACGGAAAACGACCCCTTCAGAGCCATTTGGACAGACCGCCCTGCCCTGCCCGACGAACCGCTCGAAATCATGCCCGACAAAACAGCGGGATGCTCGGCGGCCGACAAACTGCACCGCATTTTCGAAGCGGAGCACAAACACTGTCCAGAAGCTAAATATTTCCTGCTCAACGACTTGACGGAAATTGCATGGGCGCTCAATCTGCGCGGCAACGACGTGATGTACAATCCCGTATTTGTGAGCTATCTGATGGTGGGACAAAGCCGTTCGGTGCTCTACACCGACGAGAAACGTCTCAGCGCCGAAGTGAAGCAACACCTATTCAACGCCGGCGTGGCCGTCAAGCGCTACAAAGGATGGAAGAACACCATTGAAGACGCCACAGAAGGGGAAATCTTCGCCTTCTCACGCGCCATGAATCTCCGCGTCATCAACCATTGCAAGAGTTACAACGTGCCCTTCCGCTTTGTTGAATGGGAAATCCCCACGCTCCGCGCCGTCAAAAACGCGGCAGAGCAAGAGGGATTCCGCCGCGCTATGGAGCGCGACGGCGTAGCAATGGTCAAATTCCTGCGCTGGCTTGACGAAAACGTGGCCTCTGGAACCCTGACGGAAGTGGGCGTTGACGAAAAACTCACCGCCCTGCGTGCCGAACAGCCTGGTTTCCGCGGCCTCAGTTTCGCCACCATTGCTGGCTATGGTCCTCACGGTGCCATCGTCCACTATGAAGCCACAGAAGAAAGCGCCGCCACGCTCCGCCCCGAAGGCTTGCTGCTGCTTGACAGCGGGGCACAATATGACTGCGGCACCACCGACATCACGCGCACCATCGCCCTCGGCCCCGTCACCGACGAAGAACGCCGCGTTTACACCCTCGTTCTGAAGGGCCACATCGGCCTCTCGCGCTGCCACTTCCCCGAAGGAAGCACTGGCATCCAGCTCGACCTCGCCGCCCGCTATGCCATGTGGCAGGCAGGATATGACTTCGGGCACGGCACGGGCCACGGCGTTGGCCACCGCCTCTGCGTTCACGAAGGCCCGCAGCAAATCCGCAAAAACCTGCGCGGCTGCACCATGATTCCCTTCCAGGCCGGCATGACCATCACTGACGAGCCGGGCATCTATGTGGCCGGACGCTTCGGTGTGCGCATTGAAAACACGCTGCTCGCCATCCCCGCCCAAACCACTGATTTCGGCACCTTCCTCACCTTCGAACCTCTCACGCTCTGTCCCATTGACCTCCGCCCCGTGGATCTCACCATGATAGACCAAACGGAACGCCAATGGCTCAACGACTACCACGCCACTGTGCGACAGCGCCTCATGCCGCTGCTCAGCGATGCGGCCGACAAGCAATGGCTGGAAAACCAAACGAAGGAAATCTAAGTATAGGTGTTCAACATTACTATAATAGTACCCAGTAGGGGCCAAATCCTCAACGCCGTCCCTGACTTTTTCACTACTTTTTTTTGCCGACCAAAGGAAATGTCTTAATTTTGCAGGGAAAAGCCGAACGGCCTCAAAAACACGCGCTAAGCCACACTTACGCAGCGCCCCAGGCAACGGACATAAATAATTCATCAAATAATAAAATTTAATTCAAAGATTTATGTGGTTAACTAACTCATCTATCGGACGGAAAGTCATAATGTCAGTAACAGGCATTGCGCTCATTCTGTTCCTTACGTTCCATGCTTGCATGAACCTGGTTGCCCTCATCGACGCTGAAGCATACGACATGGTGTGCGGAGCATTGGGCGCTAACTGGTATGCTGTTGCCGGAACCGTCGGCTTGGCAGCGCTGGTGGCAATTCACTTCATCTACGCCATCATCTTGACGTTGCAAAACCGTAAGGCACGCGGTAATAACCGCTACGCTGTGACCAGCAAACCAGAAAAGGTTGAATGGGCATCTCAGAACATGTTGGTGCTCGGCTTCATCGTTGTGCTCGGTCTTCTGCTCCACTTGTGGAACTTCTGGCGCAACATGATGTTGGCTGAATTCACCAATGGCGGTTACGCTTACGACCTCAGTGTCAAGGCCGACAAAGGTGCAGACCTCATCGCCTACACTTTCAGCAACCCAGTGTTCACCGTTCTCTACATCGTATGGTTCGTTGCCATCTGGTTCCACATGACCCATGGTTTCTGGAGCGCCTTCCAGACCCTCGGCTTGAACAACAAGACTTGGTTCTGCCGTTGGAAGACCATCGGCTCAGTCTACGTGTCACTCGTGATGCTCATCTTCTTGGCTGTTGCCGTTATCTTCTTCATCCAAGGCTTCTTCTGCGCTGCTTGATAAGACACCATATATATATCAAGACAAACGCAACAAGGATTTTTACATAAAATCATCTCATAAATTCTATTCAGAACATGGCTAACATAGATTCCAAGATACCTGAAGGTCCTATTTCTCAAAAATGGACAAACTATAAAGCTCACCAGAAACTGGTGAACCCTGCCAACAAGCGTAAACTTGACATCATCGTTGTCGGAACTGGTTTGGCTGGTGCCTCTGCCGCTGCTTCTCTCGGCGAAATGGGCTTCAAAGTATTGAATTTCTGCATCCAAGACTCACCCCGCCGTGCACACTCAATCGCTGCACAGGGTGGTATCAACGCTGCAAAGAACTACCAGAACGACGGCGACTCTGTTTACCGTCTTTTCTACGACACCGTGAAGGGTGGTGACTACCGTGCCCGCGAAGCCAACGTTTACCGTTTGGCAGAAGTGAGCGCCAACATCATCGACCAGTGTGTTGCCCAAGGTGTTCCTTTCGCACGCGAATATGGCGGCACTTTGGCCAACCGTTCATTCGGTGGCGTTCAGGTGAGCCGTACTTTCTATGCCAAGGGCCAGACAGGCCAGCAGCTTTTGCTCGGTGCCTACTCAGCCTTGATGGCACAGGTTCACGCTGGCACAGTGAAACTCTTCTGCCGCTATGAAATGCAGGATGTCGTGATGATTGACGGCCGCGCACGCGGTATCATCGCTCGCAACCTCGTCAACGGCAAGCTCGAACGTTTCGCCGCTCACGCCGTTGTGCTCGCAACTGGTGGTTACGGAAACACTTACTTCCTCTCAACCAACGCTATGGGTTGCAACTGCTCTGCAGCCATCGCAGCCTACCGCAAGGGTGCTTACTTCGCCAACCCTGCCTACGTACAGATCCACCCGACCTGTATCCCTGTTCACGGCGACAAGCAGTCGAAGCTGACTTTGATGTCAGAATCTCTGCGTAACGACGGCCGTATCTGGGTTCCGAAGAAGCTCGAAGACGCCAAGAAACTCCAGAAGGGCGAAATCCAGCCTACTGACATCGACGAGGCAGACCGCGACTACTATTTGGAGCGCCGCTACCCGGCCTTCGGTAACCTCGTTCCTCGTGACGTGGCTTCTCGCGCCGCCAAAGAGCGTTGCGACGCTGGCTTCGGTGTGAACAACACTGGCTTGGCCGTTTACCTCGACTTCACTGAAGCTATCGGCCGCTTGGGCATCGACGTTGTGCTCCAGCGCTATGGCAACCTCTTCGACATGTATGAAGAAATTACCGACGTTAAGCCGGGTCAAGAGGTGCGCACAGGTGCCGACGGCATCAAATATACCAACCCGATGATGATCTATCCGGCCATCCACTACACAATGGGCGGTCTTTGGGTTGACTACGAACTCTCTACCAACATCCCTGGCCTCTTCGCCATCGGTGAATGTAACTTCTCTGACCACGGTGCCAACCGCCTCGGTGCTTCTGCTTTGATGCAGGGTCTGGCAGACGGATACTTCGTATTGCCATACACCATCCAGAACTACCTCAGCGACCAGATCACCGTTCCACGCTTCTCAACCGACCTGCCTGAGTTTAAGGCTGCTGAAAAGGCCGTTCAAGACCACATCAACCACTTGCTCAATATCAAGGGTAAGAAGTCGGTTGACAGCATCCACAAGGAACTCGGTCACGTGATGTGGGAATACGTAGGTATGGCTCGCTCTAAGGAAGGCCTCCAGACGGCTCTCGCCAAACTGAAGGACATCCGCAAGGAATTTGAGACCAACCTCTTCGTTCCACAGCTCGAAGGTGTCAACGTTGAGCTCGACAAGGCCATCCGTCTGAACGACTTCATCACCATGGGCCAGCTCATCGCCATCGATGCGCTCCACCGCGAAGAATCTTGCGGCGGCCACTTCCGTGTTGAACACCAGACAGAAGAAGGCGAAGCCAAGCGCGACGACAAGAACTGCTTCTACGTTTCATGCTGGGAATACCAGGGCGAAGACAAAGAGCCTGTCAAGTACGAAGAGCCCCTCAAGTACGAGGCTATTGAAGTCAAGACTCGTAACTACAAGAACTAATTGGTAGAATCAACAATCTAAAGACAATCCAAAATGGCTAAAAATATAAGCTTTACTATCAAATATTGGAAGCAGAATGGTCCTAAAGATGCGGGTCACTTCGACACTCGTGAGATGCACGACATCCCCGACGACACTTCTTTCCTCGAAATGCTCGACATCCTCAACGAGGAGTTGATTGAAGAGGGTAAAGAACCATTCGTTTTCGACCACGACTGCCGCGAAGGTATCTGCGGTATGTGCTCACTCTATATCAACGGTACGCCTCACGGCAAGACTGCTGCCGGCGCCACTACCTGCCAGCTCTACATGCGCCGCTTCAACGATGGCGACGTCATCACCGTTGAACCTTGGCGTTCAGCTGCTTTCCCTGTGATCAAGGACTGCATGGTTGACCGCTCTGCCTTCGACAAAATCCAGGCTGCTGGTGGTTACATCTCTGTTCGCACAGGTGCTCCTCAGGATGCCAACGCCATCTTGATTCCGAAGCAGGATGCCGACGAAGCTATGGACTGCGCCACTTGTATCGGTTGCGGCGCCTGCGTTGCAGCCTGCAAGAATGGTTCTGCCATGCTCTTCGTCAGCTCAAAGGTGAGCCAGTTTGCATTGCTGCCTCAGGGTCGTCCTGAAGCTGCCAAGCGTGCCAAGGCAATGGTTGCCAAGATGGACGAACTCGGCTTCGGTAACTGTACCAACACGCGTGCCTGCGAAGCTGTATGTCCGAAGAATGAGACCATCGCCAACATCGCCCGCCTCAACCGCGAGTTCATCAAGGCTAAGCTCCACGACTAATTTCTTCCAACAAGGGAGCGCGGCCTGCCATACGGCAACCTCATCCCTATAAACAAGGCTAATATCGCCTGAATAAGGCCTCTATATGAAAATCCCCGCTACGGTTTAAAACCGTAGCGGGGATTTCTTTTTACAGATTGCCCAGACGAAGAGCAAAGTCGCTAAGCTTATAACGTATCTGGCAAAAACAAAGGGCAATTTCTCAAGCCGTCCCAACCCACTATTCGTGATAATGCGTCTTGTTAAAAGCAGTCTTTTAGTTGTTCAGACAAAGATAATACAAGTCTGTAATACCATAACAATTTATATCAGAAAACTCTACGATACTATATGGAGTATGCTATCGTACTGAGAAAATTCACTACCTTTGTACAGAAATTCAACACTTTAGTGCTATGGCTAAGATTACGGTTCAAAATACAGAAATAACAGTTTTGCAATGGGCTGAACAGGATTACATTTCCCTTACAGATATGGCTTCAGCCAAAGAGGGAGATAGTCGGTCTGCTGATATAATCAAGAATTGGATAAGAAACCGTTATACGATTGAATTTATTGGAACTTGGGAAGTGATTCACAATCCCAATTTTAAAGTGGTCGAATTTGACCACTTTAGAAAAAGTGCCGGGTTACCTTCCTTTGTACTCAGTGCTTCAGAATGGATTGAACGTACAAGTGCTATTGGACTTGTTGTAAAAAAAGGACGTTATGGCGGAACTTATGCTCACAAAGATATTGCCTTTGAATTTGGTTCTGCAATCAGTGTACCATTTAAGCTCTACCTTATAGAAGAGTTTCAAAGACTTAAAACCGAGGAGGTACGGCAACTCGGCTGGTCGGCAAAACGTGAATTGTCAAAGATAAACTATCGGATACATACGGATGCCATCAAGCAGAATCTTATTCCTGCTGAAATAACGCCCAAACAGGCAAATATCATTTATGCCAATGAAGCCGATGTGCTGAATGTAGCGATGTTTGGAATGACAGCAAAGGAATGGAGGGAAAACAATCCTAACTTGAAAGGTAATATTCGGGATTATGCCACCATCAATGAACTTATATGCCTGTCCAATATGGAAAATCTGAATGCTGTATTTATCGAGCAAGGAATTCCACAAGGAAAGCGACTTATAAAACTCAATCAAATAGCCATCCACCAAATGAGTGTGCTGGAAAATGGCGATAATGGGAAAAGAAAGTTGTTGAAGTAAAAAGACAGAATACCCGATTATTATTTCAGTACAAAAAATAATGTAAATATTATGAATAAGTTCAGTGACAAAACTATAGAAGAACTTGGCTATTATGTTTACTCGTTGACAGACCCTCGAAACAATAAAATCTTTTATATAGGGAAAGGTTGTGGCAATAGAGTTTTTCAACATTGCGAAGCTGCGCTTCAAGAAAACGAAGAATCGCTAAAACTTAATCTAATTCGTGAGATTATCTATTCGGGCGCGGAAGTGGAGCATTATATACTTCGTCATAAATTAACAGAGGAAGAAGCTTTTCAAATCGAATCCGTTCTTATAGATTTTCTTACATTTCCAAAATTTAATACCGAACAAGTGTTGACTAATATTGTGAGCGGACATCACCAGTGGGATGAAGGTATTAAAACTGTAGATGAAATCAGTTCCATCTATGATTGTGAGAAAATCAAAGTAAATCCCAATGAGCAACTGTTATTGGTTAGCTTAAATAGAAGTTTTGATGATGCGAAGGCTCATGGAGTGTATCAAAGAACGGACATATATGAAAAAACGCGTAAGTATTGGGCAATAGCAAAGTCTCGTGCAAGTCAAATAGATTATGTGTTAGGCGTATATCACGGGATTGTACGTACTGTCCTTAAAGTTGAAGGTTATGAATGGACTTCTTACGATGCGGAAAGCAAAACGTATTTCAACAAAGAAAGATGTTGTTTCTATGGTGTGCTTATTGAAGATTCTCCTTATATTAACAAGGATGTAAACGATTATCCTTTTGGAAGTGGAGGGGCAATCAGATATGTTTAATTTGTTGATATTTCTCAGTACATTACATGATTACAAGGAACCCATATAAAAATCCCCCAATCATATTCTAATTAATTTGCTCCAAAAACTATTTTTTGTGGCAATATACAGTTCTTGGTTTGCCTCAATTTCAACACAACTTTCTCTAAAATCAGAAAAGTTTACAGTCCATCGACCTCCATTAGAGCGAGCTAATGATACTATTTCGTCTGTAATAAATAGCGTGTTTTTTAGCAAGAATTTTTCATCATCACACGGGTAATGATAAAGTAACTGAACCTTTGCGCTGTTTGGCTATATTGTGGTTCTCTTTGGCTTTTTGCCGAGAAAAAATATAGCGTAACGAACGCTTTTTCAGTCTGTTCGCTACGCTTTTCTCAATTTTGTTTTCTCGCCATGTGCTTATTTTATATTATCCATGCAGGAATAAGCCAGTTTAATATTGCCTTGCCGCATTCGTTTGCCCCTACAACTGTCTTTCATCAGTCACGTAGCCCGCTACGCTCCTTCTTCAAGACAGTTGTAGGAACAAAAAAATACGACAATTTAAAATAAACACCCCACCGTTCAGAAATATGCTACGCTGGTCTCCAAGGATTTTAGTAAGAGTGCAGATTAACCGCTAAATCCTTGCTTATTTCAGACGGAAGACCTATATTTGCATATCACTTACAGAAATCAAGTGCTTATCAAAAATAATCAGTTGTTTAAACACAAGAATATGGTAATAGACTTTTCAATATCCAACTTCCGCTCCATTCGAGATAAGCAAACGCTTTCGTTTGAAGCGACCAACAGTACTCACCTGGAAGAGTATTTTGTGATGAAGGTCGGAAAATACCGTCTGCTAAAAATTGCGACCCTCTTAGGCGCCAATGCTTCTGGGAAAAGCAATGTGCTAAGAGCCTTTTACCTGTTTACAGACCTGATGCTCCGCCCCTGCAAAGACAAGACCTCGGAAATAGAATACGACCGTTTTTTTCTGGATGAAGCCTGCCAGCAACATTCTTCAGAAATGGCCGTAAATTTCATTGTTGGCGAAGCAAGGTATAAATATGAAATCGTCTTTGACAACAGGGTTGTATATCACGAGGTGCTGAAATGCCAGCCCTTCGATGCCGTGCGCGAACATACGGTTTACGAACGTGAAACTAACAAAGAAACTCTCGTCTCCACCATGAAATGGGGAGACAGATACCGCTCAACCACGAGCGCCCGTATTTTGTCAGGCAATCTGTTGCACAACCGAACTCTCTTCGGTGCCTACCTGAACAGCAACGTAGACATCCCCTGGATGAAAGACATCTTGAACTGGATGAGCGAATATTTCATGCCGATGGTGACGACCGGCGACCAGAAACTGCAGAAATACGTCAGCCAAAGCCTGATGGATAACCTGATTGACAAGAGTGAACTGGTACGCCAACTGATGAAAGCCGACATCGGCATCAGCGATCTGGTGGTTGAACAGACCAAACGTCCGCTCAACTCCAACATACTCGACTTGCTGCTGCACAGTGACCAAATTCCAGAAAGCATGAAGCAGGAACTGAAGTCAGACCCTACGCAGCTGGAGTTTGACATCCACATGAGCCACAACGGTCATCAAGGAACGGTGGCAATGGATTACAAACAGGAGTCTGGCGGAACGCAACGCTACTACGAGTTGTCTGGTTTGCTGCTTCAAATCATTAAGGAATCCCATTTTCTGGCTATTGATGAACTGGAATGCCGGCTGCATCCCGACCTGTATCAGCATTTCGTGACCACCTATCTTCTAAACTCCCACCATTCGCAGTTGGTCTTTTCTTCCCACCTGTCTGAATTTCTATCCGACAGAGACCTCTTCAGAGACGACTCCGTCTGGATTACAAAGAAATCCGAACAAGGAGATACGGAACTATATTCCCTGGCAGATTTTGATACAGACACCTTGCGCAACACAACCAACCGCTACAATGCCTACCGGGCAGGCAAGTTGGGCGGCATTCCGCACTTGGGAGATACCTACGTTTCATTTAGTCATGGTGAATAAACACCTTGACCAATTTTGTGGAATAAGGAGTTATTTCTTATTCCACAGAATTGCTTACCTTATTCTTTCACAATTACTTAACCAAGCGAAAGAGTTATGAGAAGAACCAAACGACGCAGTGCTGAGAAGTCCATTGCCGTTATCATTGACGGCAAGGATGAAAAATGGTACCTGGAAACGATAAAGGAGCATTATCCCAATATGGCCATGAAAAAGGCAACCATCAAGCCCGACCTACCCCAGAAAAAGAGCGTAGAGGAACTGTTTGCTTTGGCACAACAGAAACTTGCTATGGAATCCACTCAAGTTATCCTCATTTTGGACATGGACAGCATCATCAAGGAACATCAGGAATTTGAACGGTTCAGAGTCTATTATGAGAAATATCAGAAATCCATTCAAGGCACACTGACTCCAAGGGAAAAAGCCAAATACGGATGGATGAAAAGCCTGATGCTCATCGTGAACACGCCCTGCCTGGAGTTTTGGTATTTGCTTCATTTCAGCAATACCCGCGTATTCTTCCCGGATTTCAGCAGCATGGAGGCCACACTGAGGAAGCTACCAGGCCTGGAAGAATATGACAAAAGCGAAGGCTACTACAAGAAATATCCCAATATATACGACCGACTGGGCAGAGAAGAAGGCATTCTGATTGCACGCAAAAACGCCATACCTTTTTCATTGGAGGAAGCCAAGTCAAAGGGCATATCCGAAATGAACAAATTCTTTGATTTTTTTGAAAAGTAACTTGCCACTGTTCGATTTATAATCAGAACACATATTCCGCCAATATCCATGAGCTACCCTACGCATACAAAAAAGAGCGGCCTCGCGAATAGGGTGTTCAAAATCCAGAAACATCTCTGCGCGGTTTTGACCAAATAGCATAGCGATTGCGACATAGCAACAAGCGGCGCTGCGCGAACATTCGGTGAAGCTCTGAGGCGAAGCACTATAGCTCACTTTGCTCGCAAAGTGAGGGGGGACGAATTTTGTGGCGGCCAAACACGGCTAAAAATCCAACAAAGTCATGCGCTAAAGCGTTAG
>ERZ773112.1159-NODE-1159-length-15637-cov-5.549095_pt1 | contig 15637 bp, 12 predicted proteins | sample MGYA00580566_ERZ773112 | MGnify/ENA primary metagenome ERZ773112 (study PRJEB29015, sample SAMEA2737842) | human gut metagenome | biome: human gut; feature: human-associated habitat; material: faeces | place: China | collected 2012 ... | reverse complement strand
ACCACGACCACAAGACCACCGTGGGCAAGGAGATGGGCGAGCGCTTTGGCCGCGACGCCATGGAGGTGACCGATGAGGTATTCGAAGGCCCCCAGAGCATCGTGTTTGACGAGGCCGAGAACCGGATGCACACCATCAAGGCGGTCATGGCAGCCACCTTGGGATATCAGGAATAAAGAGATAAGCCCGGAAGGTTCGCAGACCCTCCGGGCTTATTCTATCTGAAAATAATTTTCCGCTTAGCGATCATTCCGAAACTGCATTCTGCAGTTTCAGCACGCCTGCCTGCGTCAGGCGCTTACGCAGCAGCGCACCCACGATGCAGGACACCACGATCTTTGCAAGATCCAGCGCAATAAAGGGGTAGACACACACCGTCAGCGCATAGCCCAGCTCGCACTGCATCTGGAACACGAACCATGCCGTGCCCAGCACATAGCAGGCGGCATCGCCCAGCACCAGACCCACAGCGGAGACCACCGGGTTGCCCTTGCTCTTTTCAATGAACATACCGCCGATGAAAGCCAGCAGCAGATAGCCCACCAGATAACCGCCGGTAGGGCCTGCCAGCTTGGCAAGGCCGGCGCCGTAGCCGGAGAACACCGGAATGCCGATGGCACCCAGCGCCAGATAGATGACCACGCTCAGGGTGCCGAACTTCGGCCCCAGCAGCCATGCGGTCAGGCAGATAACAAAGTTTGCCAGCGAGATGGGCACGGCTCCGATGGGCACGGTCAGCGGGCCCAGCACGCACAGCACGGCAGCCATCACTGCGGTAACAGCCATCTGGTAGGTGGTCAGTTTTTTGTCTTTCATAGTCAGTTTTCCCCTCTGTTTTTTCGTTTTGTAAGGCATCTGTGCCCGAGTATACCGCACCGGTGCGCCGCAGGTCAACGGAAAAGTTTGCAAAGGGTTTACAATCAGAATTTTGATTGTAATACTGTGGAAAGTATGTTAAAATAAAAATGACCGCCCACAGTCTCACAAACACTGAGCGGTCATTCTTATTGACTACTTAGCCGAAGGAAACTGACCCTTGCAGCCAGCACCCTTTCTATTTGTAGTATAGCCTATTTTGTACGAAATGTCAAGAAAAACACGGAGGTTCCCATGGGTGGAGGTCATGTATCGCGGCCGGATTTCGGGATGCCGCAGCCGGATGCTGCGTACCCGCTGACCGAGTTCTATCTGTTGGCGCAGCAGGCGCTGGAAAAAAGCGGCAGCTTTATGCTGCCCGCCCTCTACGCAGGGCTGCAAGCCCCTGCCCGGCGCATCTACCGGGAGGAAGCCGCCGGGTATCTGCAGCTTGCGGCTGCTCCGGCAGAGGGCCTGACCCGGCTGCTCTCCCCTGCCCGGATGCAGCTTTTATACAGCAGCTTGCAGGTGCAGCCGGACGGCACCCCCGCCGCCCTTTTGCTGACCGAGGAATGTACCCGCCTGACCGTGGCGGTGCAGCTGCTGCCGCCCTTTGTATGGGAGGACCCGCTGCCGCCGCTGCCGGATGTTCCGGCGGCGCTCACCCTGCAATTGACCATGCAGGACGTGATGGCCATCGACACCGCCCCCGCCGCACTGGCGCAGAAACTGGTGCACAGCGCCGACGGCAAATGCTGGCTGCACCACCCCAAGGCCGAGACCTTTCTCTCCGAGCGGCTGGCGCTGCTGCAAAGGGTCTATAAATAAAGAAGGAGCACCCTCCCCTCTTTTACTTTCTGCGATTCCGTGGTATACTGACCGGTAAACCGGCAGGATATCCAACCTCTGTCGGAGAACGTGGACACACCTTGCGGTCCGGTGCGTCCGGTACACAAAAAATGGAAGGATCCGGGTTTTGTTCTGCAATAATCGGGGATGCTGAGCCGTATATTGAGTGAACGTCCCCGTGAGAACCACAAACATTCCATCGAGAAGCCCGCTTCCGGGCATCCAAGGAGAGTTTATACAATGGGACAGCTGACCAGAAACGAAGTATTTACCTTGGCGGTGCAGCGTTACAGCGACACCGTCTACCGCACTGCGGTGCATAATTGCCGCTGCACAGCCGATGCTGAGGATGTGGTGCAGGATGTGTTTGAAAAACTGCTGCACTACAACGGCATCTTTGAGAGTGAGGAGCATCTCAAAGCATGGCTGCTGCGGGTGGCCATCAACCGCTGCCGGGACCTGACCCGCGCCGCCCACCAAAAGGACACCGAGCTGGACGAGAACCTGCCTGCCCCTGATGTCCTTGCGGAGGACGGCAGTGTGCTGGATGCCATCCGCACGCTGCCGGAAAACTACCGCAACGCCATCTATCTGCATTACTACGAAGGATACACTGCGGCAGAGATCGGGCGGATGATGGCGGTGCCCACAAACACGGTACTAAGCTGGCTGCGGCGCGCACGGGCACAGTTACATACGATGCTGAAGGAGGAGATCGAAGATGAGGTGGTATGAATATAAGATGGAGGTCGATGACCTGACTGCCCCGGACGATCTGAAAGCAAAACTGCTGGCCATGACCGACACCCTGACCGCGGAGGAAAAGGCTGAACCCATGATGGCTGCCCCTGCCCCGCAGACCGCTGCACCCGCAGCACCCCTGAACACCGAAGCCAAGAAGAAAAAGCCCATCCACTTCCCGGTAAAGCAGCTGGGCACGCTGGCTGCCTGTCTGGCCGTGTGCGTGCTGGGTTACAGCACCCTGCATCTGGGCATCGGAATGGGCAACGCAAAAAGCAGCGCACCCGCTCTGTACGCAGCCGAGGGCGCTGCCGACAGCTCCGCTGCCTCTGTGGCAGCGGGCGGGTTTGATCTCCAGCACGCCGCACTGGACAGCACCCCCGAGGCGGTGAATTACAGTCTGGATGCAGACGACCGCTCTCTGGAAACGGAGTACAGCGGCGCCGGCAACACCGAGGCTGCTGCGCCTGCGGTGGACAGTGCCAAGATCATCTACACCGCCAATCTGACGCTGGAAAGCAAGGATTACGAAGCGGCCCGCAGTGCACTGGACAGCGCTCTTGCCGAGGCGGGCGGCTATCTGGAATCCAGCAGCGAGTACACGCGCACCGGTTCCAGCCGCTCCGTAAGCCTGACCTACCGGGTGCCGCAGGCCAACTACCAGAGCTTTCTGGATGCTGTGGCCGCTGCCGGTAATGTGACCTACCGCAGCCAGCAGGCCGATGATGTGACCACCCAGTATATGGACGTGTCCGCGCGGCTTTCTAATCTGCAGGCACAGCGCACCCGCTTACAGCAGCTGCAGGCACAGGCCGAAACTCTTTCGGACTTGCTGCAGATTGAGGACTCCCTCACCGAGGTGCAGTCCCAGATCGAAAGCTGGCAGAGCCAGCTGGACTGGTACAGCGATCAGGTGCAGCAGTGCACCGTGTATATCGACCTGAACGAGGTGCAGACCTACACACCCGCCGACGAGAGCTTTTTCTCCCGCATCGGCTCCGCCTTTACCGCTGGCTGGGGCAACTTTGTAAACGGCTTGCAGCAGTTGGTGGTAGCGCTGGCCTCCGTCTGGCCGCTGGCAGTGCTGGCGTGTGCCGCTGTTGCCGTGGCGCTTGCATGGCGCAAAAAGCACCCGAAGAAGTGACCCCATAGAAATTCATTTTTCCGCATAAAGGCTTCCCCGGGCCGGGGGAAGCCTTTTGTTTAACCCCGTTGAAAAAACCACCCCCTGTCCCGCCGGGCTGCTGCACCGGGAGGCAGGGGTGGTTTTGTATATTTCACAGCACTTATTACACGCCGGAATAAGCCGAGAAGCCGCCGTCCACCGGCAGGCAGATGCCGGTGATGAAACCGGCTGCATCATTGTTCAGCAAAAACAGCAGCGCGCCCACAAGGTCTTTTTCGCTGTCGCCAAAGTGTCCCATGGGGGTGGCAGCAAGGATCTTTTTGGTGCGGTCGGTGGGGGTGCCGTCCTCGTTGAAGAGCAGCTTTGCGTTCTGCTCGCTGGCAAAAAAGCCCGGGGCAATGGCGTTGACCCGGATGCCCACCTTGCTGAAGTGCACCGCCAGCCACTGGGTAAAGTTGGTCACAGCAGCCTTGGAGCCGGAGTAGGCAGGGATCTTGGTCAGGGGCAGGTAGGCGTTCATGCTGGAAATGTTCAGAATGTTGCAGCCCTCGCGCCCTACCATCTGCCGTGCAAAGGCCTGCGTGGGCAGCAGCGTGCCGATAAAGTTCAGGTTGAACACCATCTCCACGCCGCTCTCGTCCAGATCAAAAAAGGTGACGGTGTCGCTTTCCAGATCGGCCATCTCAAAATATTCCTTGTCCGTGTTGGCGCGGGCGTTGTTGCCGCCGGCACCGTTCACAAGGATATCGCAGGGGCCAAAGTCTGCCAGCACATCCTCGGCTACCTGCAGACAGTTGGCCTTGTTCATCACGTTGCAGGTGTAGCCCTTGGCGGTGCCGCCTTCGGCCTCGATCTCGTCCGCAAGCTCCTTGAGCTTATCCATGTTGCGGCCCAGCAGCGCCACCTTTGCGCCCGCCCGGGCCAGCGCCTTGGCAAAAATGGAGCACAGCGTGCCGCTTGCGCCGGTGACGACAGCCACCTTGCCGGTGAGATCGGTGTTCAGTACATTCTTTTCCATAACATCCTCCTGTTACAGCTGTATTCATTGGCTAGAGTATAACAGAAAAAGACGGTCTTTGCCAGAACGTTCTTATTATAAAATGGGAAAGTTTTACGCTTTTTGCCGGACAACAAGTACGATATCTTCTGGATGCAGTGCAGACGGAATCGCGCAAAATCGCAAAAATGACCGTTTTTTATCTTGAAGATCTTCTAACTCTTTCTGCGGCAAAGCCAGTATGATAAACGCATGACAAACACATCCCACTTCGGCTCCGCTGCCCGCAGCGGGCTACACTGTTCAAGCGCAGCGGCCTGCGCCTATGACCCACAGAGTTTTGAACAATGTGGGCATTCAGACCCGGAAACGCCGCATTCCGTACCCACAATGTTCAACCCGCACGATGTGAACATTTGACGTAGAATAGTTTCTTTTTACACACTGATCAAATATAAAAAGTTATAATAATATTCTACACTGTTCACGCTGCACAATGTGCAACAGCGGCGGTGCTTCCCACTTTGATGTGAACACAAAAAAGCAGATTGAATTCTAAAAATTCAACCTGCTTGGTGGTTGCGGGGGCCGGATTTGAACCAACGACCTTCGGGTTATGAGCCCGACGAGCTACCAGACTGCTCCACCCCGCGATATTTACTTTTTTTGCTTTTCAGCGGCTCTCGCTGACTGCTCAAGTATAATACCACAGAGCGGGTAGAATGTCAACCCTTTTTGAGAAAAATTTTCGTATTCTCCTGCCGCAGCTTTTAACGCACCATTGTCCGGTGCTGTGCGCGGTATTCGGCGGGGGTGATGCTGTACAGACGGCGGAAGGTTTTCAGGAAGCTGCTGTAATCCGGAAAGCCGCTTTCGGTGCAGGCATTCAGGACGGAAACGCCCTCTTCCAGCGCCTTGCGGCAGTGCTGCATCCGCAGATAGATCAGGTAGTTGTGGATACTCTCCATGGTGCACTCCTTGAACGCACGGGAAAGGTGCTCCCGGCTGGCGTAAAGCTCTTGCGCCAGCTGCGCGGTGGTAAGGGTCGGGTCCTGATAATGGGTCTGAAGGTAGGCCACCGCGCGCGACCAGTACACTGGTGCTGCTGGGGGCAGCGGTCTGTCCGCTGCCGGTGGCCTGCGTGATGAGCAGCATCATTTCAGCGACCTGCGCCTCAAAAACGGTGTCCCGGATAGAGCCCGGCAGCTCCAGACTTTGCCCCATACGGACGAAAAGCCCCGCAAAATCCCACTTACGGCAGGCTTCGCTGTCCAGCACGGTGAGCTGCTGCAGCCAGCCTGTGTTTTTCAGGTTCACGCGCCGGCGGGTGGCCTGCCAGAGAGCATCGTCGATCTGGACGACCAGACGATCCGACTGGTCGTCATCAATGTTGAAGTTGCCGGAGTGGTAGACCTGAGAGGGAAAGTAGACCAGCTCCCCCACATGGACCAGATACACGCTGCCGTCCACCGAGTAGCGTACCGTGCTGCCGCCGATGGGGAGCACCAGCTCGTGGTACGGGTGGGAGTGCACCACAGACTGCTTATTTTCCCGGTTCGTGTACCATGTGACCAGAAGCCGGGTGTCGCGCAGCCCCATCCGCGCCTGTGCTTCCGTAAGGACATTATCGATATAATGCGAGACACGTTCGATGCCCATAGCCGCTCCTGTTCCTTGTTAAAAAAATAAGAATCATTCTTTTACGTCCTTTTTTGCCCTAGTATATCAGTACATATCACATTTTGCAACATTTAAATCACAAAATCTGCGGAAAAGCGGCGGAATTTTTAGTATGATAATGGCGCAAGGAGACGAGATTGACCAAATGCACAAAGGCGTTTCAATATTTTTGTGCTAGTTAACAAATGTATTGGTTGCATTTCGTGACCATCCGAAAGGAGCCCGTCCATGCAGACCTCAAAAAATCATTTTGAAGCCAAAGTGGTCTTTAACGATGAGACCATCCGCCGGATGTTCCGCACAGAGTTCTACACCTACGAGGGGCTGCGGCACCTGCTGTGGCTTGCAGCAGCCTTTGTGTTGGTAATGGCGGCGCTGTTCACTGCCATTCCTACCGTTGTCAAAGTGCTCTGCCTGCTGGTGGGCTGTGCCATGTTCGCCATGCCGGACTTTTTGAGCCGGGTGGCGGCAGAGGGCGTCATCATGCAGCGAGGCGGCGCGGAAACCACCGTGAGCTGCCGGGTCAACGATGGCGGCGTGGACGTGGAAAACGGTGCGCACATTCCCTTTGCAAAGATCGACCGGCTGGTGGAGGATGACCAGTATTTCTACATCTTCCAGAGCCGTCAGATGGCCGTGATGATCCCCAAGGGCAGCCTGCTGCCGGCAAACCCGGAGCGGTTCGCAAAGGTGCTTGCCAAGGAGACCGGCAAGGACTGGCAGCGCTCCAAGAGCCTGTGGGGGCTCAACCTGAAAGACCTGATCCAGATGGGAAAGGACCGCTTTCAGCGCAGCGCGTCCTGAGCGCTGCACCGCTACTATGTTGTTTCACAGCTGGTTGGCTGTGATCGTGGGACACGATAAAACAAGATAAGGAAGGAAAAACACTATGAAAATCACTCGCAGACAGTTCGTACAGGTCATGGCAGTTGCCGGCGCATCTGCCCTGCTCACCGCTTGCGGCGGTTCTTCCGGCAGCACTGCCGGTTCTGGCGCAGCTTCTGCCGCCGCCGGCGGCAGCTTCAACCTGAAGCTGGGCCACAATCTGGCCGAGGATCACGCTGTGCACATCCAGCTGACCAGCTTTGCAGAGCAGGTCAAGGAAAAGACCGGCGGCAGCATCAACATCCAGATCATCCCCAACGGCACCCTGGGCAGCGAGGCTGACATGATCTCCCAGATCCAGGCAGGCGCACTGGATATGGCAAAGGTCTCCGCTTCCACGCTGGGCAACTTCAGCGAGAAGTACAACGCCTTCTCCGTGCCTTATGTGTTCAACGATCAGGCACACTACTACAGCTACATGGACAGCGACTCTGCAAAGGCTGTCTTTGAGTCCACCGACGATCAGGGCTTCCGCGGCCTGACCTGGCTGGATTCCGGTGCACGTTCTTTCTACACCAAGGCTACCGCCATCCGCACCCCGGCTGACCTGAAGGGTCTGAAGATCCGCACCATGGACAGCCAGATGGCTATCGACATGATGAACTGCCTGGGCGGCTCCGCTACCGTTATGGGCTACAGCGATATCTACACCGGTATGCAGCAGGGCGTCATCGACGGTGCCGAGAACAATGTCACCGCACTGCGCGACCACGGCGACGTGACCAAGTACTACTGCTTCGACGAGCACACCCGCATCCCCGATATGGTGATCATCGCTTCCAGCGTGTGGAACAAGTTCTCCGACGAGCAGAAGTCCATCGTGTCCGAGTGCGCTGCTACCGCTACCGAGGAGTACAAGGACGCTTGGAAGAAGTTCGAGGACGAGGTGCTGGACAAGGCTGTGAACCAGAACGGCGTCGAGCTGGTCAAGGATGTGGACATCGCCGCATTCCAGGCCGCTGTGCAGCCCATCTACGACAACCTCAAGACCTCTAACCCCACCACCTATGCGGTCGTGGAAGAGATCCGCGCAATGGCCTAAACGCCAACGCATTGCTTTCCATTCTTATCTCCCAAGCTGCGGGCGGCGCACGATGCTGCCCGCAGCTGCGTGGGAGGGAATGAGTTCAAGGAGATGATCTTGTGAAAAAACTGGATAAAATTCTGGATAATGTCATGCGCTTCCTCATGGCAGTGGCAATGTTCGCCCTGCTGGCAGGCGGCACTTGGCAGATCTTTACCCGCTGGATCCTGCGCAACCCCTCCACTGTGACGGACGAGTTTCTGCGCTATGTCCTGATCTGGGCTTCCATGATCGGTTCTGCCTACTGCTTCTACAAGGATAAGCATCTGGCACTGGATCTGGTCAAGGGCCGCGCAAAGGGTGCGTTCAACGTTGTGCTCAGCGTGTTCATTGAGGCCGCCATCGTGTTCTTTGTGGGCTACGTCTTTGTTTACGGCGGCTGGAAGCTGACTGCAAACGCCACCAACGTTTCCTCGGTCATGCGCATCCCCTTCAAGTTCCTGTATTCCATCCTGCCGATCTCCGGCGTGTTCATCATTCTGGCTCGCGCGCTGAAGTATGTACAGCTCTTCGCGGAGCGTAAGGAAAAGAAAGGAGAAAACGCATAATGGTTGCACAGGCTACGTTACTGCTGTTCGGTTCCTTCTTTGTCATGCTGCTGGCCGGTGTGCCCATCTCGGCAGGCATCGGCATTGCATCCATCTTCACGGCACTGTTCAGCATGGACCCCGCAATTTTTGCCCTGACCGCTGCACAGCGCTGCTTCTCGGGCATTGACTCCTTCTCTCTGCTGGCGCTGCCCTTCTTCTCTCTGGGCGGCAACATCATGAACAAGGGCGGCATTGCAAAGCGCCTTGTCCGTCTGGCACGTCTGGCTGTGGGCAAGATGCCCGGCTATCTGGCTGCCACCAACGTTCTGGCTAATATGTTCTTCGGTGCCGTTTCCGGTTCCTCCGTGGCAGCTACCTCTGCCATGGGCTCCATCATGGCTCCACTGGAGCTGGATGAGGGCTACGACCCCAACTACTCCGCAGCCGTCAACATCTGCTCTGCCCCCACCGGCATCCTGATCCCCCCGTCCGGCCCGCTGATCCTTTACTCCATCACCGCCGGCGGCGTTTCTGTGGCTGCTCTGTTCATGGGCGGCTACCTGCCCGGCATCCTGATGGGTCTGTGCGTGGCTGTTCTGGCTGTGTTCATCGCCGTCAAGAAGGGCTATAAGTCCTCTGATGTCAAGGACCCCGACCCCGCCGTCAAGATCATCATTGATGCAGTGCCCTCTCTGCTGGCCGTCATCATCGTCATGGGCGGCATTCTGGCAGGCTTCTTCACCGCCACCGAGGCCGGTGTGGTGCTTTGCCTGTACTGCGGCCTGCTGTCCATCCTGTACAAGGAGATGACCTTCAAGAGCTTCTACAATCTGCTGGCAGACACCATGGAGAGCAGCGCTACCATCCTGTTCCTGATCGCCGCTTCCTCCATCATGTCCTACGTCATGAGCTACTCCGGCATCCCTGCCGCTATCAGCAACGCACTGATGAGCGTTTCCAGCAACCGCTACGTCATCCTGCTGATCATGAACGTGTTCCTGCTGGTCATGGGTATGTTCCTGGATCTGACCCCCGCAGTTCTGATCTTCACCCCCATCTTCCTGCCCATCACCCGCAGCATCGGCATGAGCGATGTGCAGTTCGGCATCATGCTCATCATGAACCTGGGCATCGGCTCGGTCCCCCCGCCGGTCGGTTCCTGCCTGTTCGTGGGCTGCGGTGTCGGCAAGGTCAAGATCGAAGGCGTTACCAAGTATATCGTGCCGCTGTTCGCCGCCATGGTCGTGGCACTGTTCCTTGTCACCTTCATCCCTGCCATTGCGCTGTGCGTCCCGTACCTGTGCGGTCTGGTGCCCAGCCTTGGCTGGACGTTCTAAGCCCTGACTGTTCCGGGTAAAGCAACGAATACGTTGCCTCCATTTCTCTGAAGATATCCTGCATCTGAGGGGGAATGGAGGCATTTTTTATCAAAAACCTGAGAGGAGTAAAAACTATGGAGATCTGCTCCCGTTTTACCGGCATGGAGCGTAAGGACGGCGCTTTCCTGCTGCATACTGATAACGCTGATATCAAGGTCTGCTTTGTGACCGATGAGATCGTCCGCGTCCGCGCAAGCTTTGACCATGAGCTGGCAGAGGAGCCCTACGTCCTGATGACCACCGCATGGGAGGATCGGATGGACGCGCTGTTCAAGGGTGAGCGCACCCGTGTGGAACCCTTTGCCGCCGAGGTCACCGAGGACGACAGCACCCTCACCTTTGCCACCGGCAAAGTGACGCTGGTGGTGGACAAGGATCCCATCAACTTCAAGCTGCTGGCTGCCGATGGCTCCGAGCTGTACAGCACCCTGCCCGGCAACCCCTTCGTCAAGGACGCCAACAACCGCGTGGTGGCTTACAGCCGGATGAAGGAGGACGACTGCTTCTACGGCTTTGGCGAAAAGACCGGCCTGCTGGATAAGAACAAGACCTTCCAGCGGGAGCGCGCCACCGACGCCATGGGCTACGATGCCGAGAAGATGGATACCCTCTACAAGCACATCCCCTTCTACATCCGTCTGGACCGCGACACCCACAAGGCTGTGGGTGTGTTCTACCACAACTTCTACGAGTCTGTGTTCAACATGGGCTGCGAAAAGAGCAACTACTGGCCCCGCTACACCTATTTTCAGGCCGACGGCGGCGATCTGGACTGCTTCCTGATCGGCGGCGACACCATTGCCCGCATCGTGGACAACTACACCCTGCTGACCGGCCGTCCGGCACTGCTGCCCAAGCGTGCACTGGGCTATCAGGGCTCCAGTATGTACTACCCCGAGCTGGAAAAGGACAGCGATGACGCTGTGCTGGGCTTTATCGACACCATCAAGGAAGAGGGCTTCCCCATCGACGGCTTCCACCTGTCCAGCGGCTATACCAGCCAGAACAACAAGCGCTGCGTCTTTACATGGAACACCGACCGCTTCAAGGACCCCAGCGCCTATTTCCACGCCATGAACGAAAAGCACGCCCAGAACGTGCCCAACGTCAAGCCGGGTGTCCTGCTGTGCAACCCCCGTTTCGACGAGTTCAACGCAGATGACGTATTCGTGAAGGACAGCAAGAACCCCGAGACCTACGGTGTCGGCAAATGGTGGGGCGGCGACGGCGCATTCTGGGACTTCACCAAGCCCGAAGGCCGTACAGCTTGGAAAAAGTACCTCACCGAGTCCATCATCGCCGTAGGCACCGATTCCGTCTGGAACGACAACTGCGAGTACGACAGCCTGATGGACAAGGACTGCACCTGCGATTTTGACGGCAAGGGCGGCACCATCGGCCAGCTGAAGCCCCTCATGAGCACCCTGATGTGCAAGGTGGGTGCCGATGCCGTGGTGGAGCACAACGCCAAGGCACGCCCCTACATGGTCTGCCGCAGCGGCAGCGCCGGTATCCAGCGCTACGCCCAGACCTGGTGCGGCGACAACTACACCAGCTGGAAGAGCCTGAAGTACAATATCCCCATCATCACCGGCATGGGCCTGTCCGGCCAGCCCAACGAAGGCGCGGACATCGGCGGCTTTGCCGGCCCCGCACCCACCGAGGAGCTGTTCGTGCGCTGGGTGCAGAACGGCATCTTCCAGGCTCGCTTCTCCATCCACTCCGCCTCCAACGATAACACCGTCACCGAGCCGTGGATGTTCCGGGAGTCTGCGGACACCATCCGGGACGCCATCCTGCTGCGTTACCGCTTTACCCCCTATCTTTACAGCGCCGAGTACGAGGCCAGCCAGACCGGTGCGCCCATCATGCGTGCTTTGGTCTACGACTTCCAGAACGACCCCAAGGCATGGGAGGAGAGCTTCGAGTTCCTGTTCGGCCGGGATATTCTGGTGGCCAACGTTCTGGAAGAGGGTGCCAAGACCCGCACCGTCTATCTGCCCGCAGGCTGCAAGTGGTACGACTGGAACGATAAGCTCCGCTGCTACGAGGGCGGCCAGACCATCGAGGTACCTGTCACCATGGCTACCATCCCCATGTTCGTCCGTGAGGGCGCAGTCATTGCCATGGCGGACAACCAGCTGATGACCATGGAGGGCGACCACACCACCGCCCTGCACCTCATCGTGGCACCCAAGGGCACCACCACCACGACCCTGTACGATGACGATGGCATCACCAACGATTTCAAGAGCGGCGTGTACCGCAAGACCACCATCACCACCACCGCAGGCGAGCGGGTGACCATGAACTTTGCCTCCGAGGGCAGCTACAAGGACACCGTGGAGACCATCAAGGTGGAGATGATCGCCAAGGAAAAGAGCCCCTTCTGGGTCACGCTGGATGGCCGCAAGATCGAGCACTTCCTCAACCGTCGCAAGTTCGACGCCGCTGCCGAGGGCTGGTATTACAGCCAGAGCAAAAAGGCTGTCGAGGTCAAGTATGCAAACCCCGCCAAGGATCACGAGCTGACCGTTTCGTTCGAGCAGTTCGACCTGATCGGTATGTAACACTGTACGGAGGAACCTCTTATGTTGCTGCGTAGTTTTGAATCCTTTGAAAAGACCGAAAACGGCTACCTCATCCACGGCGATGCCGCCGACGTGAAGCTGATTTTCATGACAGACGATATCATCCGCATCCGGGTGCACTTCGACAAGGGCACTCCCATGGAGGAGGAGTCCTACACGCTGGTGACCACCGCGTGGGAGGACCGGATGGACACCCTGCTCAAGGACGAGCGCACCCGCATCACCGCGCTGGATGTCCCCTGCGCCGAGGACGATAAAGCCCTGACCTTTGAGACCGCGCACCTGACTTTGAAGCTGTTCAAAAAGCCCTTCCATTTTGAGCTGTTCGATAAGTCCGGCAAGCTGATCTATCAGGATCTGCGGGAGCGCGCCTTTGAGAAGGATCAGATCGGCCGTCTGAGCCACTTCTCCAAGGTGGACCGGGAATACGACCACTTCTACGGCTTTGGCGAAAAGACCGGCCATCTGGACAAAAAGGGACGCCGCCTGCGGATGTCCCCCAAGGATGCCATCGGCCACGACCCCGAGACCGGCGACCCGATGTACAAGCACATTCCCTTCTACATCCGGGTGAATGAACACGATCTGCGCCCTGTCGGCCTGTTCTACCACAACTCCTACGACTGCGTGTTCGACCTTGGCGAGGAGCTGTCCGGCTACTGGGAGCGCTACTGCTACTACCAGACCGACGGCGGCGACATCGACCTGTTCCTGCTGGCCGGTGAGACCCTGCCGGAGATCCTGAACGAGTACACCCTGCTGACCGGCCGCAGCGCCCTGCCCACCAAGCAGTCTCTGGGCTACTGCGCTTCCACCATGTACTACGCCGAGCTGGAAAAGAACTGCGACGAAGAGATCTACAAGGTCATCGACAAGCACGAAAAAGAGGGTATCCTCATCGACAACTTCTGGCTGGCCTCCGGCTATTCCAGCGGCGAAAAGGACAACCTGCGCTATGTGTTCAACTGGAACCACAAGCGCTTCCCGGATCCGGAAAAGTTCTTTGAGAACATGAACGCCCGGGGCATCAACGTCATCCCCAACCTGAAGCCCGGCATCCTGAAGCACCACCCCTACATCGACCTGTTTGAAAAAAACGATGTCTTTATCAAGACCCCGGACGGCAAGGCTCCGTACTATGGCCGCTGGTGGGGCGGCGAGGGACGCTTCTTCGACTTCACCGGCCCCAATGGCCGCAACACCTGGAAGCAGCTGCTGGAGGAGAACATCCTCAAAAAGGGCACCAAGACCGTCTGGAACGACAACTGTGAGATGGACGGCGTGGAGGACCGCGACGCCCAGTGCGACTTTGAGGGCAAAAAGGGCACCATGGCAGAGCTGAAGATCCTGCACTCCAACCTGATGGCCTACACCGCCAAGCAGGCGCTGGCAGACGTGTACCCCGGCGAGCGCCCCTACATCATCAACCGTGCAGGCTACGCCGGTATCCAGCGCTACGCACAGGTGTGGGGCGGCGATAACCTGACCGACTGGCGCACCGTCAAGTTCAACATTGCCACCATTCTGGGCATGGGTTTGTCCGGCTGCTCCAACATGGGCTGCGATATCGGCGGCTTTGCAGGCCCCGCACCCGAGGCAGAACTGCTGCTCCGCTGGCTGCAGAACGGCATCTTCCAGCCCCGTTTCTGCCTGAACTCCGCCAACAACGACAACACCGTCACCCAGCCGTGGATGTACGAGGAGAACCTGCCCTACATCCGTGCAGCTTACCAGCTGCGCTACCGTCTGATGCCCACCCTGTACTCCCTGATGTACGAGTCCAACCAGGACGGTATGCCGGCATGGCGTCCGCTGTTCCTGGAGTTCCCGGACGACCCCAAGTGCTACACCGACAAGAACCTGACCTTTATGTTCGGCAAGAGCATTCTGGTGGCAAACGTGGTGGAAAAGGGTGCCACTACCCGCACCATCTACCTGCCCGCAGGCTGCATCTGGTACGATATGAACGATAATCTGCGCGCATACGAGGGCGGCCAGACCATCGAGGTCCCGGTCACGCTGGCAAGCATCCCCATGTTCCTGCGCGGCTCTGCCGTTGTGGTGACCACCGAGGACGTCAAGCACATCCTCAAGGATACCATGCGCCAGATCGATCTGCTGGTCGCTGCCGAGACCGACACCAGCTTTGTGCTGTACGATGACGACGGCCACACCGAGGACTACAAAAACGGCGTTTACGCCAAGACCACCATCACCGTCAAGGCCGGCGACCGCACCGACATCCGCTTTGCCACCGAGGGCAGCTACGAATCCCCCGTGGAGCGCATGACCCTGAAGCTGGTCAGCAAGAAAAAGGGTGCGCTTTGGGCCAGCGTGGATGGGCAGCAGCTTCCCCAGTACATCGTCCGCGACGGCTGGGAGGCCGCAGAGTCCGGCTGGTACTATAACCTGCCTGACCGCACCATCTGGGTCAAGTTTGCAAAGCCTGCCAAGAAGGACTTCACAGTGACTGTCTCCACCGAAAAGTTTGACCTCATTGGTATGGCAGAGGACTAAAAAGCCATCTCCAATCTTCTTTAATTCTTCTTCAAGAACACGATGACCCGTGGGGAGCTCCCCACGGGTCATCGTGTTTTTTTATAGGTTTCAGGCTTCGACCTGCGTCTCCCGCCGGAGGATGCGGCAGACCATGAACAGGCAGTAGAACATTGCCAAACCCCAAGCAAAGGGGTTAGAAAGGCAGATGCCCAGATACCCAAGGCTGGTCTTTACTGCCAGCACGCCGCCAAGGCTGCGGCCAATGAGCTCGCCCACGCCGGAAACGATGGCCAGCACACTGTAACCAAGCCCCTGCAAGGTGTTGCGGAAGATCATCAGCAGGCCGTGGAAGCAGAACAGCATACTCATGACGCTAAGGTACTGGATGGCACCCGCCGTAACGGCGGGGGCGGCATCGCCC
>ERZ773112.1156-NODE-1156-length-15650-cov-10.250144_pt1 | contig 15650 bp, 10 predicted proteins | sample MGYA00580566_ERZ773112 | MGnify/ENA primary metagenome ERZ773112 (study PRJEB29015, sample SAMEA2737842) | human gut metagenome | biome: human gut; feature: human-associated habitat; material: faeces | place: China | collected 2012 ... | reverse complement strand
CGCTCCTGATACTTTGCCACATGAAGGGCATGGTCTACCAGCTCATCCACGCCCTCATTCTTGGCGGCAGAGATGGGAATGACCGGGATGCCCAGCATGGCCTCCATCTTGTTGATGCGCACCGTGCCGCCGTTGCCGCGCACCTCGTCCATCATGTTCAGCGCCAGCACCATCGGCACGCGCAGCTCGAGCAGCTGCAGCGTCAGGTACAGGTTGCGCTCGATGTTCGTGGCGTCCACGATGTTGATGATGCCGTCCGGCTTCTGGTTGATGATAAAATCGCGCGAGACGATCTCCTCCTGCGTATACGGACGCAGGGAGTAGATGCCCGGCAGGTCAACGACGGAGCAGCCCTTCTCGTCGCGCATCTCGCCCATCTTCTGGTCGACGGTCACGCCCGGAAAGTTGCCCACGTGCTGGTTGGAACCGGTGAGGGCGTTGAACAGCGTCGTCTTGCCGCAGTTCTGGTTGCCGACAAGCGCAAAGATCATGCCGACACCCCCTCGACCTCGATCTTCTTCGCTTCTTCTACGCGCAGCGTCAATTCATAGCCGCGCACGCGGATCTCGATGGGGTCGCCCATCGGCGCCACCTTCTGCAAAGTGACGCGCGTCCGGGGTGTCAGCCCCATGTCCAACAGCCGGCATCGCAGCGCGCCGTCCCCACCGACGGCCGTGATGACTGCTGAGGAACCGATCTTCAATTCATTTAATGTCATTGCCATTGCCTTTCTGTCAAAATTCATTTCCCTAGTGAAAAAGACTAGCATGGCGGGCGCGATTTTGTCAAGAGTCTGGCAGGGATTTCCGCGATTTCTGCCGAACGGCGGCGAAAAAACATCCCGGAGCGGAAAAACCACTCCGGGATGCCGGACTGCCGGTACTGTTGCAGCGGCTGTCAGGGCTCAGGCGCCGGCTGGACAACGTTCAAAATGTAGCGCATCATGATCATCGCAAACTGCGCGCGTGTGGTCACGCCCTGCGGATCGAGAAGCGTCCGGCCGCCGATGGCATTGCCGGAGATCAGCCGCTCGCCCACCGCCCAGGTCATGGGCGCAAGCGCAAAAGCGGACACGCTGCCCGCGTCCGCAAACGCCGACAGGTCGCCGCAGGCATCCAGATCACAGCCCTTGAAGCGGGCGTACCGATACAGGATGGCCGCCGTCTGCTCGCGGGTCGCCAGACCGTTGGGATCAAACCGGCCGCCGCCGACACCGTTCACGATGCCGCTGCCCGCCGCCCAGCCGATCGCCCCGGCATACCAGGCGCCGCTGCGCACATCGGTGAAGGCACTTTCCGCCGCGGCGGCGGGCTCGCCCTCGAGCCGATAGAGGATCATGACGATCATGGCGCGGGTGAGCCGTGCGCTCGGTTCAAAGGTCGTGTCGGACGTGCCGGCAAAGAGCTTGTGCGCCACGGTGAAGTCAATGGCGTTGTGCGCCCAGTTGCCCGCGGGCGGCATATCGGTGAATCTGCTGCCCGGACAGGCTTTGCCGCCGGGGCACGGAGCGGACACCGGGTCTCTTGCCCCGCAGACGGTGCAGACCCCGTTGACATAGCGGTGCGCGGCGGGGATGGTCTCCTGCGCCGTCAGCACCTCGCCGCAGAGGGCGCACCGGCTGCCCTCGGTCAGGCCCGGCGTGGTGCAGGTGGCCGCCACGGCCGGGAGCGCCTCAGGCGCGTGGGCTCTGGCCGGGATGGTCTCGGTCATCGTCTCGCCGGCATCGCTGGTGTAAACGCGCGTGCCGGTGGATGTGCAGGTCGGCTCCCGCGTGACGACGCCGGCGTCCCACGTGTGGGCATAGGCGGCGCGCATTTGCGCGATGCGCGCGGTGAGCCAGGCGTCCATGTCCGCCACGGTATCGGCATACGTCGTGCCGGCCGGCCAGGCACGATCACCGGCGCGGATAAGCGGCCACAACCGGTCATTCATGGCGGCGCTGGCCGACAGGTGTGCGCCGCCGGTCATGACCCTGCCGCCGTCCCCCACAAGCCGCTGCGCCTGCGCGAGGAACGTATCGTGACAGTAATTGCCGACGGCCGCGCGGAAGCCGGGGATCTGCAGGAGCGCGGACACGAGGTAGCGCCCGCCGTCAAAGTCATCGTCCGCGCCGATATCGCCGCAGGCCAGCTCCATATCCGAAACAGGGCCTGCGTACAGCAGACCGCCGGCATCCTTATAAAAGGATAGCGAGACGCCGACCGCACACGCATCGGCGGCCAGACGCTGCAGCAGGTAAACCTGCACGAGCGAGGTCAGGTCGCAGTATTCATAATAGTACTTACCGGTCTCGGCATTGTAGCCGGTGTAGTTCCCGGCGGCATCCTGCGCGTAGACCGCATCCTCAAAGGCCTGATAATACTCGCTGATGTAGGCCATGGCGTCCCGGCCGCACCACGCGGGACTCTGGACATTCATGGCGCAGCCGCGCGCGGTCACAAAGCCGTTGGCCGCGTCCTGCTTTGCCTTGGCGGTGTCGCTACGCGCGAGCAGGTAGCCGCCGGTGATGTCGGCGGGCTCGGTCAGCCCGGCCGTGTACCGGTAGGTCCGGCCGTACCGGTTCTCGGCCGCGGCCGTGGTCATATCGCTGCCGTAGTCCGCATTGACGGCCGCGTAGGCGGTCTCCATGCCGGTGATGTCCACACCAGTACTGCCGACGGCGTTCGTCTCGCTGACAAGATAAGTGCCGCGGTAGACGCCGTCATAGTACAGATCCACCCAGTCGGCCGCGGGTGTGTACGGCATGCCCAGCGACACGGCAAGCTCCCGGAAGAGCTTGTCGTGCAAAAGCGTTGCGTCGTCACAGCAGGCCAGCAGCGTCCAGCGCTCAGCCGCTTCCCCGCAGGCGGCGAGATCACACGCCTGGTCGAGCCGGAGCTGATACGACCGCTTCCCGGCGGCCGCAGGGTCGGTCCTGCCGCACGCACGGAGCTGCGTGCGCACACCGTCACAGACGGCATTGCCGTCCCGGTCGGCCAGCAGCAGCTGCGCCGCGGCGTTGGCATCGCCGGCATCCACAAAGGCTCGGCCCTGTGCGGACGGATCTTCGCTCGTGATGTAAAGCGCGCTGAGATTCTCGGACTGCGCCACGCACAGCGTGCCGGCCGCCTCGCCGTTGATGCGGACGGTGAGCGTGTAAAGGCCGTCGTCCGCGGCGGCAAGCTCTGTGATGTTGACGGTCTCGCCGAGCGGTTCTATGCCCTTGCTGCCCTGCAGCTCCACGGTCGGGTTCGTGCAGTTTTGCGTGTGCACCGTCACGGCGAGGCGGCTCAGATCCGCGCTCGCGGGCAAAAACAGATACTGCGCCGCGTCCATGCTCAGGCCGGTCACGGTACGCCCATCCACCTGCGCGTCGATCGTGCCGAGCAGTTCGGACGGTGCAAACGCGCCTTCTGGCAGCGTCGTCACCGTGACCGTGTTGGAGTAGTACGGCGAGAAATACCACCTGCCGTCCACCTGCGTGCAGCCGGCCAGGCGGAACGTGTACGCCGTTGCCGGCGCGAGACCCGTGACGATGCAGACGGGCTTTGCGGTCAGGGGCAGAGCGATCCAGGTGCTGCCGCCGTCGGCGCTCATCTCGACGCGGTAGTTTTCCGCACCAGCGGCCGCCGTCCAGTCGAGACGGACCTGCTTCTGGCCGATCTCGGCCGCAGCCGCGTCCCGGACGCCGCCGGGCAGGATCTCATACTGCGCGGACACCGTGCCGTAGAAGTCGCGCATGCCCCGGATCGAGACGGTGCCGAGACCGACGCGCGTGTTGTTCGTATAGGAGATGCAGCCATCGACGTCCGCTTCGTCGGTCCTGACCGTCAGCTGCCTGCCCTGATACGTGACCGCAACGGCGCAGACGGCATCTTTGCCGTTATAGACCGCGGGCGCGGTCTTGACCTGCGCATCGGTAATATTCTTTCCCTGCGTGCCGCACTTCGTGCAGACATGATCAGCATCCCAGCTGTGGCCCGCATAGCGGAGCACCACGCTGCGGCAGGTCTCGCCGCAGGTCCTGCAGGTGGTGATGGCATAGCCGTTCGTGGTGCAGGTGCGGGTGTCGACCGTCTCCGTGTCGTGAACGATGCCGTCATCGTCGAAGTGATACGTCCCGCCGTCGAGCTGCTGCCAGCCGGTGACATGCTCGCCGGACAGGAAATACATCCGGTCGGCCGTGCCCTCGACCGTCAGCCAGCCGGTGTACTGCGCGGCCCGGATGTCGACTGTCTCCCCGCAGACCGCGCACACGGACTTTCCGCCGCGGCAGGTCGTCAGCGTGTGGCCGTGCGCGCAGCCGCCGCTCCCCGCCGCGTCCGCAGCCAGCGCCTGCGGGCAGATCAGCGCCGACACCAGTGCGGCTGCCAGCAGAAAGGCCCGGACCCTGTCCGCAAAATGGGATCTATGCATGTTTTCCCCCCTCCGTTGCTCTTTTCGCCGTTGAAAACGATAGAAAAGAGCAACCGTTTCCTTGATTTTGCCTGTCGTTTGATGTTGTGCTGCGATTCATGGCCGAAACTTCGATAGAAAAATATAATATTTTGTCATTTTATCATGAATTTTCACGAATCGCAAGATTGCTTTCGGCAAAAACGCCGAATATTTGCACATCTTTCCCCAACCCAGGAAAAACCTGACTGGGCGCGCGAAACATTTGACACGCACACCGGCCGCTCCTATAATCGAACCAGGCATCGGATTCGGATGCCGTTTTGATGCCAAACGGATGTAGTTTTGACTCGAAGGAGGCGGTGGCATGATCCAGATCCTGATCGTGGACGATGAAAAGCCGATCTGCGACCTGATCCAGATGAGCCTGACCCGCGCGGGCTATCACTGCACGTGCGTCTATGACGGGCTGGCCGCGGCGGACATTCTGGAGCGCAACGTATTTGATCTCATTTTGCTCGATGTGATGCTGCCGAACGCCGACGGCTTCGAGCTGATGGAGTATATCCGCCCGCTGGGCATCCCGGTCATCTTTCTGACCGCGCGCGGCTCAGTCGACGACCGGGTGCGCGGCCTGCGCATGGGCGCGGAGGACTATATCGTCAAGCCCTTTGAGGTCGTGGAGCTGCTCGCGCGCGTGGACGTCGTGCTGCGGCGCTACAACAAGACCGACGCCGTGATCGAGATCGGCGGGCTGCGCATCGACACGCGCGCCATGCAGGTCTGGCGCGGCACGGAGGAGATCAGCCTGACGCACAAGGAATACGACCTGCTGCTGTTTTTCGCGCGCAACCCCGGCACCGCGCTCTACCGCGAGACGATCTACGAGCACGTCTGGGGCGGCGAATACAGCTACGGCAGCAAGACCGTGGATCTGCACATCCAGCGGCTGCGCAAAAAGGTCGGCTGGGAAAACCGGCTGCTGGCCGTGAACAAGGTCGGCTACCGGCTGGAGGTATGAGCGGATGAAATTTCGCGCAAAGCTCACCATCGCCATGGTGCTGCTGCTGTCGCTGACCTACGGCATCGGCGGCAGCCTGATGATCGCGCAGTCGTTTTCCTCCTCCATCGACCGCGAGCGCGACGCCGCCGTGCAGACCTACCGCATGGTCGTGGACGTGCTGGATCTGCTCGGCGACAACGCCTCGCCCGGCACGGCGGCCAACACGGTCGCGCTCGTGCTGCACAAGCTCGGCAGCGGCGGGTCGAGCACGGCAGCGCGCATCCGATTCGGCGCACAGATGACCACAACGGGCGACACCGCGCTGCTCGACGCCGCGCCGGAGCCGTCCGACGGCGGCGACGGGCTGACGCGCATCGTGCGCACCGGCAACGGCCGGCACTACCTCATGCTCGGCGCCACGGCCGACGGCACGACCGTCCAGCTCGCGTTCGACGTGACGGAGGCCTATACCGTGCGCCAGACGCAGCAGCGCGCGTACCACACGACGTTCGTGATCCTCATCGTCATCGGCGCGGCCGTGTCGTGGGTCACGTCCTATCTGCTGACGCGCCCGCTCGGCACGCTTTCACGCGCGTCAAGAGAGCTGGCGCGCGGCAACCTCGGCTATCGGGCGTCCGTGCGCTCGCGCGACGAGGTGGGGCAGCTCGCCGCCGACTTCAACCGCATGGCCGGGCAGCTTGAGCAGAACGTCAAGCGCATTCAGGAGAGCATGGCGCTGCAGGAGCGGTTCATGGCCGACTTCTCGCACGAGATGAAAACGCCCATGACCTCCATCATCGGCTATGCAGACCTTTTGCGCAGCCAGGTGCTCACCCCGGACGAGCAGATGGACGCGGCGAACTATATTTTCTCCGAGGGCAAGCGGCTCGAAGCGCTGGGGCTGAAGCTGCTGGACATGCTCTCGCTCGACCGCTCGAAGCTCCAGCTCGTGCCCGCGAGCCCGGCCGACCTCGTGGCGGGGCTGCTCGAGCACCTCAAGCGCGTGTACGCGCAAAGCGGCATCGCCCTGCAGTACCGCACGGCGGAGGGTATGTGCTTTTTAGAGCCGGACCTGTTCAAGACCCTGCTCGTCAACCTCATGGACAACGCCCGCAAGGCGCTCGACAGCGGCGGCAACATCTACGTCTGGCAGGAGATGCTGCCCGACGGCTGCCGCGTGCGCGTGCTCGACAACGGCCGCGGCATCCCGCCGGAGGCGCTCGCGCACATTCCTCCGTTTTTCCTCGTCAACAGCTGCGACGGCAGGAAGATAGTTTTCATTGCGTCGTGCCTTGACCTCCACGAACACCAGTTCGCCGTATTGGTCGGCAATGATGTCGATTTCGTGGTGGTGGCTGCGCCAGTTTCGCGCCAGGATTCTGTAGTTTCGCGCGGCGAGGAAGAGACAGGCTTGCTCTTCGCCCTCGTGTCCTCTTTCGTTATAGTCGAGCATGGCAAGTTGGGTTCAGAAGGTCAGATAAGTAATACTGAAAAAGCGAACGATGCTCCTCCGCTCACCTTTTGCGGCGGAAAAACTCCTTCATCAGTGCGCCACATTCATCGGCCAGTACGCCGCTGACCACTTCCGTCTTGGGGTGCATCGCTTTGGGCGCGAAAACGGCAAAGCCGCGCTTGGGGTCGGCGGCGCCATACACCACGCGGCCCATCTGCGACCATCCGATGGCGCCGGCACACATCACGCAAGGCTCCACGGTGACATAGAGCGTACACACATCGAGGTATTTCCCGCCCAAGGCGTTGGCGGCGGCGGTGATGGCCTGCATCTCGGCATGCGCCGTTACGTCGTTGAGCGTCTCGGTGAGGTTGTGGGTCTGTGCGATGATGTGGTCGCGATAGACCACCACCGCCCCCACGGGCACTTCGTCTTTCTCGAAGGCCATCTGCGCCTGCTTGAGCGCCAGTTTCATATAGTATTCGTCTGTCATTGCATTCAAAGGTTATGTGGGGCCAATGGTGTTAAGTAGGTTAAGACAACTTATCCCGCCACATCTTTCATGGAGAGCGCCACGCGGCCACGTTCTGGGTCAATCTGTATGACTTTCACCATGACCTGTTGCTGGATGTGTACGATTTCCGACGGGTCTTTAACGAAGCGTTCCGCCATTTGCGAAACATGAACGAGGCCCTTCACCTTGATGCCCATGTCGACAAAACAGCCGAAGCGCGTGATGTTTGTGACAACGCCCGGCACCACCATGCCCACCACGAGGTCGTCGATGGTGTGGATGGAATCATCGAAGGAAAACACCTGTGCTGTGCCGCGCGGGTCACGCCCCGGTTTGGCAAGTTCGCCCATGATGTCGTTGAGCGTCGGAAGGCCCACCATACCGCTGCAATAACGCTTCAGATCGATGCCGTTGCGCGTTTCTGTGGAGGCGATGAGGCGTTCCACGGTGCAACCCGCGTCTTTCGCCATCTGTTCTACCAGTTCGTAGCGTTCAGGATGCACCGCCGTGTTGTCGAGCGGGTTTTTGCCGCCAACGATGCGCAGGAAGCCTGCACATTGCTCAAAAGCCTTCGCTCCCAGGCGTGGCACTTTGAGAAGTTCGCGACGTGAGGCAAACGGGCCGTGCTCGGCACGGTAGTCCACAATGTTTTGCGCCAGGGAAGGGCCGAGGCCCGACACATAAGTCAGCAGACTCTTGCTGGCCGTGTTGACGTTGACGCCGACCGTGTTGACACAGCTCTCCACCGTTTGGTCGAGCGATTTCTTGAGCGCACCCTGGTCAACGTCGTGCTGGTATTGTCCGACGCCGATGGCCTTCGGGTCGATTTTGACCAGTTCGGCCAAGGGGTCCGCCAGTCGACGGCCGATGCTGACCGCGCCGCGCACCGTCACGTCGTAGTCTGGAAACTCTTCGCGTGCCAAGGGAGAGGCCGAATAAACCGATGCGCCGTCTTCGCTCACCAAGAAAATGTCGACATTTTCAAGATGCGCTTCGCGCACGAGCTGTTCCGTTTCGCGTCCCGCCGTTCCGTTGCCGATGGCGATGGCTTCAATGGCATATTGGTCTGCCATCGTGGCGATGCGGCAGGCAGAGCGTCCCCACTGGTTTTGCGGTTGATGGGGATAAATCGTTTCATTGTGTAGGAGATTGCCCTGCGCGTCAAGACACACCACCTTGCAGCCCGTTCGGAAGCCTGGGTCGATGCCCATGATGCGGCGTTGCCCCAGAGGAGCCGCCAGAAGCAGCTGCTTGAGGTTTTCTGCAAAGACAAGGATGGCTTCGTCGTCGGCTTTCTGTTTCGACGATGTCGCAAATTCGTTTTCGATGCTTGGACGCAGGAGGCGCTTATAGGCATCCGCCAGGGCCAGTTGCATTTGCGGTGCAGCAGGCGTGCCGGGTTTCACGTAATGGCGTGAGAGGCGTGAGAGCGTCTCCTCGTCGTTGGCAGGGGCGATGGAGAGGCGCAGGAAACCCTCGGCCTCGCCGCGGCGCATGGCCAGCAGACGATGGGAAGAGCAGCGGCGGAGCGGTTCCTGCCAGTCGAAATAGTCGCGAAACTTGCCAGCCTCCTCCATTTTCGATTTCACCACCTTTGAAGAAATAACAGCCGTGCGCTCAAAAGTGTGGCGCAATGTCTGTCGCGTGCGTTCGTCCTCACTAACATGCTCAGCAATGATGTCGCGTGCCCCTTGCAAGGCGGCTTCCACGTCGGGCACCTCCTCCGTCACAAATTTCTCTGCGGCCTTCATCGGATTGACGTGCGGCGTGAGCATGAGCTGCTGTGCCAGCGGTTCGAGTCCCTTCTGCCGCGCCGCTTCCGCCCTCGTCTTGCGTTTGGGCTTGAAGGGCAGGTAGATATCTTCCAACACCGTGGCATCCCAGCACTCGCTGATGCGCTGTCGCAGAGCATCCGTCAGTTTGCCTTGCGCTTCAATCGTTTCGAGGATATATTCGCGGCGATGAACGAGTTCACCCAACTGGGTGTTGAGGTCATTGATTTGTGCCACCTGCACTTCGTTGAGGCCGCCAGTGGCTTCCTTGCGGTAGCGTGATATAAAAGGAATGGTGGCGCCGCCTTCAAGCAGTTCCATAGTGTTTTCCACTTGCTGCTGGCGTAGGTCAAGGCGCTTGGCAATTATTTCAGAAATGGTCATGTTTTATATGGTATTGGGTAAAGTGCCGTTAAGGGAGTTTGGAATAATCCGTCACTGTTTGTCTGCCGTGGAGAGATACTTCCACAGTGGCGCCAACATCAGCGCCTGTTTGATTTCGTCGTTTTCGAGAAGTTGGCGCACCTCAGCTTCAGAGAGCAGGTGTACGGTGATGTCCTCCGTGGCTTCAAGATGCTGCATCGATGTCCTTTCCACGCCCTCCGCCACGAAGCAGTGTACGAGGTAGTTCATGTTGCTCGGGTTGCACGAGATGACACTGATTTCGCGCCATGTGCCGCCCGTATATCCCGTCTCCTCGTAGAGTTCGCGCCGTGCGGCGGCCTCCGGCGAAGCATCGGTGGGGTCGATTACGCCGGCCACGATTTCGTAGCACGTTCGGCGCAGTCCCGGCCGGTATTGTCTGATGAAGATGAAATCCCCGTCGGTTGTCCGGGCAATGACGTTGACCCAGTCGGGAAATTCCAGGATGTAATATTCATCGTTGACAATGCCGTTCGGCAGTTGCACCGTGTCGCGCCGTGCCGTCAGCCAAGGCCGCCGGTAGAGATATTCGCTTTTGAGCACTTTCCAGGCTCGCGGGTCTTTTTCTTCCATAATGAGTTGTGGCTTGATGGAAATGGTTTGTCTGGCTTTGAGCGCTGTTCAAAACCTACCCTCAAATGTAGCCATTTCGTTTGACCCCACCAAACGTCTGGCGCAAAAAGAAGCAGCGGGGGACGATGGCGGGGCCTGCCTGCTGACGATTGCTCGAAACAAACAGTGCGGAGAGGGAAGGCGATGCCCTGCACGCCCTGCCTTCTCGTGGATTATCTCTCTCCCAGGTCGTCGTATGCCACCTGCAATAGTGCGTTGGCAGCTTGGCGGCGTGAGGGAGAAGGTTGCGGCGTTTCGCTGAACACGCTCTGCGGTTTCGCGAGCAGGTTGATGGCCGACACGCCACTATCGTCCATATAGAAGATGCCCTCGCTCCAAACGTGAACGGCCGACGGACGCGTATAAGTGCGGCTCATCACGTCGCGGCTGAAGCGGAAATCATCGTGGGGGATGCCCAACTGTCCGAGCAGGGTGGCTGGCAGGTCGGTTTGGTTGCAGATGAGGTCCACGCGTTGCGCTTCCTTCACGGCCCCTCCCGTCCAGATCATCGGGATGTGGCTTCGGCGCGGGTCGGTATCGCTGATGCCCGCAGGATAGCCGATGCCGTGGTCGGGGAGGATAATCATCAGCGTGTTGTCCCACTGCTTCGTCTGCTTCAACTGCGCCACGAAACGCCCGATGCAGTCATCGAGATAGGCAAAGGCGTTGGCAATCGTGTCGCCTTTGATACGACTATAAGGCACGCCCCACGGCTCGTGGCTCGCCAGCGTGAGGAAAGCCGTATGCCAGGGCTTTCCCTGCGGCTTTTCGTTGATCATTTTCAAGAGGCGGTTGAAGGTGATGCGGTCTGTCACGCCCCAGTTGTGCGTGCTGCGTTCCTCTGCCGAAAACGACGTGTCGCCAAACGTCTTGTCATAGCCCGTTGAGAGCAGATAGCCGTTGGTGTTCGTGAAATTGATGTCGCCGCCGTAAAGAAAGTCCGTGGCATATCCAGCCCGCTTGAGCGATGCCGCGATGGAAGGCAGTGTGGCACATTTGTTGGGGAGTTTCATCACGCTCACGTCGGGAAAGGCAGGATAGCCGCTCAGGGCGCATACCGTGCCGCGGTCCGTGCGAAACGAATTGGCGTAGCAACGGCTGAAGAACACCCCTTCGCGTGCCAGACGGTTGAGATTGGGCGTGATGGCGGCGTCGGCCTGTGGGTCAACGGCATTTACCAGAGTGCCGCCGCAGCCCTCCATGATGATGAGCAGCACGTTGGGACGCTGTGTCGTTAGCAGCTTCTGGGTGTCAACACTCTTCGAAGAATAGCCCAGCGCCTCCCATTGTGCGGGGAGTTCATCATCAGAAAAATAGTTGTGTTCGGCAGCGAAGTCGCGGGTTTTGAAGGCCGATGACACGAAACTGAACACGGGGTTGACCGCTGCATGGTTGAGCACCTGCTTGTCACTGTAATACACCATGCCGACGTTGGCTGTCGACTTCCCGATGCCGCCGCGGATGGCCAGAAAGAGCAGACCGCCAAGGAGGAGCGCCACGCCAGTGCTGAGAGGGCGGCGCGGACAGCGGGGCAATGTCTTGGGAAAGATGCGAAACAGGAGATAGAGGGGCAGGAGCCACACGACGAGGAAGTCGCGCAAAGCGCCAATCATAAAACTGACAGAAACGCTGGCGGCAGCCCCTCGGGGCGAGTCGAGATAGTTGAGCACCGTGCCGTCGAGTGGAAATCCCCAGAAAGGATAGAGGCGCAGGTTGGCCACGAGGCCCAAGGCCACGAGGCCCATGATGACCGTGGCATATATCTTGCAGCCGAGGCGAAACTTCGGAATCTCCAGCCAGATGCTCACGGTGAGTGCGAGCCAAAGCGGTGCGCTGACATACGCGGAAGTGGCCAGGTCAAGCGGAAGTCCGTGCCAGACGACCGCCAGCATGTCGCCCACATTCTTTTCTCCCTGCAACAGCAGGAAGCATGGTTTTGAGAGGATAAAGAGAAGAAGAAATGCGCCATAGAATTTCAGCAGAAACGCCAGGCGTGCCTCAAGTCGTTTTCGTTTCATATTTTCTTCTGATGGGATAATCGTTTGGTGCAAAGTTACAGAAAAGCGGAAGGATAATGCCCTCCTTACAAAATAAAAAAACGTTGGAGCATCAGAAGACGCTCCAACGATAGTGCTTATGGGGTTTGGGCCTATTCTAAGCAAGCGGCGTCGCTTATTCAAAGCAAACAGCCTTGCTTTGGAAGATGGCATCGGCAGCACCAGCGTTGCCTGCGATATAGTTTGCCGCGGCGTCGCCAGCCTCCTTCAGTGCTGCTTTGTCGTTAAGCAGCGTGCTGAGCGTGCTGTTGAAATCTTCAGTGTCGTGAATTTCCTTTACGCCGCCGCAGGCGATGAGGTCGCGCGCCTCGCGAAACTTCTCGTTGTTGGGACCTATCATGACGGGACATCCGTAGACCGCTGCTTCAGGCACGTTGTGTATGCCCACGCCGAAACCGCCGCCAACATAGGCCACGGTGGCATAGCGATAGATGGAAGAAAGCAGGCCGTAGCAGTCGATGATGAGGCATTCCGCCTCCGCCACGTTAGCTTCCGTGGCACAGGAGTAGCAGAGCGTTTTGCGTTGCAATTTCCGTTCAATCTCCTTCAGATGTTCTTCGCTCACCACATGAGGCGCCAAGACGAGACGCAGTTCGGGATGAGCGTTGAAGAAAGGAATGATGAGGTCTTCATCGGGCGCCCACGAACTGCCCGCCACGAGCACCTGTCCTTTGGCAAAGCGCTCAACGAGCGGCAGAGGCTTCGCAGCGTTGCGTATGTCGATGACGCGGTCAAAACGCGTGTCGCCGACAACGCTCACTGCCGTTACGCCAAGGCGCGAGAGCAGTTGGCGCGAGGCTTCGTTCTGCACGAAGAAATGCGTCACGCGGCGCAGGCAACGTGCATATTTCTGGCCATACCAGCGGAAAAATACTTGGTTTTCGCGGAAGATGCTCGACACGCTGTAGACGGGAATCTCGTGGCGGTGGAGCACGTCGATGTAATTGCGCCAGAATTCATATTTAATGAGAAACACCGCCTTGGGACGCGCCAGACGCACGAACTTGCGGGCGTTGGCCGGCGTGTCGAAGGGGAGGTAACACACCACATCGGCCACCTCGTAGTTCTTCCTCACCTCATAGCCCGAGGGCGAGAAGAAAGTGAGGAGAATTTTGGCTTCGGGGTGTTCGCGGCGCAGGCGTTCCATGAGGGGGCGCCCTTGTTCAAACTCGCCGAGCGAGGCGGCATGAAACCAATAGTATTTGCCGTCGCCGATTTTCTGGCGCAGGATTTTCCAAGCCTGATGATGGCCGCGCATCATGAGTCGCGCCTTCTTGTTGAAGAGCGACACGATGTTTGCGCAGAGCATGTAGAGATAGATTGCTAATGAATACACAGCTCTTTTTTCTATGTGGGTAGTCAGATTTTTTGTACTCAGTACACTTGCTTATGCTTCTGGCAGAGCCTGCAAGGCGTTGTCCATGCGTCGCAGTGTTTCCTCCTTGCCGAGGAAAGCGGCGAGCTCATACATGTCAGGGCCCTTTCCTGCTCCTACGAGGCAGACACGCCAAGCGTTCCAGGGCTTGTGGCCTCCAGCTTCCGCCCAAGCGTCGATGGCCGTGCGCTGGCTTTCAATGCTGAAGTCGTCGAGTCCTTCGAGGAGCGTTTTGAGCTCGCGCATTTCGGCGGCGGCACCGTTCTTCCAGTTTTTGCGGGTGAACTTGTCGTCCATGCTGTATTCCGTCGGGGTGATGAAGAAGAAGTCGCAAAGCGGCCAGAGCTCTTTGATGAAAGAAATCTTCTTCATTTTCATCATGCCCACCACCTGTTCCACGCGTTCGATGGGCGCTTCGATGCCGTTTTCGCGGAGAATCTTGTCAAACTGCGGAGCGAGCACACTGTCGTCTGTTTTGAGAATGTATTCGCGGTTGAACCACTGTCCCTTGACATAGTCGAACTTCGCTCCGCTCTTAGAACACTTCGAGAGGTCAAACTGCTCGATGAGCTCCTGCATAGAAAGGATTTCCTGGTCTGTTCCTGGGTTCCATCCGAGCAGGGCGAGGAAATTGATGACCGCTTCAGGCAGATAGCCGCTTTCGCGGTAGCCAGAGCAGATGGTGCCGTCGGCGCCGTGCCATTCCAGCGGGAATACGGGGAAGCCAAGGCGGTCGCCATCGCGTTTAGAGAGCTTGCCTTTGCCGTCGGGCTTGAGCAAAAGCGGCAGATGGGCAAAGCGTGGCATGGTGTCTTCCCATCCGAAGGCGCGATAGAGGAGCACGTGGAGTGGGGCACTTGGCAACCATTCCTCACCGCGAATCACGTGTGTGATTTCCATGAGGTGGTCGTCAACGATGTTGGCCAAGTGGTAAGTGGGGAGCTCGTCAGCACTCTTGTAAAGCACCTTGTCATCGAGCACGTCCGACATGATGCGCACGTCGCCACGGATGATGTCGTCAACGTGAACCTCTTCGCCCGGCTCGATTTTGAAGCGCACCACATACTGCTCGCCAGCTTCGATGAGGCGTTGCGTCTCCTCTTCGCCGAGGGTGATAGAGTTGCGCATCATGCCGCGTGTGTGGGCATCATATTGGAAATTCTCGATTTCCTCGCGCTTCTTCGTCAGTTCCTCTGGCGTGTCGAAGGCGATGTAGGCCTTTCCAGCATCGAGCAGCAGTTTGACATACTTCTTATAGATGTCGCGGCGTTCACTCTGTCGGTAGGGGCCGTGTTCTCCGCCGAAGCTGACACCTTCGTCAAATTGTATGCCGAGCCATCGGAACGACTCGAGGATATAGTCTTCCGCGCCGGGAACGAAGCGGTTGGAGTCGGTGTCTTCGATGCGGAACACGAGGTCGCCGCCGTGTTGGCGTGCAAAGAGATAGTTATAGAGGGCTGTGCGGACACCTCCGATGTGCAGAGGTCCGGTGGGGCTGGGTGCGAAGCGCACTCTCACTTTTCTTTCAGACATGTTTTTCTTTCTTTATGGATTTTATAGTGGATGGGGCTTGCCGCCTCGGAGCATAACGCTCCGTTGGCATGTGGCCAGCATCTTTGATGTTCTCGAAAGAACAACCGATGGTCTTGCCTGTCAAAGAGGGCAAAGCCATCTGCAAAGTTAACGACTGCTTGTGGGAGAGCCAAACAAAACGCCGTTTTTCTTGTGTTTGTGGGTTCGGGTGTACATCTGATGCGACTTCAGAATCTTTTCATCGGCCGCCCAAACCTGTTTTTGCAGTGGGCTGCATGCAAAAAACGCCCGCTTTGCTTGGTCATCTTCGGCAGTTGCACTACTTTTGTTTGGAGAAAGCCTTCCCCTGACGTCCCCTGGTGTTCAAAATCCAGAAAAATCTCTGCGCGGTTTTGAGCCAAACAACAAGTGGCGAAGCATGCGCACATGATAATCGAACAAAGCGCGAAAAGGAGCGCCCTGAAAGGGCAGTCAGTCCACAGCCCAGGGCAACGCCCTGGGTATCAACGTATAAACGCCTACGCCCTGTAAGGG
>ERZ773112.1151-NODE-1151-length-15717-cov-5.412399_pt1 | contig 15717 bp, 9 predicted proteins | sample MGYA00580566_ERZ773112 | MGnify/ENA primary metagenome ERZ773112 (study PRJEB29015, sample SAMEA2737842) | human gut metagenome | biome: human gut; feature: human-associated habitat; material: faeces | place: China | collected 2012 ... | reverse complement strand
GACCAGTGTTGACTGGTGCTTCTCCACCATGCCTTCCGAGGAGTGGAAGAACGGCCTGGGCAGCGCTCTGACCGCTTACGCAGCAGGCACCGGCGACTGGGACGGCGTTGTGACCGCCTTCGTCGATGGCTGGGCTAAGGAATACAAGCTGGCAAACGGCTAAGCTCCTGATCGGTCTATAAAAAAGAACTGAACAGGGAGGCGGGCGAAGAAGTTCGCCCCGCCTCCCCTTTTTTGTTAACCACTCCGCATATAGGAGGTACATCATGCAAAAAGCCATCAGCAAATATTGGCCAGTGTTCGTGCTGCCCACGCTGCTCGCGTTCATCATCGGCTTTATCTGGCCCTTTATCTGGGGCATTTACCTTTCGTTCCAGCGGTTCACTACTGTTAGCAAGACCACCTTTGTGGGCATCCAGAACTACATCAGCGTATTTCAGGATTCCACCTTCCTGCACGCCTTCGGCTTTACCGCAGCCTTCACTGTAGTATCCACCGTGCTCATCAACGTCTGCGCCTTTGCCATTGCGCTGGTGCTCACCCGCGGCATCCGCGGCACCAACATCTTCCGTACCACCTTCTTTATGCCCAACCTGATCGGCGGCATTATCCTTGGCTATATCTGGCAGATTCTGCTCAACGGCGTACTCAGCGCACTCGAAAAACCGCTGCTTTCCCTGAACGCCACGTACGGCTTCTTGGGCCTTGTCATTCTGATGTGCTGGCAGCAGATCGGTTACATGATGATCATCTACATTGCTGGCCTGCAGAACGTGCCGCTGGATCTGATCGAAGCCGCCAAGATCGATGGCGCAAACGCCAAGCAGATCCTGTTTAAGATCAAGATCCCCATGGTTATGCCCAGCATTACCATCTGCACCTTCCTGACTTTGACCAACTCCTTCAAGCTGTTTGACCAGAACCTGTCCCTGACCGGCGGCGAACCGGCCAAGCAGACCATGATGCTGGCTTACAACATTTATGATACCTTCTATGCTCGCTCCGGACCCCAGTGGAAGGGCATCGGCCAGGCAAAGGCTGTTGTGTTCTGCCTGTTTGTTGTGGTGCTGGCCGTACTCCAGCAAAAGCTGACCCAGTCCAAGGAGGTGCAGCAGTAATGGAAAAAACCATCAAAAAACCGGTGGAAGAAAAACCTACCGTTGGCAAAGCGGACCGCCGCATCAATGCCATTCTCAGCGTGGTGCTTGGAGTGCTGTGCGTTGCATGGATCTACCCCATCGTCATGATCTTCTTTAACTCCCTCAAAACCGAGCGCGCCATTACCACCTCCCGCGCGTTTGAGCTGCCCACGGCCGGAACCTTTGTCGGCCTCAAAAACTATATTTACGGCATCCAGGAAATGGACTTTTTGTCTTCCTTCTGGTATAGCCTAGTCATTACTGTCAGTTCCGTTGTGCTGATTCTGCTGTGCTGCTCCATGTGCGCATGGTTCATCACCCGTGTCAACGGCAAACTTTCCAAACTGATGTACGGCTTGTGCATGTTCAGCATGGTGGTGCCGTTCCAGATGGTCATGTTTACCCTGGCCAAAACAGCGGATACCTTAAAATTGAACAACCCTTACAACATCTGCATCATCTACCTCGGCTTCGGTGCCGGTCTCGCGGTGTTCATGTTCACCGGCTTTATGAAGAGCATGCCGGTTGAAATTGAGGAAGCTGCTATGATCGATGGCTGCAGCCCGCTGCAGATTTTCTTCCGCGTGGTCTGCCCTATCTTAAAGCCGACGATGATCTCTACCGCAATCCTGGAAACCATGTGGGTCTGGAACGACTATCTGCTGCCCACCCTGGTGCTGGATATCAAAACCTACCGCACCATCCCCATGGCGATTCAGTATTTCCGCGGCAGTTACGGCAAGGTGGAAATGGCGCCCATGATGGCCTGCATCATGATCACCATTCTGCCGGTCATTATTCTGTATCTGATCTGCCAGAAGTATATCATTGATGGTGTGGTGGCCGGTGCTGTAAAGGGCTAATGGCTGCGGCACCCTGCTGCCGGAAGGAGTTTTCTGTGTATGACCATCAAAGATATTGCAAAAGAATCGGGGTATGCCATCGGCACGGTTTCGCGGGTGCTCAACAATAACCCCAGCGTCAGCCCGGCCGCCCGCGCCAAGATTCTTGAGGTCATCAAGCGGTATAATTACCAGCCAAACTCCAACGCCAAACACCTGAAACAGCAAAGCAGCGATGGCCTTGCCCTGATCGTAAAGGGCACCCAGAACATGTTGTTTGTGGACATTCTGGAAAAAATGCAGGCTATCCTGGAGGAACGCGGATATGTTTCCACGGTCTATTATATTGATGAAGAAGCCAACGAAGTTGCGCAGGCCGAACTGATCTGCGCCGAGCGCAAACCTTATGGCATTGCTTTCCTTGGTTCTAACCTGGAATACTTCACACCGCAGCTGGCGGAACTGCGTGTTCCATGCCTGCTGCTGACCAACAGCGCCGCAACCCTGAACATCCCCAACCTGTCCAGCGTCAGCGTGGACGATGTTTCGGCATCGTCCCTGATGATTGAGTACCTGTATGCGCAGGGCCACCGCAAGATCGGGCTGATCGGCGGCAAGCCAGACCAGTCCCGCCCCAGTCTGTCCCGTCTGACCGGCAGCCAGAGCGCTATGTTCCGCCTTGGCCTGCCGTTCGAGATGAAAAAGCAGTATGCCTATGCCCGGTTTTCGCTGCAAAGCGGATATACCGCCATGGAATACCTGCTCAAGCACTGCCCGGATATTACGGCAGTGTTTGCCATGTCGGACCTGATGGCCCTGGGCGCGATCCGTGCCTTGAATGACCATGGCCTGCGTGTGCCGCAGGATATCTCGGTTTCGGGCTATGACGGTATTGCGCTGGGGCGCTACAGCACCCCGCGGCTGACCACCATCCGCCAGAACTCGGAACGACTGGCCCAGCGCGGTGCGGAAATTCTGCTCAACTGTATTGAAAACGGAAGCAGCGCGGTGCATGAAGTGGTTCCTTTTGAATTGATTGAGGACGAAAGTGTTGCGGCTTTGCCCAATCATTGAACGAACCAGACATATGCGGAGTATATAAAGAAAAGAGGTTTCCCTGATGAGAGCAAGCGGCATTCTGCTGCATATTTCCAGCCTGCCCTCCCCCCATGGCATCGGCACCATGGGCGCGGCAGCAAAAGATTTTGTGGATTTCCTAGTCAAAGCCGGTCAGGCTTACTGGCAGATCCTTCCGGTCTGCCCCACCAGCTATGGCGACAGCCCTTACCAGTCTTTTTCTACCTTTGCGGGCAATCCGTATTTTATTGACCTGGACCTGCTGGCCAAAGCGGGCCTCCTCCAGCCGGAAGAATATGAATCTATCGACTGGGAAAGCACCCCTGGCTGTGTCAATTACGGAGCGTTGTACCAAAAGCGGTATGCGGTGCTGCACAAAGCTTGTGCCCGCCTGTTGGCAGCGCCCCCGGCGGATTATGCCGATTTTTTGGCGAAAAACGCGTTCTGGCTGCCGGACTATGCCCTGTTCATGGCCCTGAAAGATGCCCATAACGGGGTCTGCTGGCAGCAGTGGGAAGAACCGCTGCGCCGCCGCGAACCGGAGACCTTGGCCGCGGCCCGCGCCAAATATGCGGCGGATATTGACTTCTGGCAGGCTGTGCAGTATCTGTTCTATACCCAGTGGCATGACCTGAAAGCCTATGCCAACGCGCAGGGCATTGAGATTATCGGCGACCTGCCGATCTATGTGGCGGAGGACAGCGTGGATGTCTGGTCCTGCCCGCAGGAGTTCCAGCTGGACGAAAACCTGGTCCCCACCGAAGTGGCCGGCTGTCCGCCGGATGGCTTCTCCGCCACCGGTCAGCTATGGGGCAACCCGCTGTTTGACTGGGACGCTATGGCTGCCAACGGCTATGCCTGGTGGGTGCGCCGCATCCGCCACCTGTGCGGAATTTATGATGTGTTGCGCATTGACCATTTCCGCGGCTTTGCGGGGTATTATGCCATCCCCTATGGTGATAAGACCGCCGAAAACGGCCGCTGGCGCACTGGGCCGGGCTATGCCCTCTTTGCTACCGTCAAAAAAGAGCTGGGCAGCCCCCGCATTATTGCTGAGGACTTGGGCTTTTTGACCGACGATGTGCGCGCTCTGCTGAAAGAATGCGCCTACCCCGGCATGAAAGTGCTGGAATTTGCCTTTGACAGCCGTGACGGCGGTGACTACCGCCCCCACAGCTACCCCACCAACTGCATTGCTTACACTGGCACCCATGATAATGAGCCGGTGGACGGCTGGTTTGGAACTGCTCTGCCGGACGATATTGAGCGCGCCATCCAGTACCTGAATCTGACCAAAGAGGAAGGTATGAACTGGGGCATGATGCGCGGCATCTGGTCCAGCGTGGCGGATCTGGCCGTGGTGCAGGCCCAGGATGTGCTGGGCCTTGGGCATGAAGCCAGGATGAACACCCCCGCCACCTTGGGCGGTAACTGGTGCTGGCGCGCCCTGCCCGGCGCCTTTACCCCGGAGCTGGCCCAAAAGCTGCATGACGCTATGGAGCTGTATGGCCGCCTGCCGGAAGAACCCGCTGCAGAACCCGATGAAACAGAAAAATCGGAAGACGCAGAAAAAGCGGCGGAACCCAAAACCTGATCTCTCCCTCTCCAACGCCCCCCACCGGAGCAGCTTCCGGTGCGGGGGCTTTTTTTGCAAATTTTTGGGTTGTTGCCTTGGCAACAGACGGCCCCGATGCGGGTTGGTATACTAAAGGCACTCTGCAGGGTATGCTGAACCAACAACCCGGCAGAGCCGGTATGAAAACCCCGACTTTTGGAAGTGCTTTCTATATTAGCGCTAACTAACTATGAAAGACAAAATTATACCTGCACCGTTCGCCATGGGAAGCCACCGACATGTGCGGCAAATGCCATGCACAAAAAGCAATGCAAAAGTTTCCAACACAATTTTTGGTGCAGTTGTTGCTTTTTGTAAGGACATATGGTAGAATGATTGTGGCCCGGATACGGGCTGGTCAATGGCGTCCTTTTGGGCTGGAACCGTGGGCAACGCAGAAAAGCTGCCCGCCCGCCAGCTGAAAAAGGACAAGATTTTCAATAGCTGGTTAGAACAACCTAACTAATAGAGCAGCGTATTTGGTTTACAACAGGAGGTAACCGATGACAGATTTTGTACAGTGGGAAGGCTTCCAGGGCCGCATCTGGAAAGAAGAAGTCAACACCCGCGATTTTATCCAGAAGAACTACCGCCCCTACTCCGGCGATGAAAGCTTCCTTGCCGGCCCCACCGAAGCAACCGATAAGCTTTGGGGTGCTCTGCAGGTTCTGCAGAAGGAAGAGCGCGCCAAGGGCGGCGTTCTGGATATGGAGACTGAAGTGGTTTCCGGCATGACCGCTTACGGCCCCGGCTATATCAGCGAGGACCTGAAGGATCTGGAAAAAGTCGTCGGCCTGCAGACCGATAAGCCCCTCAAGCGCGCCTTCATGCCCTATGGCGGCATCAAGATGGCAGAACAGGCCTGCACCACCTATGGCTATACTCCGTCCCCGAAGCTGCACGAAATCTTTACCAAGTATGCCCGCACCCACAACACCGCTGTGTTTGATGCCTACACCCCGGAGATGAAAAAGGCACGCCACAGCCACATTGTGACCGGCCTGCCCGATACCTATGGCCGCGGCCGCATCGTGGGCGACTACCGCCGCGTTGCCCTGTACGGCATCGATGCTCTGATCCAGTTCAAGCAGGAGGATCTTGCCAACTGCGGCGACGGCACCATGACCGATGACGTCATCCGCCTGCGCGAGGAGATCGCCCGCCAGATCAGCGCCCTGAAGGGCATGAAGAAGATGGCCGAGGCCTACGGCTACGACATCTCCCAGCCTGCCAAGGACGCCAAGGAGGCCTGCCAGTGGCTGTACTTCGGCTATCTGGCCGCCATCAAGACCCAGAACGGCGCCGCCATGAGCGTGGGCCGCATCTCCACCTTCCTTGACATTTATATCCAGCGCGATCTGGACAAGGGCATCCTGACCGAAAGTCAGGCACAGGAGCTCATCGACCACATGGTCATGAAGTTCCGCATGGTCAAGTTTGCCCGCATCCCCAGCTACAACCAGCTGTTCTCCGGCGACCCCGTGTGGGCAACGCTGGAGGTGGGCGGCATCGGCATGGACGGCCGCAGCATGGTCACCAAGAACTGCTACCGCTTCCTGCACACGCTGGAGAACATGGGCCCCGCACCGGAGCCCAACCTGACCGTGCTGTACTCCTCTGCCCTGCCCGAGGCCTTTAAGAAGTACGCTGCCAAGGTGTCCGTCAACACCAGCAGCGTCCAGTACGAGAACGATGACGTGATGAAGCCCGTCTGGGGCGACGATTACTCCATCTGCTGCTGCGTGTCTGCTACCCAGACCGGCAAGGAGATGCAGTTCTTCGGCGCACGCGCCAACCTTGCCAAGTGCCTGCTGTACGCCATCAACGGCGGCGTGGATGAGAAGAGCCACGAGCAGTGCGGCCCCAACTATGCCCCTATCACCAGCGAGTACCTGACCTATGACGAGGTGCTGCCCAAGTATGTGCAGATGCTGGACTGGCTGGCCGGGCTGTATGTCAACGTGCTGAACCTCATCCAGTATATGCACGACAAGTACTACTACGAGGAAGCCGAGATGGCACTCATCGACACCGATGTGCGCCGCACCTTTGCCACCGGCATTGCAGGCTTCTCCCACGTCATCGACTCCCTGAGCGCCATCAAGTACGCCAAGGTCAAGGTAGTGCGCGACGAGAGCGGCCTTGCCACCGGCTTTGAGACCGAGGGCGACTTCCCCAAGTACGGCAACGATGACGACCGCGCCGACGAGATCGGCGTGTGGCTGCTCAAGACCTTCCTTGAGATGATCAAGAAGCGCCACACCTACCGCAACTCCGAGGCTACCACCTCCATCCTGACCATCACCTCCAACGTGGTGTACGGCAAGTACACCGGCGCTCTGCCGGATGGCCGCGCCGCCTTCACCCCGTTTGCCCCCGGCGCTACCCCCAGCTACGGTGCAGAGCAGAACGGTCTGCTGGCCTCGCTGAACTCCGTGGCAAAGCTGCCCTACCACTGGGCGCTGGACGGCATCTCCAACACCCAGACCATCAACCCCGAGGCACTGGGTCACAGCGAGGGCGAGCGCGTGGAGAATCTGGTGCAGGTGCTGGATGGCTACTTCGATCAGGGCGCACACCACCTGAACGTGAACGTCTTTGGCAAGGAGAAGCTGCTGGACGCCATGGAGCACCCCGAGAAGGAAGAGTACGCCAACTTCACCATCCGCGTTTCCGGCTACGCCGTCAAGTTCATCGACCTGACCCGCGAGCAGCAGCTGGACGTGCTGGCACGCACCTGCCATGGCGTCCTGTAAGACCCTTGGGTACGTCCACTCGCTGGAATCCTTCGGCTCGGTGGACGGCCCCGGCGTGCGCTTTGTGGTGTTTTTGCAGGGGTGTGCCCTGCGGTGCAAGTACTGCCACAACCCCGAAACATGGGCAGAGGGCGGCGAGGCGTGGACGGCAGAAGCGCTGTTCCAGCGGGTATACCGCTACCGCAACTACTGGGGCAAAAAGGGCGGCATCACGGTCAGCGGCGGCGAGCCGCTGCGGCAGCTGGACTTTCTGACCGAGTTCTTCACGCTGGCGCGTGCCAAGGGCGTGCACACGGCGCTGGACACCGCCGGGCAGCCCTTCCGCCCGGACGACCCGGCCTATCTGGCCGCGTTCGACCGCCTGATGGCTAACACCAATCTGGTGATCCTTGACCTCAAGGAGATCGACCCGGAGCGCCACCGGCAGCTCACCGGCAAAGACAACGCCAACATTCTTGCCATGGCGCGGCACATCTCCGACCTCGGCATCCCGCTGTGGATCCGGCACGTCCTCGTGCCCGGGCTGACCGATGACGAGGAGGGGCTGCGCAAAACAGCAGACTTCATCCGCTCGCTCAAAACGGTGCAGCGGGTGGAGGTGCTGCCCTACCACACCTTGGGGCTGTTCAAGTGGCAGAAGCTGGGCATTTCCTACCCCCTGCCGGACGCTGTATCGCCCACGGCAGAACAGGTAAAGCGGGCAGAAGAGCTGCTGGAAGTGAGCCGGTATCCCGGGTAAAGAGGAAAGCATCTTTTTGATTTGAAATTCAGCCAAGCCGGTAGGCTTGGCTGAATTTCATTTTCACTGGTTCGTTCTGCCTTGACTTCCCTGTGCGGCACCGCTATAATAAAGGGGTAAAAGGATAAATGCGTTTATCCGGGCAGAGTAGCGCCGCACACCGTCTGCGCAGAGAGAACAGGCCACTGGCTGGAAGCCTGTTTGCAGACCGCTGCGCAAAGTGCGCCCGGACAGCACGCGGCGGGAACCCCGTGGGGAAGTATCGCCGTGCGGTGCGCCGCCGTTACCGGCTTTGAGCGACAAACAGAAGTGGAACCGCGATTTTGATTTTAAAACCGCCTTCGGAGTTGTGCCTTGTGCACCGCTCCGGGGGCGTTTTGTTTTGCGGCTTCTGTTTGGAACAAAAAGGAGAATTGACCATGCAGATCTTCAACACCCTGACCCGACAGAAGGAAGAATTTGTGCCGCAGGTGCCCGGCGAGTACCGCATCTACGTCTGCGGCCCTACCGTGTACAACTATATCCACATCGGCAACGCACGCCCGCTGATCGTGTTCGACACCCTGCGCCGCTATCTGGAATACCGGGGCAACAAGGTGATCTACGTTTCCAACATCACCGATATCGACGATAAGCTCATCAAGAAGGGACAGGAAGAGGGCACCTCCATGAAGGAGGTGGCACAGCGCTTTGAGGCCGAGTACCTGAAGGATGCCGCCGGGCTGAACTGCGAAAAGCCCACCGTGCAGCCCCGCGCTACCGAGCATATCCCCCAGATTTTGGATATCGTCAAAGATCTGATCGACTCTGGCCACGCCTATGTTGCCAAGAACGGCGATGTGTACTTCCGGGTGAAGAGCGACCCCGGCTACGGCAAGCTGAGCCACCTGAATCTGGACGATCTGGAGAGCGGCAACCGCGAACTGCGCAGCCGCATGGAGGACGATTTGAAGGAAGACCCCGCCGACTTTGCCGTCTGGAAGGCTGCAAAGCCCGGTGAGCCCGCATGGGAAAGCCCCTACGGCATGGGCCGCCCGGGCTGGCACATTGAGTGCAGCGCCATGAGCCGCACCCATCTGGGCAAGACCATCGACCTGCACTGCGGCGGTCAGGATCTGATCTTCCCCCACCACGAAAACGAGATCGCCCAGAGCGAGTGCGCCAACGGCTGTGAGTTTGCCCGCTACTGGATGCACAACGGTTTCATCAACGTGGACAATCAGAAAATGTCCAAGAGCCTGCACAACTTCTTTACCGTGCGGGATGTGGCAAACCTCTACGGCTACGAGCCCATCCGCTACTTCATGCTGACCGCCGGCTACCGCATGCCCCTGAACTACACCGTAGACCTCATCGAGAGCTGCAAGAACAGTCTGGAGCGCCTGTACACCTGCCGCGAGAATCTGGACTTTGCCCTGAGCAAGACCGACTTCGGCACCGACGAGACCCTGAAGGAAAAGGCCGCCGAGGCACGCACCAAGTTCTGCACCGCCATGGACGACGACCTGAACACCCCGGATGCGCTTGCTGCCGTGTTTGATCTGGTCAAGGAGATCAACACCCTGTCTGCTGCTTCCAGCAAGGCTGCACTGGAGACCGCTGCCGCCGCCTTTGACGAGATCACCGGCGTGCTGGGTCTGCTGTACAACCGCAAGAAGGACGAAGTGCCCGCCGAGGTGACCGCGCTGGTGGAGAAGCGTGCTGCTGCCAAGAAGGCCAAGGACTGGGCCACCGCTGATGCCATCCGCGCACAGCTGACCGAACTGGGCTGGGCTGTCAAGGACACCGCACAGGGTCCCCAGCTGAGCAAGCTGTAATCTGAATATCCGATGCAGGACAGACCTGCGCTTTGCCAAAAGCTGGAAGCTTTGGACGGCGCGGGCCTGCCCTGCTTTTTTGTGGAAAAAGGAAAACGTAAAAATCGACAAAATCCGAAAAGAGTTGTTGTGATATTGCTGATTTTGACAGAAAATGTTTACATCTCTGGCCGCGTGGTGGTATGATAAAAATATCTTTGGGGATAAACAAATCTTCATAATGGAGAGAAAGTTAATGGTGAAACGAATCGGAATGCGCCGTCTGGCCGCGTTTGCAGCGGCTGCAGCTCTGGTGCTGGGCCTCGTGGGCTGCGGGGGCGCTCAGAGCACTGCACAGGGTAACACCGAGCCGGTGAATCTGAGCGTCTGGACATATTACAACGGCGACCAACTGGAGAGCTTCAATAAGCTGGTGGATACCTTCAACAATACCGTCGGCAAGGAAAAGAACATTACCGTGGAAAGCTACAGCCAGGGCAGCGTCAACGACCTCGAGACGCAGGTGATGGCTGCGGCACAGGGCAAGGTGGGCGCTTCTGCCATGCCCAACATCTTTATGGCCTATGCAGACACCGCCTATGCCATGGACCAGATGGGCGAGCTGGCTGACCTTGCTCCCTATTTCACTGACGAGGAGCGCGCCGCCTATGTGGACAGCTACCTGACCGAGGGCGACTTCGACGACAGCGGCAGCATCAAGATCTTCCCGGTGGCAAAGTCCACGGAGCTTTTGTTCCTGAATGATACCGACTGGAAGCTCTTCGCTGCCGCCACCGGCGCACGGTATTCCGACCTTGAGACGGTGGAGGGTCTGGTCAAGACTGCCGAAGCCTACTACAACTGGACGGATGCCCAGACCGATACGCCCAACGACGGCAAAGCCCTGTTTGGCCGCGACGCGATGGCAAACTATATGCTCATCGGCGCAAAAGAGCTGGGCGAGACCATCTTTGACGTCAAGGACGGCAAGATGACCATGGGCATGAGCGAGGACGTGGCCCGCAAGCTGTGGGATAACTACTATGTTCCCTACATCAAGGGCTGGGCCGCCGCCAGCGGCCACTTCCGCAGCGACGATATTAAAATCGGCAGCATTCTGGCCTACATCGGCTCCAACTCCAGCGCGACCTACTTCCCGACGCAGGTGATGCTGAGCGACACCGAGAGCCACGACATCGAGCTGAAAGTCCTGCCCACGCCGCACTTTGAGGGCTGCGAGAAAGTCTCTGTCCAGCAGGGTGCCGGTATGGCCGTGGCAAAGACCACCGATGCCGAGGTGGAAGCCAGCGTGGTCTTCCTCAAGTGGTTCACCCAGCCGGAAAACAACATCGCATTTGCAGTGGGTTCCGGCTATCTGCCCGTGACCCATGCCGCCAACGATATGGATGCTATCCACAGCAGCGGCCTCGCCTTGACCGACAACATGAAAAACGTCCTGATGGAGGCCGTGGACGCAGTGAATACCAATGAACTGTACACGACCAAAGCCTTTGAGGGCGGCACCGACGCCCGCAGCAAGCTGAACTACAGCATGAGCGACCTTGCCACGGCAGACCGCGCCACGGTGGAAGAGCGTCTCGCAGCAGGCGAGAGTGCGGAAGAGGCCGAGGCGGAATTCCTGACGGATGAGTATTTTGAGGCATGGTACCAGAGCCTCTGTGACGCACTGAGCCAGTACGAGGGCTGAGGCATCTTACAAAAACGAGCGGAAGGAGGGGGAGAGCATGAAACTGCTGATGCGGGATGAAGCGAAGGGAAGAGAGCATACGATTTTCGTTACCATCTTCTCGGCGCTGATGGTCATGCTGGCCATCGTGGTCATGCTGATGGCTTCGGCCACTGCGGTCAGCGGCGTTACCCTCCAACTGGATAAGAACGCGGTGGACATCCTGGACAAGCAGGTGGAGAACCGTGCAGGCTACATTCAGGACCAGCTCCAGCAGGCACAGGAACTGACGGATCTTTCGACCTACATCAATGAGACCGCCCAGCAGATGCTGGACGACGAAACGCTTTCCCTCAAGACGCTGGATTCCAGCAGCAGCGACAGCCTGCCGCTGCTGCAGGCTGCAGCCCCCAGGATGCTTGAGACGCTGCGCTCCAAGCGCATTTCGGGCATCTTCCTCATCCTGAATACCCACGACTTCACGGACCGCACCTCCGGAGACCGCCTGCCCTGCGTTTACCTGCGCGACCTCGACCCGGATGCAGTCCCCTCTGTGGTAAACTCGGATATTTTGCTTGAGTGCGCTCCGGCGGAGCTGGTGCAGACCTTTGACATCACTACGGATAAGGCGTGGTCGCCTGCACTGCAGTATCTGGACGGAGAGCAGGATGTGTTTTATGTCCGCCCCTTCCAGACTGCCTACGAAGACGACGAGCGTACGGGGGAGGCAAACTATGGCCGCTGGACGACTCTGCCGTATAAGCTGCTGGGCGACGACCGCGAGGCCATCGCCTACGCGCAGCCCCTTATCCTGGACGACGGCACAGTCTACGGCGTTCTGGGCGTCGAGCTTCTGGAAAGCTACATGGACACCAAACTCCCGTGGGACGAGCTGCAGAGCGACCATCACGGCAGCTATCTGCTGGCCTCCACCACCTCCGACCTGCGGGGCGAGGTGCTGGCTCTTCATGTCACCTCCAACACCGGCGAGCAGAGCGTACCGCTGCGGAATGCGAAATGGGAACTGACGCTCCAGCGCAGCAACAACTGCTGGTATTACATGATGGACGGTAAGCCGCAGATCGCCAGCATCCGGCAGATCAGCCTGTACAGCCGCAACGCCCCCTTCTCGGGTGAGCGGTGGCTGCTCGTCGGCGTGGTGGGCGAGAACAATCTGTTCAGCTTCTCCCAGTCGGTGACGAAGCTGCTGGGCCTTGCCGTACTGCTGACACTGGGCATCGGTCTGGCCTGCGCCTTCTTCGTCAGCTATGGTCTGGCACAGCCCGTTGCACAGCTCTCGAAAGAGCTGATGGACGCACAGGAACAGCGGAAGGCCGTGCCGGAATTTTCCCGCACCGGCATCCGGGAGCTGGACCGCTTTGCGGAGGCCATCACCCAGCTGAACAGCAGCCTTGTGACCAACTCCACCAAGTTTTTGCGCATCATGGACATGGCCAGTGTGGAGCTGGGCGGCTATGAGCTGCGGTTCGACACTGGCAGTGTGTATGTTACCGATAACTTTTTTGCGCTGCTGGGTGCCCCCCAGCCCAAGGATTGCTTCCTGAGTGTGCGCCGCTTTGAGGAAAAGCTGAGCCACATCCAACTTTCCCATCCCTGCACCACTACGGCAGAGGGGGACAAGATGCTCACCATCCGCAAGGAGGGCGAGACCCGCTACATCATGCTGCGCGTCACCAACGACCAGACCACGCAGGTGGGTCTGGCTGAGGACGTTACCGCCGCCACGCTGGAGCGCATGCGTATTGAGCACGAACGCGATTACGATATCCTGACCGGCCTGTATAACCGTCAGGCCTTCCACCGCGTGAGCGAAGAGCTGTTCCACGATCCGCACCAGCTGGGCGTTGCAGCTCTGCTGATGATGGATCTGGACAACCTCAAGCACATCAACGATACCTACGGCCACGACTGGGGCGACCAGTACATCCACCGCACGGGTCGCTGCCTTGCTGAGAACACGCCCAACGGCACTGTGGTGTCCCGCCTTTCCGGCGATGAGTTCGTGCTGCTGTTCTACGGCTATTCCAGTCAGGATCAGATCCGTGAGAAGATCCGCACCCTGAGCAGCGCCATGCAGAAGATCGTTGCCATCCTGCCCAGCGGCAATGAGCTGCGTATCAGCATTTCCGGCGGTGTGGCATGGTACCCGGCCAGCGGCACCGATATGGACACCCTGAAAAAGTATGCCGACTTTGCCCTCTATCAGGTCAAGCGCACCAACAAGGGACATCTGGAAGAGTTCAGCATGGAGATCTACCAGCAGGAAGCACAGGCCGCACAGCTGAGACGCGACTTCCAGCAGCTGCTTACCGAGGAGCGGGTGTACTATGTGTTCCAGCCCATCTTCTCGGCCCGTACCGGCAAGGTGATGGCCTACGAAGCCCTGATGCGCTCCGATATGGAAGCGCTGCGCTCACCCGCTACCATCATGAAGCTGGCGCGGGAGCAGGGCGCACTGTGCGAGATCGAGCGGCTGACCTTCTTCAAATCGCTGGAGAACTTCGACCACCTGCGCAGCGAGGGCCTTGTGCGCAGGGACACGATGCTGTTCATCAACTCCATTGCAAGCGTCTGCCTGCCCAGAGAGGACAGCGAGTATATGGAGAGCCGCTGGCATGAGCTGTGCCGCCAGATGGTCATTGAGATCACCGAGGAAGAGGAGATCGACCACGAAGCACTGGAGGCCAAGCGCCATGTGCCGGGCTTCTCCGGCATGTTCGCGCTGGACGATTACGGCAGCGGCTTTGCCAACGAGAACAGCCTGCTGGAGCTTTCGCCCCGGTTCATCAAGGTGGATATCGCCATCATCCGCGGCATCGATACCGACCCGGACAAGCAGCAGATCGTGCAGAACATCGTGGCCTATGCCCACCCGCGCAACATGCAGATCATTGCCGAGGGCGTGGAGACCGCCGCCGAGCTGCGCAAGGTCATCGAGCTGGGCGCGGATGCGCTGCAGGGCTACTTCCTTGCAAAACCTGCCGCCGTGCCGGCCAAAATGGCACCTGCCGCCCGCAAGGTCATTGCCGAGTACAGCTCTGCATCCGACAGCGGCTGAATACGAACATAAAAAGTCCCGCAGAAATGCGGGGCTTTTTGTATCTGCCACTGGCGTATTACAGTTTGCTGCGGTATACTGGAACCGGGCAAACAACAGCACAGGAGGTGCTTTTTTATTATGGTACAGGTAGACCTTATCACCGGCTTTCTGGGCGCAGGCAAAACCACCTTTCTGCGTCGGTATGTCCGGTATCTGGTGGCACAGGGCCACAATGTCTGCATTCTGGAAAACGACTTCGGCGCAGTGAATGTGGATGCAATGCTGGTGCAGGACCTTCTTGGCCCGAACTGCGACCTTGAGACCATCAGCGGCGGATGCGACTGCGACACCCACCAGCGCCGGATGCGCACCAAGCTCATTGCCATGGCCATGCGCGGGTTCGACCGGGTGGTGGTGGAACCCAGCGGCATCTTTGATGTGGACGAGTTTTTTGATGTGCTGCGGGACGACCCGCTGGACCGCTGGTATCACATCGGCAATGTGATCGCCATAGTGGATGCCATGCTGCCGGAAACGCTTTCGCCGCAGGCTGAGTACGTGCTGGCATCCGAGACGGCCAACGCGGGCCGGGTGCTGGTCAGCCGTACCCAGCTGGCCGGGCAGCAGCAGACCGCTGCCGCCGTGGCCCACCTGACCCGTGCGCTGGAGGGCTGCAAGTGCTCCCGCCGCTTTGCGCCGGAAGAGATCATCACCAAGGACTGGGCACGGCTTACCGATGCCGACCTTGCCGCCATTGCGGCCTGCGGCTGCAGGCAGGCCAGCTGCGAAAAGCTGCATTTTGACGAGCACGAAGCCTTCAGCTCTCTGTGCTTTCTGGAGCAGCACCTGACGCTGCAGCAGCTGCAGGCCGCTGCCGACCACCTGTTTGCGGATGCCGCCTGCGGCCATGTGCTGCGGGTGAAGGGCTTTGCACCGGACCCGCAGGGCACCACCGGCTGGCTGGAGCTGAACGCCACCGCTGCCGGCAGAACACTGGAACCCATC
>ERZ773112.1143-NODE-1143-length-15800-cov-14.510384_pt1 | contig 15800 bp, 10 predicted proteins | sample MGYA00580566_ERZ773112 | MGnify/ENA primary metagenome ERZ773112 (study PRJEB29015, sample SAMEA2737842) | human gut metagenome | biome: human gut; feature: human-associated habitat; material: faeces | place: China | collected 2012 ... | reverse complement strand
GCGGTGGTATTGGGGCTGTTGTTCCACGACACGATTAAGTCATTGTTTAACCCGATAAATGTGATGTATGCGCTGGTCGTTGGCGGTTTGTTGCTGATTGCCGCCGAATGCCTGAAGCCGAAAGAGCCGCGTGCGCCGGGTCTTGATGATATGACCTATCGTCAGGCATTTATGATTGGCTGTTTCCAGTGTCTGGCGCTGTGGCCGGGTTTCTCCCGTTCCGGGGCGACCATTTCAGGTGGGATGCTGATGGGGGTGAGCCGTTACGCTGCTTCCGAGTTTTCGTTCCTGCTGGCGGTGCCGATGATGATGGGCGCAACGGCGCTCGATCTCTACAAAAGCTGGGGCTTCCTGACAAGCGGCGATATCCCGATGTTTGCCGTTGGGTTTATCACCGCTTTTGTGGTGGCGCTGATAGCGATTAAAACCTTCCTGCAATTGATTAAGCGCATTTCGTTTATCCCGTTCGCCATTTATCGCTTTATTGTGGCGGCTGCGGTGTATGTCGTGTTCTTTTAATTGAGGAATAGTGTCGGATGCTTGGCGTTGTCAACGATTGCGTAGGCCGAATAAGGCGTTCACGCCGCATCCGGCAATCAACGCCTGATGCGACGCTTGCGCGTCTTATCAGGCCTACAACTGTCGTTGACATGTAGCCGGATAAGGCGTTTACGCCGCATCCGGCAAAATGCCCAATACTCATTCAGGCTTTGGGCAACGTTGTTCCTTCCAGCTGGCTACCGCCGCAATCCGCCGTCGGGTCAGCTCCTCGCGAATCTCCACACCTTTAAATCCCGCTTCAACGACGGCTTTTGTCGGCACTGACTGCGCCACTTCCCAGGCTTCGCGCAACCAGCGGCCTTGCGGGTAGTCCGCTGATTCAAAACCGGTTCTGCCGCGCACGTCAGCCTCGCTGGTCAGCGCCAGTTGCTCGACACGCTGCGGTTTACGCCAGGCATCGATGGAATCAAATAATTTGACGATGGTTTTTGGGTTCAGCATTGGGAAGGTGTGGATGAGATCGTGAAACTCAGCCACCAGTCTGGCTAAATCGCGAATTTCATTTGGCACGCGCAGACGCTGGCATAGTTGTTCCACTAACTTAACACCCGCCGGGCCATGACCATGATGACGCGGCCAGAGTTCTGGCGGCGTCAGCCCTTTACCGAGATCGTGGCATAAAGTTGCGAAACGGACATCGACCTGCGGACTCAGCATCGCCGCCATTGAGAGCGTCATTAAGGTATGAATACCCGTATCGATTTCCGGATGCCACTTGGCAGGGGCCGGAACGCCAAACAGTGCGTCAATTTCCGGGAATAAAACGCGCAGTGCGCCGCAATCGCGCAGTACCTGGAAGAACACCTGTGGATTGCGGGTGGTGAGGGCGCTTTCCGTCTCTTTCCATACCCGTTCAGGCGTCAGGTGTTCCAGTTCACCCGCATGGGTCATCTCGCGCATCAACGCCAGAGTTTCATCGGCAATACGAAAACCGAGGTGGGCATAACGCGCAGCAAAACGCGCCACGCGCAATACGCGTAACGGATCTTCGCCAAAAGCGGGGGAAACATGGCGCAACAGACGATTTTGCAGATCGCCCAGACCGTTGTACGGGTCGATAATCTCGCCGTTATCGTCCTGGGCCAGCGCATTAATGGTCAGATCGCGACGCTTAAGATCATCTTCCAGCGTGACATCCGGTGCGGCATAGCAAGTAAAACCGGTGTAACCGGAACCGGATTTCCGTTCGGTACGTGCCAGCGCATACTCTTCATGCGTTTGCGGATGCAGAAACACAGGAAAATCGCGGCCTACCTGCTGGTAGCCCGCGTCGAGCATCTCCTGTGGCGTACTGCCGACCACCACCCAATCTCTGTCTTTGACCGGTAGCCCTAACAATGCATCCCGAACAGCACCACCGACCAGATAAATCTTCACGCCATCATCCCTTCGTCAAATACACAATTCCTAATAATAAGACAGTGCAACGAAGAAGGCGATTTAGTTCATCCAGCGATCTTTGCGTTTGCGGCTTGGGATCAGGTGCGGCAGTACCAGACCGAGCAGCAAGCCAAGCCCCAGCACGCCACCGCCATACATAAACCATTGCATGATGATGGTGCGCTGTTTGTCATCCAGCTGTACGCTGGCGGCATCGACCTTTTTCTGCGCGACAATCAGCTCGTTTTTCAGTTTCTGATTTTCTTCTTTTAACCCGTTGATCACGCTGTCGCTCTGCGCCACTTTTTGCTGCATTTCTGCGGTGCGCTGATTCCAGGTGTTATCGATATTGGTGAGTTTATCGGTCAGGGTTTTGACCTGATTTTCCAGATCTGGCACACGGGAGCGCAGGCTTGGCTCAGTGCTAAGTTGTTTCAACGGGATCCAGGCGGTACGGCCAGAGCTGTCTTTCACCTGGGCATAATTGGTGTTGGCGTCAGTTTGTAATAAGGTCACTTCCTCGCCGGCGTTAACCGTGCCCACGAGGCGATAATGATCTCCCGGACCGCTGCGGACCCAGGTATTCAGTTCGTCGGAAACATAGCGCGTTTCTTCAGCGTGTGAGACGGCAGTCGCGCTAAGTGCGAGTAAAGTTAATCCGATCAGGCGTAATTTTGGCATCAGGCTGTCGTTATTGTCATGGAAAGTGGAACGATAGTAGTGGCATCAGTGTCGCTACGCAAAGCATTCGACATCAATCGGAATCCTCTGTGTCAGGTCTTGCCACTGCTTCAAACTTTTACGCCCGTCAAATTGCCCGTTGCATGGCAATTTGGCGCAAAATACTATCTACTGACAAAAAAGATCGCATTAAGTTCGCCGTTCATCGTCACTTATGTGACATAACCGATAAGTAAAGGCCATGGCTCAGGAAATCGAATTAAAGTTTATTGTTAATCACAGTGCCGTTGAGGCGTTGCGTGACCATCTCAATACGCTGGGCGGCGAGCACCATGACCCCGTGCAGTTGCTGAATATTTACTACGAAACGCCGGATAACTGGCTGCGTGGGCACGATATGGGCTTACGTATTCGTGGCGAAAACGGTCGCTATGAGATGACCATGAAAGTTGCAGGAAGAGTGACAGGCGGCTTACATCAGCGCCCGGAATATAACGTGGCGTTGAGCGAACCGACGCTCGACCTGGCGCAGTTACCGACGGAAGTCTGGCCGAACGGCGAATTGCCCGCCGATCTCGCCTCCCGCGTGCAGCCGCTGTTCAGCACCGATTTTTATCGCGAAAAATGGCTGGTGGCGGTCGATGGTAGCCAAATTGAAATCGCCCTCGACCAGGGGGAAGTGAAAGCGGGTGAATTTGCTGAACCTATCTGTGAGCTGGAACTGGAACTGCTTAGCGGCGACACGCGCGCGGTGCTGAAACTGGCGAACCAACTGGTATCGCAAACCGGATTACGCCAGGGCAGCCTGAGCAAAGCGGCGCGTGGCTATCATCTGGCGCAGGGCAATCCGGCGCGTGAAATCAAACCGACCACCATTTTGCATGTTGCGGCAAAAGCCGATGTGGAACAGGGGCTGGAAGCGGCGCTCGAGCTGGCGTTAGCGCAATGGCAGTATCATGAAGAACTGTGGGTACGCGGCAACGATGCGGCGAAAGAACAGGTGCTGGCAGCCATTAGCCTGGTCCGTCATACGCTGATGCTGTTCGGTGGTATTGTGCCGCGTAAAGCGAGCACTCACTTACGTGATCTGCTGACTCAATGCGAGGCGACCATTGCTTCTGCGGTGTCTGCCGTGACGGCGGTCTACTCTACCGAAACGGCAATGGCGAAGCTGGCGTTGACCGAATGGTTGGTAAGCAAAGCATGGCAGCCATTTTTAGATGCCAAAGCGCAGGGCAAAATCAGCGACTCCTTCAAACGCTTTGCCGATATCCATCTTTCCCGCCATGCCGCTGAACTGAAAAGCGTTTTCTGCCAGCCGTTAGGCGATCGCTACCGTGACCAGTTGCCACGCCTGACGCGTGATATTGACTCAATACTGTTGCTGGCGGGTTACTATGATCCTGTCGTCGCGCAAGCCTGGCTGGAGAACTGGCAGGGGCTGCATCACGCTATTGCGACCGGGCAACGCATCGAAATTGAACATTTCCGTAATGAGGCAAACAATCAGGAACCGTTCTGGTTGCACAGCGGAAAACGTTAATCAGGCAAGGATAAAATCGCTTATGAAGCCGCTCTCTTCACCGTTACAGCAGTACTGGCAGACCGTTGTTGAGCGGCTGCCAGAGCCTTTAGCCGAGGAATCACTTAGCGCACAGGCGAAGTCAGTACTTACTTTTAGTGATTTTGTGCAGGACAGCGTGATTGCGCATCCAGAGTGGCTGACGGAACTGGAAAGCCAACCGCCGCAGGCCGACGAATGGCAGCATTACGCGGCATGGTTGCAGGAGGCGCTCTGTAATGTGAGTGACGAAGCCGGGTTAATGCGCGAGCTGCGGCTATTCCGGCGGCGCATTATGGTGCGCATCGCCTGGGCGCAAACGCTGGCACTGGTTACTGAAGAGAGCATATTGCAGCAGCTCAGCTATCTGGCGGAGACGCTGATTGTTGCGGCGCGTGACTGGCTGTATGACGCCTGCTGCCGCGAGTGGGGAACGCCGTGCAATGCGCAGGGCGAAGCGCAACCGCTGCTGATTTTAGGCATGGGTAAGCTGGGCGGTGGGGAGCTGAATTTCTCCTCTGATATCGATCTGATTTTTGCCTGGCCGGAACATGGTTGTACGCAGGGTGGACGCCGGGAACTGGATAACGCGCAGTTTTTTACCCGCATGGGGCAGCGGCTGATTAAAGTGCTGGATCAACCAACGCAGGATGGCTTCGTCTATCGCGTGGATATGCGGCTGCGTCCGTTTGGCGAAAGTGGCCCGCTGGTGCTGAGCTTTGCCGCGTTGGAAGATTATTACCAGGAGCAGGGGCGCGACTGGGAGCGTTACGCGATGGTCAAGGCGCGGATTATGGGCGATAGCGAAGGCGTCTATGCTAACGAGTTGCGTGCGATGCTGCGCCCGTTTGTTTTCCGTCGTTACATCGATTTCAGCGTGATTCAGTCGCTGCGCAACATGAAAGGGATGATTGCCCGTGAAGTGCGTCGACGTGGTTTGACCGACAATATCAAACTCGGCGCAGGCGGCATTCGCGAAATTGAATTTATCGTTCAGGTGTTCCAGCTCATTCGCGGCGGACGCGAACCGTCGCTGCAATCGCGCTCTTTACTGCCAACGCTCAGCGCCATTGCCGAGCTGCATCTGCTTTCTGAAAACGATGCTGAACAATTGCGAGTGGCGTATCTGTTCCTGCGGCGTCTGGAAAACCTGCTGCAAAGCATTAACGACGAACAAACCCAGACGCTTCCTTCTGATGAGCTTAATCGTGCGCGGCTGGCGTGGGCGATGGACTTTGCTGACTGGCCGCAATTGACCGGGGCGCTGACCGCACATATGACCAATGTGCGCCGGGTGTTTAATGAATTGATTGGCGACGACGAAAGTGAAACTCAGGAAGAGTCGCTGTCGGAACAGTGGCGTGAGCTGTGGCAGGATGCGTTGCAGGAAGATGACACTACGCCAGTGCTGGCGCATCTTAGCGAGGATGATCGCAAACAGGTGCTAACGCTGATTGCCGATTTCCGCAAAGAGCTGGATAAGCGCACCATCGGGCCGCGAGGACGTCAGGTGCTCGACCATCTGATGCCGCATCTGCTAAGTGATGTCTGTGCGCGTGAAGACGCTGCCGTTACGCTGTCGCGCATTACCGCCTTGCTGGTGGGGATTGTTACCCGCACCACCTATTTAGAATTGCTCAGTGAATTCCCCGCGGCGCTTAAACATTTGATTTCTCTGTGTGCCGCGTCGCCGATGATTGCCAGCCAGCTGGCGCGTTATCCATTATTGCTGGATGAATTGCTCGATCCAAACACCCTTTACCAGCCGACGGCGACCGATGCCTACCGCGATGAGTTGCGCCAGTATTTGCTGCGCGTGCCGGAAGATGACGAAGAGCAACAGCTTGAGGCGCTGCGTCAGTTCAAACAGGCGCAGCTGTTACGCATCGCCGCAGCGGATATCGCCGGTACGCTACCGGTGATGAAAGTGAGCGATCACTTAACCTGGCTGGCGGAAGCCATGATAGATGCCGTCGTTCAGCAGGCGTGGGTTCAAATGGTTGCCCGCTACGGTAAGCCGAATCACCTGAACGAACGCGAAGGGCGTGGTTTTGCGGTGGTCGGCTACGGCAAGCTGGGCGGCTGGGAGTTAGGCTACAGTTCCGATCTTGACCTTATCTTCCTCCATGATTGCCCAATGGATGCGATGACTGACGGTGAGCGGGAAATCGACGGGCGGCAGTTTTATCTGCGTCTGGCGCAACGCATTATGCATCTGTTCAGTACGCGTACCTCTTCCGGCATTTTGTATGAAGTGGATGCTCGACTGCGTCCGTCCGGGGCGGCGGGAATGCTGGTGACATCCGCAGAAGCATTTGCCGATTATCAGAAAAACGAGGCCTGGACGTGGGAACATCAGGCGCTGGTGCGTGCGCGTGTAGTGTACGGCGATCCGCAGCTCACCGCGCACTTTGACGCAGTGCGTCGCGAGATTATGACGCTGCCGCGTGAAGGTAAAACTCTGCAAACGGAAGTGCGGGAAATGCGCGAGAAAATGCGCGCTCATCTCGGCAATAAACATCGCGATCGCTTTGATATCAAAGCTGATGAAGGGGGAATTACCGATATCGAATTTATTACCCAATATCTGGTGTTGCGCTACGCTCATGAAAAACCGAAGTTAACGCGCTGGTCAGACAACGTGCGTATTCTGGAACTACTGGCGCAAAACGACATTATGGAAGAGCAGGAAGCGATGGCGCTGACCCGTGCTTACACTACGCTTCGCGATGAACTTCATCATCTGGCATTACAGGAATTGCCGGGCCATGTGTCGGAGGATTGCTTCACCGCAGAGCGTGAACTGGTGCGGGCAAGCTGGCAGAAGTGGCTGGTGGAAGAATGAAGTATGGTATTATCGCGCGCAAATTTTGAATCTCTCAGGAGACAGGAATGAAAGTAACGCTGCCAGAGTTTGAACGTGCAGGAGTGATGGTGGTTGGTGATGTGATGCTGGATCGTTACTGGTACGGCCCCACCAGTCGTATCTCGCCGGAAGCGCCGGTGCCCGTGGTTAAAGTGAATACCATCGAAGAACGTCCGGGCGGCGCGGCTAACGTGGCGATGAATATCGCTTCTCTCGGTGCTAATGCACGCCTGGTCGGGTTGACGGGCATTGACGATGCAGCGCGCGCGCTGAGTAAATCTCTGGCCGACGTCAACGTCAAATGTGACTTCGTTTCTGTACCGACGCATCCGACCATTACCAAATTACGGGTACTTTCCCGCAACCAACAGCTGATCCGTCTGGATTTTGAAGAAGGTTTCGAAGGTGTTGATCCGCAGCCGCTGCACGAGCGGATTAATCAGGCGCTGAGTTCGATTGGCGCGCTGGTGCTTTCTGACTACGCCAAAGGTGCGCTGGCAAGCGTACAGCAGATGATCCAACTGGCGCGTAAAGCGGGTGTTCCGGTGCTGATTGATCCAAAAGGTACCGATTTTGAGCGCTACCGCGGCGCTACGCTGTTAACGCCGAATCTCTCGGAATTTGAAGCTGTTGTCGGTAAATGTAAGACCGAAGAAGAGATTGTTGAGCGCGGCATGAAACTGATTGCCGATTACGAACTCTCGGCTCTGTTAGTGACCCGTTCCGAACAGGGTATGTCGCTGCTGCAACCGGGTAAAGCGCCGCTGCATATGCCAACCCAGGCGCAGGAAGTGTATGACGTTACCGGTGCGGGCGACACGGTGATTGGCGTCCTGGCGGCAACGCTGGCAGCGGGTAATTCGCTGGAAGAAGCCTGCTTCTTTGCCAATGCGGCGGCTGGCGTGGTGGTCGGCAAACTGGGAACCTCCACGGTTTCGCCGATCGAGCTGGAAAATGCTGTACGTGGACGTGCAGATACAGGCTTTGGCGTGATGACCGAAGAGGAACTGAAGCTGGCCGTAGCGGCAGCGCGTAAACGTGGTGAAAAAGTGGTGATGACCAACGGTGTCTTTGACATCCTGCACGCCGGGCACGTCTCTTATCTGGCAAATGCCCGTAAACTGGGTGACCGTTTGATTGTCGCTGTGAACAGCGATGCCTCCACCAAACGGCTGAAAGGGGATTCCCGCCCCGTTAACCCGCTCGAACAGCGTATGATTGTGCTGGGCGCACTGGAAGCGGTCGACTGGGTGGTGTCGTTTGAAGAGGACACGCCGCAGCGCTTGATCGCCGGGATCTTGCCAGATCTGCTGGTGAAAGGCGGCGACTATAAACCAGAAGAGATTGCCGGGAGTAAAGAAGTCTGGGCCAACGGTGGCGAAGTGTTGGTGCTCAACTTTGAAGACGGTTGCTCGACGACCAACATCATCAAGAAGATCCAACAGGATAAAAAAGGCTAACCGGAAAGCGGTTCACAGATCTCGCTTCGTACATGGCAGGCCTATTGACGCTGTTGTTTTTTCAACCTAGAGTAAAGGAACAAGGGTAAGGGAGGATTTCTCCCCCCTCTGATGAGTTGTTAGTAAGTCGGGAAACTTAACAGTAACAACACAACCAGTATGATGACGAACTTCATCATAACCCTTTCCTTATACAAGGCCCCTTCTTCGGGAGGGGCTTTCCCGTTTCAGCCCCTTGCTGCCCCCCGATTGTTGATGAGCGCCGGACCCCGCGCAATGCTTTCCCAGAGGCAATTTTGCCTTCCCCGAGCGGTCACGCAAAACGCTGCAACGTCCTGAGCATTTGCACCTTTTAGCGGAACGCAGATATAAAAAATCCCCGGCTTTTTGGGCCAGGGATATGTGTTAATGAAACCTTCTTGACGCTGATTTTTTTTCAACCTAAAGTAAAGGAACAAGGGTGAGGGAGGATTTCTCCCCCCTCTGATTGGCTGTTAATAAGCTGCGAAACTTACGAGTAACAACACAATCAGTATGATGACGAGCTTCATCATAACCCTTTCCTTCTGTAAGGCCCCTTCTTCGGGAGGGGCTTTCCCGTTTCAGCCCCCTGCTGACTCCCCGATTGTTGATGAGCGCCAGACCCCACGCAATGCTTTCTCTGATGCAGTTTTGCCTTCCCCGAGCCGTCACGCAAAATGCTGCAACAACCTGATCATTTGCACTTTTTAGCGGAACGCAGATATAAAAAATCCCCGGCTTTTTGTGCCAGGGACGTTCATAGCTGAAAATTTATTCTACGTTTTCGGCGACGGGAGTTGTTGAGGTTAAGGGTGAAGTCAATGCCGTCAGTGAGCCGCCTGAAACACCAATTTCATTGAGCAAGGAGTCAATCAGCGGTGCCTGTGTGCGGTAAGAAAGGGCGGCAGACAATGCCTGCTCTGCAAGGTTTCCTCCACTAACGCTACCTGTACTCGCATCACCCGCAGCGCCGCCACGATTCAGACCATCGACCTGAATAATCTTGATACCGTCGATTGACTTCATCGGCTCAACGGATTTCTCTATTACCGCAGGCAGCGCCTGCAACAAGGCCAGTTTGAATTTAAGGCTGGTTTGTTCATCAGAAAGTACGTTGATAGCATCGTTCAGCGCACGTTGTGCTTCTGCTTCCGCCAGACCCTTTTTACGTGTAGCTTCGGCTAACTCAACGATAGCCGCCGCCTGCATCTCTGCGGCTTCTTTTTCTGCTTTCGCCCGCACGGTCAGTTCAACCGCTTTGGTTTCTGCATCCTGCGCGGCAGCGATTAGGGCAACTTGTTTAGCACGATCGGCTTCGGCAGTCTGGCGAGTGGTTTCTACGTTTTGTTGGGCGCTTACCGCTTCTGCAAGTGCGAGATTAGCACGCGCTTCTGCCTGGGACTGTTGTTCCGATTTGGCGGCAATAGCGATCGATTTCGTCTGGTTAGCGATTTCGGTGACCTGCTGCTGTTCGATCTCTTTAATGCGAACTTCACGTTCAGCTTCAACCTTTCTTGAGCGGACGGCCTGTTCGCGGTCGATTTCTGTTTCCTGAATCTGTCGTTCAGCCAGAATTCGTGTCTGCTCTGCTTCACGACGACGTTCAGCTTCAAAAGCCGCAATACGTGCATTCTGTTCGGCAGTACGGGTTTTAACCTGCTGCTCCTGCTCAAGCGTCATAAACGCTTCTTGCTGTTCAATCTCCAGCTTGCGCGATAGCGCATCGTGATTTTTTTCACGCACCGCAACTTCTACATCCTGTTCAACTTCGTTACGTTCGCGGCGACGGCGCTCTGTTTCCTGAGTCAGTTTGGTTAAACCTTCGGCGTCAAAGGCATTGTTCGGATTGAAATGTTCTTTCGAGGTCTGGTTAAAGTTGGTAAGTGAAACGCTCTCCAGTTCCAGACCGTTTTTCGACAGGTCTTCTGCCACTGTATTTTGCACCCCCTGCACGAAGTTCTCGCGGGTATCCTGTAACTCATGCATGGTCATTTGCGCAGCTGTTGCACGGAGGGCATCGACAAATTTATCTTCAACCAACATACGTAAGTCTTCAGGCGACAGGGTGCGTTGCCCCAGCGTCTGGGCAGCGGTGGCAATCCCTTCTACTGAAGGTTTTACCCGCACAAAGAAAGCGACTACTACATCGACGCGCATACGATCTTTCGTAATCAGGCTATCAATGGTTGAGCGGCTGACTTCCAGCTTCAGAGTATTCATATTGATGGGGATTATTTCATGAAAGATCGGCATCACGATTGCGCCACCGCTCATTACCACTTTTTGCCCACCTAAACCAGTACGAACAAAAGCTTGCTCTGCCGAAGCGCGACGATAGAGCCTGGCGAAAATAATTCCAATAATAAACAGAATGCATACGGCAATAATCGCGGTAAACATCCAGGAGGGCACAGAATTAACAATATCATCCATTATTAAATTTCCTTTTGATTAATAAATTACAATATTTGGGGCCAGGGATTGTTTTCCGCCAAATATCGCGTTGCAGAAAGTCGGCAAATAATTAACACTTTGTCTCCTTTAGTGAAAATTTTTCCTTCTTCAGGCTCCAGTAGTAAATAATGTATTTGGCCAAATTGATCGGTGAGTTTTCCTTCGCAGGGATTACCTGAAGTGGCTTGATGACCGGTAATTAACGCCATGCTACCAATATATTCTTCTTCTGTAATAGCTGAACTATGGTCGCGTGGAATCCAGGGCGCAACTATTTTACCGGTATAATGCACCGCAATAATCGTAAACAGTAAACTGACAGGAACCACGAACAGGTTCGACAGTGGTGATTGCCAGACCATGATGCAGGCATGCTGCAACAGGATGCCAATAAGACCAAAAAACCAGCCAGTAAGCAGAGAACGACGAGAGCTGGCAATCTTCCAATATTGAGATAAAGAAGTGCCTGGCTAATATGACCTGTGGTTATGGAATCATAATGGTCAAGATGTGCATCAAGAGCACCGGAGAGCATGTGACCGCAGATAAGCGCAAAAATTTCTAACAGGCCGATCAACAGTACAAAGGAAATAGCGAAAAGATAAGGGGTGTTATAGTCGGCGAATAAAATCATATATCACTCCAATGTCCATTTAGTGACGCAATATTTACTTTGTAATAGTTTCCTTGCTTACATTTATCCGTGTTAATAATAACACAGGTTAGAGAAGTTCTGGAAGAGAAAGTCTTTTAATATGGTTTTTTATTTTTCACTAAAAAGTGTGATCGGGGACAATATATTTACGCACGTTATGTTTAAAGGCACTACACTGATTGGGGAATACTGAAATCAGAAAAAGCATATGGCCTTAAAAGGTATGCGATAACCGGAGGATGTGCTTATGGATCATAGTCTTAATTCTTTAAATAATTTCGATTTCCTGGCGCGTAGTTTTGCCAGAATGCACGCAGGAGGTCGCCCGGTCGATATTCTGGCCGTTACTGGTAACATGGATGAAGAACATAGAACCTGGTTTTGCGCACGTTATGCCTGGTATTGTCAACAGATGATGCAGGCAAGAGAGCTGGAGTTAGAGCACTGATATAACGGGCCTGATGGCCCGTTTTAGTGTTTGTATTAGATACTAGTTATAGGTGATTTTCAGGATTACGTCTTTACTAAACGGTCCCTCAACAACCGTTTCTGCCGGGTTCGCACTCAGTTCTGCCCTGAATGGTGCGGTGACCGAAGGCGCACTAGACGATGAAAAAGAAGCAAATTGTGAGAAGCGGTTAAATTCCGTTGCTGTTCCATCGTTATGAAATATCTTCAATAGCAGACCATTACCTATATCCAGATGGCTATAATCACTCAAAATATCCGTAGTGAAAAAACTCCCTAAAATATTAAACTGCTCAGTACAGGCCGCACCCGGATCTTTGGTCATGACTACGCTAAACGTCTCACTCACGCTGGTATTTTTAATTGTTCGGGAATTTATTTTACCAAAGTCGACAACGCCATCAGCTGGTTCCAGATCAACATTAACAAAGCAGTCAAGGACATGAATATTATTTAACCCACGAATTCTGAAGGTCAAATTTTTGTCTGTGTCTATAGTTCCTGTGCCACTCATACCTTTAAACTCCAGGGCGATATATTCGTCAGGTAATACAAGTTTTTTATTTACTTTATTAGCATTTTTAGCCAGCTTAATATACAGCTGTACACGTACTGGAAAAGTTACTGACAATTGAGGTTCAGGACCACCGCTACAGACAGCGGGGTTTTTATAGGTATTACTGTATATCCCTGCGCCTTTAACATCAATGCACTCTGGTGCTGCGATAGCTCGTGTGGAGGTTGAATCATAATCGACTCCATTATAGGTTACACCAAGAGTATATGAGTTTTGATTATAAAAGTCCTGACCTGATGCTAACAACATCATTATATTTACCCATGCAGATGGGTATTCTTCTCCTGGTGATGGGGCGGGTAGTGCATTATTACAGAAGACATTCATAAAATATTCACTGCTTTGCCAGATTTTATCACCTTTTTTACCATCGCTGGGGATAGAGATTCTTGGTACGTAACCAATGACAACGGTATTTCCACCTTCATGTTCAGCATAGCAGTCCATTGCCCATGCAGGTAATGAACTAAAACCCATAAAAAAAGTAATAACAATTAACAAGTAGCGCATATTATTGATCTCGGTTGGCTACAGAAATATTACAAATGTTATTTACTACAGGGCAGTTTATTTCATAAAAACTTAATCCACCAAAGTCATTGATATAACCCACCTGAAAAGTTGACGGAACATTTTTAAACTGCGTATTTGCATAGCTAAAAGGGGTTACCATTAAGCTTTGCGTTTGTGGTAACATCGTTACCCCATTTGTTCCGATATAACCCAGCGTAACGTGATAAGGCATCTTATTGTTAAAGCGGATCGAACCGTCATTTCTACGAATGATTTCAACTTTTTCGTAAGTCATTACCTCATCGTCTTCTAATTCAATGGATTTTGGCCGCCAGAATAGTTTCAATGCGTGCTGCATAGTGACTTGCATCACATTTTTTTTATCTGTTTTGGGCGGTATTTCTCGCACGTTAAAATAGAAGAGCGTTTCTCTGTCTTTAGGAAGTTGAGCAATTTTTTCCTGAGTTATCATTCTTATTTGAATTTGCTCACTGGGATTTAAACGCACCATTGGAGGAACAGTGACAATAAAGTCACGCGATTTATTGCCTTTCGTATCTTCTATCCATGTTTGGGCCAGATAGGGCAGGTTTTTACTTTGATTAGTAAGTTTTAATGCTTCGCCTTTACGATATGGATAAAATGTATAAGGTAGCGGTGAATTCTTATCGCGGAAACGGTGGCGGCGAATTGCTGACAAAGGGGGCCGGCATCTCGCAGGATGAATTGAAGGAGCGCATCATCCACTCTACGGATAAGGACTTACGCTATTATCTGATGCAGTACATTGAGCAGAAGAAGGTGATTGAACCGCGTGCGCTGAATCAGTGGAAGTTTATTCCCGAAGAGTGGGCGGCTCCGGCTTCCAAGCGTGATTATGAGTTCTTGTTTGGCAAAGTTAAAGAATAATTCACTATCTTTGCGGCTCAAAATCTATAGTATAAGTTTTTGGACGTGAAGCAGAAGAAAAAAATTATAGGTGCATTGAGCTTGCTGGTACTGTTTATCATGTACCAGGCAAGTATCACTGCGTTCACTCACGTCCATTATGTGAATGGGGTGATGATAACGCACTCGCACCCTTTTCATGGCACACACTCTCACTCTCAGACTTCCCTTCTGGTTATCGGGCATCTGTCGGTATTCCACTCTTCCGGGGTGGATGTGTATGAGGTTCAGCACCCGATGCGTCCTTTGCTGTCCATGCTCAGAGCCAAACCGGCAACGCCTACTGTAAAGGGGGAAGTTATACGTACTCTTTCCCTTCGCGCTCCTCCCGCTCTTTTTTCATAGTCATTAGGTTTAAAAACGCCTGGATTTTTTGCATGTAGATACCAGGTGTTTTAGTCTCGAATGTCCGGTATTTCAGTGAAAGAAGTGCGGTATGTCGGATTATTATCTTTTTTCAGACTTGAATTATTTTTTTATTTAGAGCGCTAATTTGATGAAACAATACATTTTGGCGTTGGTACTTGCAGTGGTAAGTGCCAGCGTAGCTTTTGCCGTAAATCCTATAAAGGAAGGCAATATGATTTCCGGCCATGTGATAGTGAAAGGTACGGAGGAAAATATACCGTATGCCACGGTTTTGATTATCGGCAGCGGTCAGGGAACGGTTTCCAATGAAGAAGGACAATTTGAGTTCCGCAAGCTTCCGGCGGGAAAATACAAGCTCCGTGTGTCTGCCGTGGGCTATAAGACCCAAGAGAAGGAAGTGACGGTGAGCAAGGACTTTACTGCCGTCATACATTTCCCGATGGAAGAGGAGAGTTTTATGACCGATGAAGTGGTGGTATCTGCCAACCGCAACGAGGTAAGCCGCAAGGCAGCTCCGGTAGTCGTGAATGTGATGAGTACCAAATTGTTCGAGATGGTCAACTCCACCGACCTTGCCAAGACACTGAACTACCAGTCGGGCTTGCGTGTGGAGAACAACTGCCAGAACTGTGGTTTCCCCCAGGTGCGCATCAATGGCTTGGAAGGTCCGTATTCGCAGATATTGATAAACAGCCGTCCCATCATCAGTGCATTGAGCGGTGTGTACGGATTGGAGCAAATCCCCGTGAACATGATTGAACGGGTAGAAGTGGTGCGTGGCGGAGGCTCTGCCTTGTTTGGAGCTAATGCTGTGGGAGGCACCATCAACATCATAACCAAAGATCCCATCAACAATTCCTTCCAGGTATCGAGTATGTTCTCCAATATGGACGGCAAGTCCTGGGAGCAATATATGGGTGGCAATGTATCGCTGGTTGCCAAAGATAACTCCTACGGCATTGCCCTTTATGAGAGTTACCGCAACCGTAACCCCTACGACCGCGATGGCGATGGCTTTTCCGAGCTGGGCAAGCTGAACATGAATACCTTCGGTTTCCGTGCCTATTACCGTCCTACGCATTTCAGCCGCATCAATCTGGAATACCATACTACTAACGAACTTCGTCGCGGAGGTAATAAATTTGATTTGCAGCCGCATGAGACGGACATTACCGAGCAGACCAAGCATATCATCAATAGCGGAGGCGTGAGCTACGATTTATTCTGGAAAGAGTACAAGCATAAGATTCAGCAGTTGGATAAGGAAATTGCAGAATTGAAAGATC